>Ga0123354_10014982_pt1 | contig 12085 bp, 6 predicted proteins | sample TergutLab28metaG_2_FD_97872 | JGI IMG/M metagenome (GOLD analysis project Ga0123354, IMG submission 97872) | Labiotermes labralis P4 segment gut microbial communities from Petit-Saut dam, French Guiana - Lab288 P4 | ecosystem: Host-associated > Arthropoda: Insects > Digestive system > Gut ... | reverse complement strand
GACTGCATAACGAGGAGCTAAATGATCTGTACTCCTCACCCAATATTGTGCGGGTGATAAAATCGAGAAGAATGAGATGGGTTGGGCATGTGGCGCGTATGTGTGAGGAGAGGGAGGTGTATAGGGTCTTGGTGGGAAACCGGAGGGAAAGAAACCGCTGGGGAGACCTAGGCGTAGATGGGTGGATAATATTATGATGGATCTCCAGGAGGTGGGATGTGGGTATATGGACTGGGTTGGGCTGGCCCAGTATAGAGACAGGTGGCGGACGCTTGTGAATCCGGTAATGAACCTTCGGGTTCCGTGAAATGCGGTTAATTTCTTGACTAGCTGCAAACCAGTTAGCTTCTCAAGAAGGACTCTGCACCATGGAGTAAGTAACTATTTCAATATAACTTCTATTTTTGAGTTATATACCTAAGTAAATTTGTTCTTCTCTTTAGTTAAGCACCTCTCTACGAAGAGGTACGATAAAACGGTAAGTACAGCTCCAAACATTCTGAATCCCGTCACTGTTTGTAAATGAATAAATAGCTTCACAACCTGCCATATTCATTCTCAAGGGACAGCATGCTGTTTAGGACTAGATTTGATTTTAAAGCTCTACAACAGAAAATAATTCCTGCCTGTGCCTGGTATCAAACCGGCCAGTTCACAAAACCTATACTTCCTAAAACATTAACTTTTAGACAAATCAGTTTTCGATTGATACACATCGATGGATACGAAGACAGAGAGTTGAGTCATATCTCGTAGTAGCGAAGATATCTTTACTCTGCGCGCATAAACGCACAAAATTCGATCGTTCTGAAAATATTTAAATAGGCCAGTCAATATCGTGTGCAACGAAATACACACATGACCTTCAGTGAATTTCATTATTGTAACGGACGTTCCATCATCAAATGAAGAGTGAAACAATATTTACTAATACAGTAATAAAAACGCCCAGAAATATTATGGAATATTCTCCATATTGTTGAAGTGATGTGAGTCCATGCAGCAGAGGTTTTGGTTACGTTTCCAATAATCCTTTTCCTTTTTCATTTTATTTAAACAAATAAACTTCATTTTTTTCATATTCGGTTCTTTCCACCGGTCAAGCGCTGTCTTTGCGTAAGTAGTGTGCGGCCTTAAGCAATCAGTGTGTTCTCCGTAAATTCGGGAAACACGACCTAAAATCCCTGGAGAATTTTATCACCAGTAACGACGCCGTCAGAACCGCATGTCTCGAGGGACGCGTTCTTCTGCTTGTACCTCATATATTCATACCACAAAGCTTTAGACATTTATTCGCTTCCAGGACACACAGTGCCAAAATCTGACATAAGTTAGTTGAATTTACATTTTTATTTCCGCTTATTACGATTCAATTGTTACAATGTGAACAATTCATGCACGTTACAATAATGTTATAAAAAGCAAATTCCAAACTGTTTCGGGCCTAACTGGACCATCATCAGATAATGCACAGTTGTATAAAACGTTCTTCAACACTTCTATCATTATTAGTAATTGTTGCACGTTCGTCAATACATGAATATAGTATAGGATATGTGCAGAGTAATTTCGGGAGCCTGTAGGTTTGTGCTCAAGACACATTCAGAGGGTTGGGCGATTGTTTTATATAAATATGCACTCCCTCAAGATGGGCTAGTTAGGCCCGAAACATGTAGCAATTTGCGTGTTAAAACATTATTGCAATTATGACGTGTGTGCGTTTGTTGGTCGCATTTTAACAATTAAAAGGAAGTTGCTGCATAATGATGTTCTGCAGCAGCATACTTAATGTAGCAACTCAACTTTACGCGACCTAACAAAATTCTATTCAAGGTAGGAGACCATCGTTAAACGGGTTATGGCTTCAATGCTCCCGTTTTGAATGGCCAGTAATTTCAGTTCTGAATATCGTATGGGCCACCGTTGTCCAATGAATAATACCTGGAGGAAAGGCCTTGAGAAATGGGGTAGAACGTACTAGTTACTGCAATTGTTTTAAGGCCCCAATCACGTCGACCAAAGGAAGTAAATCTAAGTACAAATGCAATTAAAGACGTATTTCGCATGTTTCGAAATTTTAAACGAAGACGGTGTTTTCATATTGCAGACTTAAATTAAGTATTAGTCTGCAACATATCCTGAGTGTTCAATATCTGCATCAAGTGATAGAATTTGCGAAAGCCATGATTTACTACAAACCTGACGGATAGTTAAAGTGACTTTGAGACGCGCTTCTCATCGTCTATTCCCTACACATCTAATCTGAATATTGATTTAATATCAGACAAAACTGAATACTGTTTGTGCCCAGTTTCTCAAAAATATTTGTTTTCCTATTCTATACTGCTTTCAGCGTAAGCAATTCAAAAGACGTCTTCAAATAAACTGAGAGCTTTTCTTGTGTTTGGGAGGTTCCCACTTCGCAACTTGGTTGACAGCAGCTTTCCTGACAGAGGTTTCTCATGAACTGTCTCAGTCCTTGAAAAAAAAACACCGAGATATTTTGATTGGGCACAAACTGCTTTCTTTGAAATCATTTACAATTCAACTGCAGTCAGCCTACTCTCACTTTATGTGTTCTGAATGAATGGGAACATCGTAGGATAAACCACATACCTACAACGACACTCAGCTACAGTTAATGGAGACTGATTTTATCATGACAGCCGTGAGACTTACTCTATCTTACTCTCTCTGTGCTTTCCCCTTTCGTACGAAGCGTCTGTCAAGATTGATCCGTTTTGTAATCTAATTTCAACAAGAAGATTAATGGAAGGACGAGCTACAATCTTACACGCTCTAAATAAAAATCACCACCTTGATATTCTGCGTGTTATATCAAACACATTAATTTATAATAAGTTGTTAATATGGCTTTATTTAAATCTTTAGATGAAGTGGCTGAAGGACAAAACAGACCAGCATACATACGACAAGAACATCAATTAAAAATCGCATTACGCTAAATATATCAAAATTATAATCCCACTAGTAATTGTAATTATAGAGACTAAGGAGGTATAGGAATGTAGTTATTTCCAGCCTTGCTTATCGGCCTGGAAACCAGTCGCGAAACGACTCACAAAATTAGAAGAAATTTGGCAATATGTAAGAAGATAGAAGAAAAGCGATTACAAGCATATATGCCACAGGTAAGAACAGAAATTAAAAAGTGCAGCAGACTATCGACTCCAAAATTCTATGTCTCAAACTACGCTCTCTTTTTGATCGACCGCGAATAATCTGTGTGTCACACTGGTAGATTCTACTGTTCATGTGGACGGTGTACACGTTTACATTTCATTTTATCTGCCTACATGGGTCATTAATATAAGGTACGTTGCATCTGAGATATGAAAATGGTGTTCAAAATATTGGTCGGAGTAAATGAAGAAAAAAATCAACTTGGGAAATCAAAACGTAGACTGGAAGATTATATTAAGATGATTCTTGGGGATATGTGATATCAGACTGTTGGGTCCCTTAATTTGTATCAGGAAAGTTGCCTTTGGTGGTTATGATCTTCGAAACCTACTTTTTTTTGACATTTAAGCCTGGAACTAAATCACAAAACACAAAACCATTGCCTACAGAGGAAAATATAGTGATTTTATCCATATCCCTTTTAAGACAACAACACGTGTTCAGCTGCTGAGTACATGCCAATGCAACAGTGACTTCTTTAAGGTAGATATGGGAGATGCCCTCATTATTTTTTCTTCATTATTCTGTTCAGTCATAGTTTCGGATGCTACTTTGAAACGTGTCACGAATGCAGACTCTGAATCCTCACTGACACAGTGTCCACAATCGTTTGCGCACCTCATACCAAATCCCGTAACTTAACGACTGGGAAACGGTATTATTAAATAATATGAATTGTGACGTTTGAAGTTTGTCTGTGGTCACTATAAACGTCACTACTCTCATCCAGGATGTTCAACTGCTTATTTATTTATTCATAGTAATTTAAAAACCTTGTCATTTATCCATGTTCTGTAGCTTTAAGCGGTAAACTTATTAAGGAGTAATGCAGGAAACGGGTGTGAAAGAAAGCGGTCCTTTTAAAATGTGTGGCACTTAGCTCAAATTTACATGGAAAAGCCGGGGAAGAGCATGAAGGACGTCAGGATAAAGGATCTCGGCAATCGAATACAGGACATTCCGAAAAGTTGGGTAAGTAGGTGTCGGAGATTTGGCGGTATATCCTGTATTTGTGTTACAAATTAGAAGTTACGGTCAGTATATTGCTTGGAAATTTTGGTACGTACTTGCCTCAGTATTTGACTTTATATTCCGGAAGGCAGTTATCAGTCGGTGATGAATTAATCGATTAATTATTTCACGCCTACCTTCATGTATCCAGAGAGCAGTATGCACGTGACAGTGCAGCTGTACGTCAGGAATTTTGAGAAATTACGACACGTCACGCTGATGGCAAAAATATTCTTTATTTTTCATGAACTGCTTTAAGATATTAGTGTTCTGGCTGAAATTTAAGCAGCTTCAAAACAGAGACTTGCCACTGCACGTCGCGGCACTGCGGTCTGTCTCTTAACTGTTCTACGTTCTGCCGTTGTCCGCTAATATATTTGGTTGTATTTCGTAAATCTCTTGTTATACCAAAAACAGTTTTCACTCTTATAACCCCTATGGATATTTCTTTTACATTTCGCACCTCTTACTGCAGTGTTTTGAGTCTTCTCTTCTCTTTATTTATAGTTTTTACTCTCTGCCTGTCCTGGTTTCCGTCTACATTTTAGAGCAAGTTGAGAAATATTTTTTTTTACGATATAGTGAAGTCGGTAATTGTAATCGATTAGCTGAAGTATTCAGATGAAGCTAAATACCGCACATATTACAAGCTTTAGGGGTTCACAAATGAAAGCATCATTGTTGATATTTTCTTGCAAAATAGTATAGAGTTATGTCACTTTTCACAGCGGAGATTTTGTGAGGTTTGATATTCTCGGGGTCTTTAGTGTCGAAGCGACAGTTCTGTAGAATGAGGCGTGTGACGTTGGTTAGTGATACCATCGTTTCGGACAGTATTGCTTTCCTCTTTTATTCTGAAAACTGAGAAAAAAATGCCTATAAAATAATAGTAGTCACATCCAGAAAACATTATTCAAAATACGATCAGTGTTTGAATAAAGGTAAAGATAACATCAAAAGTCTATGTAGGTGATATTTCACTAATGTAGTAATTTAACCAATGATGGCATACCCTCCATATGTAGATAGGTTATAAATGAGAGAAAAGTAAAGAACTCGACGAATTTGATAATTTATCCAATCTGCTTGATGAACTGCAGCTTCATGTACATGCTCGAGTAGGGAATACAGAATGATAAGACACAAATGAAAGACATACACAAATGCAGGTTAAAGAGGAAGAAGGGGAAGAAATGGGGAAGTGAGGAACAAAAATAAACATAGAGGAAATACCGCAGCAAGATGATGAAAGATGACAAAGAAACACCATTAACACAGGACAGAAGGGACTTACGAGAAAGAAGAGGTAACCTTAAATGGAATATTCGTAATATTGGTGGCTGTGGTTGCGGTGATATTGGGGTGAGGCGACTGCTGTGGCAGTGGCGGTGGTGTGACTGTGGCAACAGCAGTGGCGGTATGTACAGCGGCAAGGAATGACCGATCTTGAAGAAATTAGCAAGTACTGCATAGAAGTACATAGCTCATTTAAAAAGTTTTGCGGATGTATTAGTTCATTTGCAGCAGCATACTGCGACAGTGTAACATCGCGTCACAGTCGTTGGTAGCTTCGAAAAGAATTTCTTTCAAGCGTCCTACAATCAGAGTCGCCTTGATAGGAGGGATAGGTCACTCGTTTTCTTCATAAGCTTCTTCCCTTCCTAACTTTTTTAGAGCCTCAGATTTCAAATTTCTTATGCTCTTGCCTAAAATTTGTATGTATCCCCTTTAAAACTTCAACTTGCGATATAAATTTACGGCTCATAAAGTTGTGGCAGTACAAACAATCAGTCTACAAATATTTTGGTCTGTTATAGTATAATTTATATTTAACTTGCAAGAGAATCTTAAAATAACAACGGAGCACTTCCCAAGTTATTCAGACTACAATTTGCATGAAGTTGTCCAAACCACAAATCAATAAAATAAATGGTGCCCGGAACATGCTAGTATTTTTTCCTCCGTCTACCGACAGATATACAAAATAAGCTCTGTGGAGAAGATTCGGAAGATTTTTTAATGCTAGGACTGCTTATAACAACATGTTCGTCTTTCTGTCGGCTCCTTTCCCCATGATCTATTACCAACATTATGCATTGCTGTAGTAGAACAACATTTAATTTTCTACGTCTTCCTTAAGTTGCACCTACTACATTAGACATTTTTGCATTTTGTGTTTCTAAATCTTGAAAGAAATGCAGACCTACAATTGATTTCGACGCTAACCCGAATTGCAATGAAGCTGCCCGTTCTGGGTTGGAACTAGGGAACAGGCTTCCCTGAGATGTAACGGTTTTATTACTCATATATATTTTACGTCTTTACGTCGGCAAGCCAAAGTTTGTTCTGCTCACCCTGCAAATTCCGGCCTTGGGTTCTCCACTTAGCAAAGTTTGAGTTGCAGGTGTTCGGGGATCGTATTACAGAACTGATGTCAGGTGGCCAACAGAGTAACTGACGTTTGTGGTGAAAGCATTATCCACGTGATCACTTCGGTAGTATCAAGGCAGCGAGCAGGATATAAGTATGTGTGCTCTGGTGAACATTAAATGGTTCGAATTCTATATAACAGGCTGTTTTCTGTAATTTCGAATTTGCTTGTCTTTCCTGTCGTGTATATCCCCCCGATATTCCTTGTGAGGAAAAGGATCGCTAGAAAGACCGAGTACAGCGGATTTCATCACCTTTCTGCGCTCTATATTTTACCTACATAAATATGTTGTAGCAAGATGGAGGCAACAGAAATTTCGTTATAAGAACAAGAGATGTGATAAACTGAGAAATGAGGTTGTCGCAATAGAGGTAAGTGAAACAGATTTACGGTGCAGCATTTAAATTGAAAATGAATTGGCTATTAAAAGTGTCTACAGGGCCTAAACGCAAAAGGTGAAAAGTTTCGATACGCCCAGAGAAGGACAGATTAGTTATCGTAATGTCAAAATGAGTAGGAAGAAGAAAAGTCAAGTGTGTTTTTACATGGATAAGACGACTTTTTTTTAGGCATGTTAGCAAAAACTGTTTTAGACACTTAAATTTTGACGTCATGGGTGTTTTGCGTAAGGAACATACCGCTTTCTGTTTTTTTTTTTTTGTGCTTCTGAAGTATTTCCTTGTCTGAAGCAAAAGCGTACGTTGTGTTAGTTTGGAAACTGAGACCAGTGAATAATACTTTGAGCAGTTGCAATATCCGAAGGCTACGAAATTTCATCAAAGACTGGTACCGATTTTGTTACGAAAGTAGGAAAGCCCATCCCCCCTTCCCCTCCCCCAGAAAAAACCTTGAGTATTAGTACGTCCATTCGCTTCAACTCCGTTTCTTGCGTAGATAGCTTGTTTTGTTAATGTAAACTGCAACAAAATTAACTGTTCACGAATGAAAGATATTTCTTTGTACACTTGGCTGAAATCGGGATTCGTACTTTGAAAAATTTCATACATCTGCTTCATTTGATCTCTTTTATCTGTCGCCCGCCTTTTTGCTGTTACTCCGCTATGAAATTATAATTGGCCATCCGTAGAAAAAATGTTGTCTGGGATAAATATAAATCCTTCCTTTAGTTTCTGCCACTCTTCTCTTGTTATAAACGCAAAGACTTTTAATGGCTTTCGAAAATTAATGAAGGCCTTATATGTAATGCAGCAGGATGTGGAAAGTCGGTGAGTTTTAAACAATTACAACTTCATGTTGGCAGAGATCCAACGTTTTTTATATTCGCTAAAAACTTCATTATTCATTTGAAGCCGCCAGTGTGTTCTCGTATCCCTCAGGAAAGGAATGAACCTCAATAAGCAAGGGAAGAAACTGCTGGAAGGGAGGAAAAGCCTAATAGCTTATGGTAACTCTGCTGTGCTTTTCCTTCAATCAATCTTCCTCCTTCCTTTGCTTTGCCTTTCCAGCTTCCCTCGTCATGCTGCAGATCTGCTGTATCTTCTCCAGCACAGACTCCAGCTAACGAGAGCCTACACACGTAAGACTGGGCGGCTTTCATGTTAAAGCAGACAAAGTCGCAAAATCAAAAGGGATTAAAATTCGCAATTGACTAAACATAAAGCCTCGGTGAATTAATCGGTTACACATATTAAGACAAAATAGAAAAGTTTAATTTGCTACTAAACAAAAACAGAGGAATGATTTTATGTATGAAGAAGAAGGCATTTCTATACTTTGCTTTGTCAATGACTTTGTCTAAAACGTAATGTGAGGTGAGAAATTTATCTATGAAAATTATGGATTAAGATTACAAAGATTAATTTTGTTCATCTTTATGTCCGACATCCATGACAATTTCTCGTTACTGTTAAAGCACCTTCGCAATTGTGTCAAGGATTCCTTAAATATGTCCCAAAATGAGACGATGAGGAACGTAGGTAATTTGCTTGTACCTCTGCATGAGCTCTGGTCTTTTGCAGTTTCATATATGGTACCTTTCCTTATGGTACCTTCTAACTTTTAGGCCTGTGACCAACATACATTTTAGAAAAAGGATCCTGTCATTCTCGTCCTTTGCATTTGCAGTTCTTGTCTTCCAGCTTTCTTAAAAGTGCAAGAACACGTGTGTGGCCAACAGACAACAAACCCCGGGCTCCAGAGCGCCATGGCGACTAAACTTTGTATGGTGACGGTTTATATTTGTGGGGCCTTAGTATGAACTGTGTTTCATTTGACCGTCCTAGCGCATATAAATTTGAGGTGACTCCAAGAATTTTGGAAAATGTGTGTACTCCTGGGTATGGATATTATTACAGTACAGAACTTTAGTGACTTTGAAACGGCCTTCATGTTAACTTATTTTCTTTATAAAGGTATGCACTGCGGACTCTTTGGTAATGACGCATTGTCGTGTCCACGTGAATATCTGTTGATATTCGCAGATAGACAGACAGGGTGTCATACGTGACGTATTCGAGAGGTGTCCAGTTCAAAACTCGGCCAGGACCTAACAGATATTCTTACCTCCTCCAGGGAAACGCCGACGTATTTTCTCAATGAAGAGGACAAACCTTATCCTTACAAACAATTTCTAGCTGACCATGAACCAGTCGTCGCACCGTCGATAGTTAGCCTCAGAGGTAAAGTAAAAAAGCAAAGAAAATATTTGGTGTGGTATTTATTGGTCTGCAGAACTTTCAATCATTTTGTTCCAAAAAGTATGATAAGTTTCCATCTGAGGTGAAAGGGTGTAGATGCACATAACGTGATGGTCCGACAGAGCTATTGTCAATTACTGGACTGCACATGTCATGTAATTACTCTTACGTTAGTACACAGGACCAGGTGCACACACTTGTTATTAATCAGAGAACAAGTGATTTATTGTAGCTCTCTCCATTTGATCCAGACAGTATGTGACTCCACAGCGTGTTAACTGAGAACACGAATATATCCAGTTTCGGAAATGTTGTGTTGTTTTTGAGTATGAAACGACGGACAAAATACAGGAAACTGGTAATTACAAGTACCTTGTGTTATCTCCATAGTCCCGTGAAATTAACGTGTATAATTTAAATTTTTCTTTTAATTTCGATGTCATACATCAAGACATGAGTTTTATCGGAGATGTAGTTACATTAAATTTTAGTCTTGACGTGTTTTTCTCCCCTGGAACTTACCGTTCTGTGTACACTATATTCTACGGATGAATAGGCTGACGATGATGCTGATGAGAAGGAGGAGGAAAAGGAATGGAAGGGGGGAATTTTTCGAGGATTCATTATTTCTTGACGTGTCATTTGGTTTTCTTCCACAACAAGTTCCTTTTCTCTTCTCGTAGAACGACTTAATTGCTAATCATCTGATCATTAAATGACAGTGACGATGATGATGATGATAATAATAATAATAATAATAAGTAAGAAAAGGGAAAGAAGGATACTGAGACGCCATTTGTACCTTAATATTACAATCTATTATACGGAAGTTAATGCACTATAGTGTTCTGATAAAGCTAAATATTTCTTAAGTGTCTTTTCTCAGCCGGAACCGGTGTATAAAATACTTTTTTAAAAGGGTTTTGTCATATTGTGTATATTTATCGATTACCCTGATATTGTAATTGTCAAAGTATATCCACAATTTCATGCCACTTAATAGTGTCAGGCAGATAATATCAGACCCTCTCAAAGGTGGTTGCCTGTTAACCAAGCACTCTCTAATCGGACTTGCAAGACTATCATGAATTCACTACTTCAGTGTATTGCCCAGAAGAAAGGTTGTAAAAGTCAGCTTCACAGAGTAAATTTCTTTGAAGAACTGAAGTATTTGATTTTTTTCACTTCTGCATACAAAACAAGCTTGTAAATGAAAGACGCTACAAATTAACGATTTGATGTTCCACATTTCCTCTTCTTTATACTAGCCTACCATTCCGACAATTTTTTGTAAATACAAATTCAAAGACATATTTCTCGTTGTTACTGTGCTAAACGTAAAGTCTGGCACCTCGTCCTTCACTGCATTTTACATTTGCAATGAGGTAAAACATTTATCAGTTTCATTTTCAAGTTGGCAATCGAAACCATACCACAATGCAAAGTTTCAAACTTCTTACATTACGTTTTCACAAACGTACATGAAAACACTTCTTATCACTCGTAAACTGCATGTCAGAAAGTCTAGAACGACGTTTGTTTTGTTACAACTAACAATGAATGCAAATTTATCGCAGCTGCTGATGCGAATTTGGACAGCTGTTCTTATTAAATTCCTCATACAAGGGCACATTTAAGAATCGAATGGGAGATGGAAGGATAATATTAAAGCGAAAAGATATAAATGTAAATAATTTTGGTCGATGAAGTCTGTTTGGGATCTGATCTTGTTTCTTGCTTTAGAGGTGGCACGTGCAACCTCCACTGTTCTGTAAGAACTTACTGTGACTGTGCCCGTATCATCCGAAAGCAGGTTTCCTTCCACGAAATACACTTTCGCTGAGTAGTCAGCACAAGTTATGGATTTTTTTTTTTTAGAATAAAAACCGATGCACTGCGTTACGAATAAACTTGTGTTAGCTGCACAGTTTTCCGTTCAGTCACATAAATATTATGCTGTCATTGGTCTCTCAGCTACTGAGATGGAGAAAACAGGAGGGGAACAATGATCTGGTCACATTAAATTATAGAAAACCACATGAAAATGTACAGAGTTAGTTAAAGGAACTATATTTACGTTCTAAGCTTATTTCCACGTCGCTGCTAATACAAAGCCTTCTGTATCATTGACGCATTCTGTTGCTGTTCTCTGCAGTCAGAGGGCCGAAGATAATACTTATCTCTTGTTCACACTTTCAACAATAGAACTTCTAGATTACATTGTGGCGCGGAATGAAATAAAAAGCTTGCGTCATAGTCACAACATGGTCACTGTCCGACGCCACAAGATCACTGTGCTTGCAGCCACCATTACATTAATGGTGACTGCAATGGCTCGACAGAGAGAGCTAACGTTGCCCTGTGTTTCCTGACAGGAACAAGTACCGTGTATTGTATGTTATCTGTGTTCCATATCAGTCTTCAGATGCTTGGCTGTCGTGATACGATTATGTCTCCTGTACGCTCAGCAGTTCGAAACCTTCACTAAAAGAAACTCTGTATCTACCTACACATCTGTCCGGCTTTCACTCTTCCTTCCTCGTCGCGTCGACAACTGTAGCGCAAAAATTATTTCTTTTGACGTAATAATGTCTTACAATTTATTTATATGTGTATTAATCATTTCAAAAGTGGCAACGTAAAGGCTTCTTGTTCTTGTGCTTCTTGTTCTTTTTCTTGTTCTTCTTCACCCGACATTATAGTTCTTGGTGAACCTCAGCCATTCCCAGAATCCCCCCCCCCCCCCCCCCCCCCCCCCCCCCCCCCCCTCCCCCCCCCTTCT
>Ga0123354_10014981_pt1 | contig 12085 bp, 12 predicted proteins | sample TergutLab28metaG_2_FD_97872 | JGI IMG/M metagenome (GOLD analysis project Ga0123354, IMG submission 97872) | Labiotermes labralis P4 segment gut microbial communities from Petit-Saut dam, French Guiana - Lab288 P4 | ecosystem: Host-associated > Arthropoda: Insects > Digestive system > Gut ... | reverse complement strand
CCTGAAGATGGACGTATTAACGTCTGAAACATGTTGAGCAATATATAATAAAGCAAGTGTCATCTAGTTGGTCAACCTTTATTCAAATATCAAGATGATGCACGGTCCAATACGCATATGATTGATTACACATTTGTGTAGGCGGTGGAACCATTTAGCCTCCATACAGATCGTGGTCAAATACAAGAAGTGCTTTCCATTGAAATCAGTTTTCTTGAGCTGAACTTCTTCTGATGAGGGGGTGCTGTTCTTAACTTCGGTAACCTAGCTTTATGACGTCAGTTTTACTCATACAGCTAGATAACCAAAGAAAAAATCAGCGCCAATATTCCACTGGAGTTCAGAAGTAATGCTGTTTGTGGCTGTTGCTCATGACACTGCTTGTACAAGTAGGCATACTTACCATTGTTGCTCACTGCCCAGCCAGTTAATATATCACATAAAGCAAATTTATGAGTTTATGTTGTATCTGAACTAAGAAAAAAATAAATTCTTTATGCAGTGCTCCAAATTTTGCACTTAAATTATGATATACTAATACTTATATTACAGTGTAAAGGCAAGGTTTCAGAATCACTTACAGGGGAGAGGAGAGGTGGATACAGGGTTTTGGTGTGGAAACCCAAATAAAAGAGACCACTTGGAAGACCCTGGCGTAGATGGGAGGATAAAACTAAAATGGATCTTCAAGACCTGGGTTGGGGGGTTGTGGACTGGAGTGATCTGGCCCAGAACAGTGACAGATGGCGGGCTCTTGTGAATGCAGTAATAAACCTCTGGTTCCGTAAAATGCTGGGAATTTCTTGACTAGTTAAGAAACTGTTAGTTTCTCAAGGACTCTGCTCCATGGAGTTTGTTTAGTTAGGCGGTGTTTCAGACTAGGACGTTTATATGCGAACGGTATTACAACCCAGTGGCTGGATTTATATTGTAGCGTGTGTAAAACTAATGTCCTCTTTATTGCACAATTGTTTTCTTCTCATTTGCTGTACGTATGCACAGTCTTTATTTGTTACAGTAAGACAAAAAAGAAAGTATTCTGTACAAAACCATTTCAGTACATAGTCCAGCACCTCGGTTTGTGGTCAACATTCTTGCCATACCTGTGCGTTTTCTAGCCCAGTTGTGTTGAGGAACCAACCGACCCAGGTAGAAAGTGCATTCAGAGGGTGGGTCTATCAACTTGCTAGCTGCAGCTAATATAACAATGCATTTCTTGGTAAGAACCGAGGGAATGGCTTGCTTGCGGCATTCAGAACTGGTTTTTGTGGTTACACGTCTCTTACATGCATTTACTGGGTTTTGTGGGCTTTCTGTTCCGGCTCCATGGCTGACATCACGTTTCTTTCTCTTACGGCACGTTCAGCCATTATTTTGTATACGAGTCTGAAGGCATACAGATTTCTGCTAGGTGTTCAATTAATACGTCTGTATTTGATTCGGTTACAGGTAGCATGTTTTAAGAAATATGCTCTCCATGCACTGAATAATTTGTAAACAGCAGTTCAAGAAGTTGCCGTTGTTCATACCTGCAGTACATTTTGTTCAAAAACAGCCCGTTGCAAGTAGAGTCTGTTTCAAGTCAGCTGAATCCAAAAGTATTCTGCGGGGATAAGACACCGTACAGGCATGTGAGGGGTGCTGGTGTTTTGTCCGCCCTGAAGATGGAGGTAGTAGACTCCTTCGAAATGTTGGTACTTTCCTACTAGACAAAACAGTAGGACATCCCTGAGGGAAGTAAACTGCATTTCCACCGCCCTGAGAACTTCAAATCTCACTCAACCAAACGTATTATGCAACTTTTTACATTTTTTCGAAGTTCTTCTGTTAATATCGTTGATTTTTGTATTCGTTTACTCTTCCTTCAGGCTAACTAAGCAGAATTACATAGGCCTACACGTTTCATAGTACAACCACGTAGTCACATGTGCCTTCCATTCCACTACACTTGATCCAGTAATTCGAATATCTTAGCAGTGCTAGCGAAGAATATCTACACGAATGTCGATGGACCACTTCGCTGCCATTAGATTACCACTCCTTGGCGCCTTTTAGGTTGTGAAATGGAAAGAAAATAGTCTTCTGGCTTAATTGGAGATATGTGAACAATATTCAGTTTTTATTGCCCATGTCTTGCAGTAACATAAAGCACTGATGCGGCTACGGAGTCCGGTATTTTTTCATATTTTCATCATATTTTCAAGTGATTTGAATTTGACACGTAAATTTGATTGGGCAGCTTGGTAAGAAAGCCCTTTCTAACATTGTGAAAATCCTACAGAATTTCATGTTTTCGAACCCCAGACTTTCATTACGCCGCCGGAAAAGTTAACCCAAGTGGTGATTTTAGTCACCTGTAACACTGGTTACCATACCTAAGGCTTGTGGTATAGCTGAATTCCACTTATCCGGATTAATTGGGACGGCGGGCCATCCGGATATGCAGAAAATCCGGATAATTGAATTTTTCTTTGAAAATAGGATACATTGGCAGTTTGAAGTTCAGCTGTTGCTATTTGCAGTATGTACCTGCGACTAAACCTTTCGACCACGTCTGATTTGGAGTTCTAGAAACCATAACACTGTACTATACTTGATCCGAAAAGCGGTAATTTCAAGGCAAGTTATTTGTGTAGAATTCTCGATAAATTTACCCGAAGGGCTAAGCCGATCCGGATAATTGGCGTGCCGGATAACCAGCGTTCAGATACGTGGAGTTCTAGTGCATTTCTGTCTCCAGACATATGCCAGAATCGCCTATTTCTGAATCTTCTCCAATTTTTAAGTAACTTTTATTCATTTATTCACCACTGTATAGCCTGATTTACCGAGGCGCAAAGTAAACTAAAGGAAATAATCTGCTACACTAATAGTTTAAATTGTTCATATTATTTTCTCTTGTGTGGGAAACAATTAAGCACGTTTGATGTTCGTGTGACCGTGCATCCTTAACATGAAATGATTTGTGAGACCAACTTGATGCAACAATTATGATTTATTAATGAACATTTAGTTCAACATGTTTCGGGCACTATTATGTCCATCTTCAGGAGAGCAAGGCCTTGTAAAACTGCATATGGTTTTCAGCACTTAATGTGCTGGCTGGAGTCTTGGGAAGCAGGGAGGCCGGTCGTGTGCACTGTGTAGAAGCTCTACACTGAGCACACGACCGGCCTCCCTGCTTCCTAAGATTCCAGCCAGCACATTAAGTGCTGAAAACCGTATGCAGTTATACAAGGCCTTGCTCTCCTGAAGATGGACATAATAGTGCGCGAAACATGTTGAGCTAAATGTTGATTAATAAATCGTAATTGTTCATCAATTTGGTCTCACAAATCATTTCAAATTAAGCACGTGTTTTGGAGCTTTCTTTTGTCGCGCGCGGTTACTACTTATAGTATGTTGAAAGTTGTGTGCCTTCAGCACTTAAATGTTTGTAACCTGCTTAAAGGAAGTTGCTTTCAGGATGACCTTTATTGGATCATTCCGAAAGCAACTTCCTTCACGATTTCCTTTAAGAGATGTGCCGCACGCTTGATTGCTTTAGAGCAGTTCACTCGTGTGTATATGATTCTGAGCAAAATCGTGTTAAAACTTTCATATTATTGACACCGCTGACATCCTTAAGCGTCGCAGAACTGCTAGACGTAGTTATGAATGCGTTCTTTACAATTTGTTGAACACAGTATTGATATTGACTCAGAGCTTTATCAGTCGGCACAAATACGTATGCAGTGGATTCTCGTCTGTCGTGACTAAAAGGGGAAGACGAAACGGTAATGAAGATCGGATTCAATTTTCGGATTAAATTTTATTTGGTTCCAGGAACTTTATCCACGTGCCTGGGCAGGGGTATGAAAAGTTTATAGAAAAGGATTGAAAGTTGTTTTGTATAGGCCTGCATGTTATCCGTTGAGCAGTTAATTACAGGCTTATTGATGACAACAAATATTCAGATTAAAAATGCCCCTTTTAAGAAAAAAAATGTAGGGTATTTTAAACGAGGTCATTTCTGCCGTGCACGTAAAAGTCAGTATGCAGTCAGTAAGCGTAAAAGTACACCATCAGGACTGATCAGGTAAGTTTCAAAAAGCACCAAACCAAGTAACATTTCTTAGCCGGTTCAGGTCGCACTTGTTGTGACATGGCTTCACCAAATTTTGTCAAGCTATTTGTTAGGTTTTCTTTTGTTTCAAGTGCCACGGTACTCAAGCGGGGAATTAACTTTTACCTATCGGAGACAATTAATATGTCTGCGTTTAATTAATTTTAAATTCTTTCAAGCGCCACGCCATTTAAAGACCTGACTGAACTCTAAACTTATATTTTGAAGGATTTTGACAAAGCTAGAGATAACAAAACTTTTTGCCATGAATAAAATCACGAGTGCATTTTGGTCACCTTAATTAATTGCAAAATATAGTTCAGTGCCGCGTTTCAAAGTAGGTAATTTTTGGCTTTCCTTGCTTAGTAGGCCTATAGGAAGAAATCTGACGGAAAAATTTTGTGAATGAACGTATTGGGAACCGAAATATTACATAGTTCATACACATTACTGGTATTGCAGAAGAGTTGTTTTAATATAAAAGTGACAGTAATGATGACGATGATGATGATGATAATAATAACAAGTGGACACCACTTTTTTCCGCCCCCCAAAATGCTGCTGCCTCTTGGCCGTATCTATTTCATTTACAACGTACTGCATATTCTCAGGCAGCAGAAACGTCATGCATAACAAAGCACACCATTCTTACGCCACAACAAGAATGCAATTTTCCAATCTTCTTATTTCAAATCCCTGCAGATACTTCAGCCGAGATCTCTAAACGAGAGCCACTCTTTCATACGGAGAATTCTTTTCAAGTGTTAAGTGAATACTGCGTATCGAACGGCGTCATCGGACGGTATGCAGCAGTACAGCTCGTAAAGGATATGCAGATTTTATGAGTGCGTTTCGTTTTATGCTGAAAATTCTGTAAACCGCTACCCTCTATATATTTTATACTCTAAATAGGAATTATTGTGTTTTGCTGATACCCTCGCAAAAAGAAACATTGTGAATGATTGAATTTGAAAGTGACTGAATGTACAGCGGATGACAAAGAAAAACTGTAAAAACTATAGAATGAAGTCCGTAGTTTGGAGGAGTGTTTCAATTCTCAAAAGAGCGTTACGGAAGGGAAGTTACAGAAATTGCACTACTAAATGTTGAACGTAAAATTATAGCTGAGGAACCTGTGTGGAAATTTATTGTCTCTGGGTCCGCTTCAGTTGTAAATTGCCAAGTCAAACTGAGTTGCACAACCAGCTGTTCCGACGTCATCAGCTTTCTAGAACAGGACATTCCAATTCACGATTCGCTGCCTTGTGCGCTGAACATTATATTAGGTGTAAATGGGCTTAAATATAAAGAAGTCTAAGATATTATCATTTAATAGTCGCTTCTTGCTATTCTGTGGTAGTAAACACAGGACTTCGAGGCAACAGTCCTACCTCTTGTATGAAAGCTTGTGTCACAAATGGCGTGACTTCAAACTTGTTTTAAACCCTATAAATGTGACAGAATTAGACTATTATTAAATTTAGCCAGGGTTTCTTTCAGCCGGGCAAGCTGATATGGATGAAATACCTTAGATTTTTATTCAGATATTGTCGGGTTTGTATCTCGGACGAGGACCCGGCTATCTTTTCTGCTACTATCATGGTCTTCCCCATTCTTTCCAAGCAAAATCCAGTATTGTGCCTCGAGTAGGCCACGATCGCTTTCTTCGAAACACTTGTCAAATTGTAATTCTCTTATAAACCTACCCTCAGCACTATTGAGTTTCTGGTTCTGTCGTAAAATCAGACACAAATTCATTCTTTTTATTGTCTGTCTTACGACCGATCCATAGCTCTTTCCAAAGTGAGTTCTCCACAGAGTTCGATCTAGTAATTTTTTTTTTTAATTTCCAGTATTCTCTCTCTTCGTAAGGTAGCTGCATATGCTTTCTTCCTCGTTTTTCCGTCACTTCTATCCTTCCTTTCTATCTTTCCTTCAATAACGTGTTTTAGAAGGCAGTTCTTACGCAATATGTGACCAATTCAGTTAATCTTTCTTCTTTGTATTTTTTTGGTAGGATATTCCTGTCATCCTCGACTCTTAGTAACATTTCTTCGTTCCTCACATGATCGGCCCAACTGATATACTCCATTCTTCTCCAGCACCATATTTCAAAACTTTCCACGCATTTCTGTCTGCTTTTGGAAGTGTCCAAGTTTCAGCGCCATAAAGATAAAGGTAAAGGTAAAGCTCACCCTAGAACAGGCAATGAAGGCCCAGAGGGGGAATAGAGGTATAGCTCTACTCTTTATTTAACCTCGGCCCCAGATGGGGTGGGTGGTCAACGCCACGCGCCGGCCGCTTTAGCCCCGGGAAAGACCCGGTACCCGTTGTATAGAAGGCTGGTTGGGCCCCAGGGTCGAAGTTACAGCACCAAACAAAGTTATCCTCCAAGTGTAGCACTTCACTAGTTTCTTCCTTAAATTTAATTTTAGTTTCCCTTGATTTCTTCCTGCTTACACAACCTGTGAAGATGGAAAAGAGTGCTCCGAAGAGTCGGCACATAAAATTCAGACGCCGGGGAATAACCCAAAAGAAAGAATACAATAATTTCAAGTTGTTGGTGAAAAGGGTCTTTTTCTTATTTAATTTATTATTTGCCAAAGCAATCTTGGATTTAATTCCACGTGTATGTCTTGGATCATTTGTTATCATGCTGCCCACATAATTGGAATATTCCACATTCTACAACTGTTTTTGATCTATCATAATCTATATTAAATCTCTTGGCAAATTTTTTGGGTCTTCCAACACACACACACAAACACACACGATTTTATAAGAGTGATAGTGATCATTTACATGCATAAAAATGTTTAGTTCGGTGCTTTAGTGAAGAGAAGAGTAGGGTGGTTAGAAAATAATGGTAAAACTTGTTTCTACGTTATCACTTAAGCAGTAAGGAACCTATTTTCCTGGACGGAAGCTGCTGTGTTACTAGCAGGAAGCTGTTTCTTGCTTAAGAAAAGGTCAAATTGAAGACAATTATTAGTAAAGTAAGATCATTTCGAGAATAATGACATTGGCGGGGCATGTAGCACGTATGGGGGGAGAGGAGAGGTGCATACAGGATTCTGGTGGGGCAGCCTGAGTAAAAGAGACCACATGGAAGGTCCAGGCATAGATGGGAGGTTAAAATTATGATGGATCTTCAGGAAGCGGGATGGAGGGCATGAACTGGATTGATCCGGCACACGATAGGGACAGGTGGTGGGCACTTGTAAACGCGGTAATGAACCTTGAGGCTTCATAAAATGCGGGGAATATCTTGACTAGCTTAGAATGTGTTGGCTTCTCAGGAAGGACTCTGCTGCATGGAGTAAGTAAGATTTACCATTATTAGTAAGTTTTAAATATTGGCGCTGGTTTTGACTTAGTACGAAATCCGATTGTTATATTATATTCACAGTTATAATATAATTACAGAATTTTCTATTCTTGCAAGCTTCGTGGTGGTAACGCGAAGACAGGCATAATTAATCACCTAGTGTCCTTTCTAAGGTACATCTTACTCATATGTATAGCCTCTGTCCATCTTCTCACAAGTTTAGCAACGTAGATGCAAGCTGGGACTACTAAATGGATTGTATCATCAACAGAAGGGGGCGGATGGGGCATATTTAAAAGGAACTCCGAAGTTTACCTTCAAGGTAGAGAATTAAGCAAGAAACTGTAACTGCGACCTTTCCGAAACTAGATATTCAAGGTGCTGCTTAGTTACTAGCCATTAACTAGTATAATGAGCTCAGGTAATAGAGAAGGCACATATCCTGTGTGAGGAAGAGACGAAGCTGAGAAGCTGCTGTTGTGGTTTTTGTATGTACGCCTAGGAATGGATCTACAGTCCCCGGTATTATATCGAATGACGAAGAGAATCAACGGTGGGGAACCTCTTAGCCATTGACTAAACTCTTAACGAAGTCAGTAACTTAAAGTTACTGTTGTCCTTGTTCAACACATGTGGACATACGAGGGGGTACATGGAGTAGAGTGGAAAAAGGAACGAAGCGAGAAAAGCAACAACGAAAGCGTGTGAATGAAACACTCTAAACATCATTTTGTAGTTAAGTACGAGTAGGCTGGAGACACGCTACGCGCTGAACGAACTAATAATTGATTCCCGGCAGGGACAACCCATTTTCTCCACTCCTAAACGCCCAGGGCGAGTTTGGGATTCGCCGGCTTGCTATTTAGTGGATGCCGGAGCTAATTCCCGGGCAGTAAAGCGGCCGGGGCATGAAGATGAATACTGAACTTCATCCAGTACCGAGATTCAGAATATGTTGATACTATAGCTCCACTACCCCTTCTAGACCTGCAGAAGGAGAGATTTACCGTACAGATATAGGCTGTTTATGTAATGAGATGAAGTGTGTTTGCGAAGTTGACTATTCGTCGCACTGTATCTTAGTGGAATTACAGGCTTTGCTCCTCGTGTGTTGGTTTAAATTGGAACTGCGGAATGAGAGAACGGCCTACTATTCGCGGGTAGAGTTAGAGTTAGAAAGGGGTTATTTATGGGTGTGTCTTACACTTACGGACATACATACACCCATACATACTTGGGTCAATTGCGTTAGTTCTTGAATCGGGACAGTTTTAGGATTCGCTTTTTGTAAACATTCTGGACGCACACAAGCAGTTGCTACTGTCTAGGTATGAAGAATGCAACTTGCAGCATTAGTTGAATTTGGCTGCATGTTGATGAACGAAACTTCGTAGCTGCAAATAACAGAAGCAAATAGCTGTGCGTTAAATAAATTGAAACGAAATTGTGTCTCCGAAGACATACCGCATTATGAGTTTATATTAACGTAATTTGCATGCAAGTTCCGAAAGACTTGCGCTTTATAATTGAAAACAACAGTACCTTTACTTCTCGTATGTTGCCACCACCTGTGTCACCAATACAGTTCCAAATGTAGAATATTAAACTCTGCTTTCTGGCCGAAGAGTTTACAGATTTTGGGCGAATAAGGTCCGCATTCTGTAGGCATGTAACTCCCTTCCTGTAGACTCAGGTCTTTTATGTTTGATATAGATGGTGCAGCATATAAGGCACATGGAGTATTTACGGACCGAAAAAAAGGTAGCGAACATTTTCGGGACGGAAATATTTAGCGACACGCTGAGGAATGTTAGGAAATCCTCACTCTTGCCTTAAACGACGGGTGTACTGTGGTTTCAGGCAGAAAGACTTGGCAGGACCATGCCTCTTACTGTCACCTGGCCGTGGTTCCCGTAGAAATTTGCAAGCCCTAGAAGTTTGTGAAATTCTAACAACTTTCATAGATGACTTCGCAGTCCTTCACACGCAAAGACTTCAGCTTCTAGAGGGGCCTTTCTTCAAGCCAACAAAGTAGTATAATGAGTGCAACTCATTTATGAGGAAAGGAAAGTAGGGTTCCACTTAGAACGGCAGATGTAAAAAAGACAAATCTGGAAGGAATTTATATAGCCATTTTCTTCAAGTTCGCTGGAAGTTCACTGACAATAAAAGAAGGAGCAGAGTTGCACATTTCTGTGGGTTATATCACGTTAAATACTAAGACCCTCTTCCAATGAAATGAGTACAGTGCCAAAGGAAAGCAAGATACCATGAAAGGTGAGGTGGGGCGCAGAGGTAGAATACATGTATCTGCGGAAAATTTACTAGCAAGAAACGCAACAGGATAAAAATACGCACGATATTACGAAGTTTCCAAGCTTTTCCGACGATGTGTGAATTAAACACGAAGTGAAAACACAATGTACCCATCTGATTCATTCAAGTGAATTAGGGTGAACCGAGTTATGCAGTGGTATACGTAAAGTACTTGTAGGTCTTGCTCAGAAGGGTATGGTTAGATAAGTTAACGAATTGTGCATATCTGCAATAAATATTAAATATTAGGCTACTGTTATATAGATATAATTTTTGTTTACCCGATACACCCAAGCTTACCTTGTAACCTATATATAAGCAGAAACCCTATATTTATTGCTGTGCAAGGTAGCAGCAAGGTAAAGAGTAAGTAACTAATAATAAACGGACAGAATTGTCCACAATTGTAGGAATTATGTACGGAGAAAAGAATTAGTGATAGAAAAACGTGCAAAAACCTACGCTGTATACATAACATGCAATTTCGAGCTGTCCTGAAGGCAAACTTTCATTGTATGTAGACTTATGGTTTTACATAAACCTGTTTATTAAATGTAATAATAATAATAATAATTGTAATTATTATTATTTTCTTGTTTACTTACGGACGCCAGTTATGGATATTCTTCAAGGTGTTGCCGTAACAAAATTTGCGTGTACTTCCAAGGTGTATTATCGTGCATTTTGTTAATTATAAGTGTAAGTGGCTCTAGTGTTGTTCTTACCTCATGTTCGGGCGTTCTTCATATTATAATTACTAATTGAAGGAAAGTGAAATATTACGGCCTCAGTATGTCTGGCAGTGAAAAACATTTGTACCAAGTTTTGTGAAAATAGGTGAACTGGTTCGAAAGCTACGTGGGGTGAGAACAGACAGCAATGTGATCTCATTAAAGCTATTTCTATTTTCCTTTTTGGGAAAGAAAGTTGCTTGAAGTATGCGATATATTATAATAATGTTGTCATTGAATATTATGTCGTCATAATTGTGAAATACGAAAACATAATAGAAGATCAGTGGAACTGGATCTGCGAGAACCGTAGCTACATATCAGCATTTTCAAATATACCCTTAGAATGCTACTAGTCCAATGTCCGGTTTCAACGGATATTTCACTACTTAAGTGGCCGGTTTCGAATGATATTACTTCAATTATCAAATGTCCGGTTTCAAAGGATATTTCTTTAGTCAAGTGCCCGGTTTTAACGGATATGTTACTAGTCAAATGTCCGGTTTTAAGGGATATGTCACTAGTCAAATTTCTGGTTTCAACGGATATTTCTTTAGTCAAGTGCCCGGTTTTAACATATATGTCACTAGTCAAATGTCCGGTTTTAATGGATATGGCACCAGTCAAATGTCCGGTTTCAACGGATATTTCACTAGTCAAATGTCCGGTTTCTACGGATATTTCTTTAGTCAAATGCCCGGTTTCAACGGGTATTTCACTAGTTAAATATCCGGTTTCGAACGATATTTCAATAGTCAAATGTCCGGTCAACGGATATTTCACTAGTCAAATGTCCGGTTTCTACGGTTATTTCTTTAGTCAAATTCCCGGTTTCAACGGATATTTTAGCAGTTAATTATTCTGTTTCGAAGGATATTTCAATAGTCAAATGTTTGGTTTCAAAGCATATTTCGTTAGTCAAATGTCTGGTTTCATCGGATATGTCACTAGTCAAATGTCCGGTTTCAACGAATATTTCTTTGGTCAAATATCTCATTTCAACGGATATGTCTCTATTCAAATGTCCGGTTGCAAGGGATATTTGATTAGTCAAGTATCCGGTTTCAACGGATATTTCACTAGTTAAATAGCCGGGTTCGAAGGATATTTCAACAGTCGTTTGGTTTCAACGGATATGTTACTGGTCAAATGTCCGGTTTCAACGGATATTCCTTTAGTCGAATGTCCGGTTTCAATGGATGTCTCTAGTCAAGTGTCCGGTTGCAAGGGATATTTCAGTAGTCAAATGGCCGGTTTCAAGGAATGTTTCCCTAGTAACGTTATAATTATCAAAACCTGCAACTTATGCGAAACGTGACCCTTCACACGGGTTCAGCAACCTCTCGGAGTAGGAAGGGGGGGGGGGTTGGCAGCGACATAAACTGTTACATTCAAGGATGCTGGCAATGGAGAGAAAGTTGCTAGAAAGGAGTTCGAAGCCAGACTATGTATGCGATCTTTGCACAAAGTCCACGATAGAAGTCATGGTGGTTAGGTCCTTTATATCATTTGGCATGCTTCTTTCGTAACTGTAACTTCTAAATTGAGTTTTATAATGGAAATTTACACTTCATTTCGACAGGTGAAATTCTTTTTATTTCTTAT
>Ga0123354_10014979_pt1 | contig 12086 bp, 5 predicted proteins | sample TergutLab28metaG_2_FD_97872 | JGI IMG/M metagenome (GOLD analysis project Ga0123354, IMG submission 97872) | Labiotermes labralis P4 segment gut microbial communities from Petit-Saut dam, French Guiana - Lab288 P4 | ecosystem: Host-associated > Arthropoda: Insects > Digestive system > Gut ... | reverse complement strand
TCAATGTAATGCACGCAGGATCCCTAATGCAATAGTTACATGTACAGCACTATAAAGGATATGTATTTAATGGTTCTTAAATATTCAGCCTGATGATGACTCTCTGGAGTCAAAACATGTTGCAGTAACACGTTAATTTTCTAATGTTTGTTGTGTTGACTGAACACATTGTAAGTTTACAATAAATAAGTTTAATTCTTTATAACACAATGGGATGATTTCCTTTAGATTACTTACTGTTGTTTGGCTTATTATCCATACTTTCTTAAAAGTTCAAGTTTTTGAGAACATATTCTCAATTTTATGCTTATTTTAAAAAAATGGACAAATGTTGCATGATTCCTTCTGTTTCTTTCTGAAAGTATTATGTGTATTGCTGGAAATTTTGTCCCTTTCTGTAGTTTTTGCAGAGATATGTACAAGGATATTTAATTAAGTCTGACTTGAGTAAGATGTTTTTATAAAAGTATGTAAAAGGAAATTTAGTTCAGGCTGGCCAAGTAATACAGTCTTTGTTTTAAAAGTATGCATTCTGAATTTCATTCCTGATGGTCTGCCTCTTTGAGCAACAGGTGTAACTTGTCACATCACACAATTGAAATGTGTTTTACTGTAGTTGCACAAGGAGGATGCTGAAATCTGTGATGCAGTAGACATCATTTTTCCAAAAATCACTGTATTTAAGTGATGTAAATTTCATCAAAATCTGTGTAGCTGATACAAGGTGCCATGTTGTAGACAGCAGAGTTCAGGCAGCAGTGAAATAGGACAGAAGTCACATTCATACAAGAGGGCATAATTCAACCAAACCTGCTGGTATGACAGTGCCAAATATAACTTTTACTATTTTGAACATTTGTATGCAGTTTGTTTAGCTTCTGTTTTGGTCAGGCTGGGACTTAGCATAATGGGCATGTTTGTTCATATGCTGTGAGTCTGTAATTTGTAAATGATAGTAGACATAAATTTTGTTGCTGAGTAGGCAATTTTAAAAGTTCCTCATTAACCTTATCAGTTACATCTAGGATCAGCTGTCATGTCTAACGTGTGCCCAGGAATTGCACAAAATGTGGGTAGTTTTTATTGACATATCTTTATTTCACAACAGAAGTACTCTGTAAATGTATAGTTTTCCATGAAGTAAACATGATTTATCTTTGCATTAATGCCTCTTTGAACACTTTTTCTCAATTTTTTTATGTCTTCATGCTCTGCAAATACAGTGCATTGTACTGTGGGATTAATGATGCATTCCAAACGAAGATGATCTGTGATTCTTGCTAATTGTTTCTTGGTAGAAATGTCTAAAAAAACAATTTATTCCTTCCATACTTCTATGGGTCTGCATAATTGTGGTTAGTATATTATTTCTGCATATATGTGCAGCATAGTTTGTCAGTATGCATTGTACCTCACTTCAATTACAATGGATTTATATTATATATATCATTGTGGTTGGATGCTTTTCATTGCATGTTAGTGAGGAAAATAATATCTTGCTCTCAGATGAAATAGTGTTTGTTTTGTGGATAATAACATCATTACAGACTGAACATATTCACAGATTACAGATCCTGTAGAACAGTGTTAATTATAGATGTGGGTGTTCATTCCTGTGTTTTTTGTGATTATACAAGCTACACCACTGTGGAGCTCTGTTTTAATTTCAACTTTGTGGTGCAACCAGATCTCACGTCAGTTGAAGCATCCTCAAATAGTATAAAGAAATGTGTACCTGTAATGTAATAACTATTTTTTCAGTTATTAATGCATGGTATGGCTACAATGGATATTAGTTCCTTGCCAAGTTTTAAAGTGTCATCGTACACATAGGGAGCAAGAATGTTCATTCCTCTCACACAGGAACATTATGTTGAATTATACAAGTTATATGTGAGAAGGACCAACAAGATGTACATGTTTTCTTCATAATTTATTTCACTTAAATTATCCTTGTTATGTTTCAAACAAATAATTGTTCATCATCAGGAGGAGGTCTGTACAAGCAGCTTGCAGTATTTCACCACACAGCTTATGAAGAGTCTAGTCGCTGTCAGCTACTAGACTCTTCATAAGATGCGTGGTGAAATACCGTAAGCTGCTTGTACTGACCTCCTCCTGATGAACAATTATCATATTGTGTCAGCGACCAGACTCCTGATAAGATGCGTGGTGAAATACCGTAAGCTACTTGTACTGACCTAATGATGAACAATTATTTGTTTGAAACATGTTGAGGATATTTTAAGTGAAATAGATTATTAAAAAAAAGTGTACATCTTTATTGTCTCTCTCACGTATGTGTATCACAATGCATGGTTCAGAAAATGTAAGGTATGCAAGTTATATTAATATATAACCGTTGGTTTATTCAACAGAGTTAGTGCCAAGCATAAATTCTGTTTATAAAGTTACAAGTTACAGCAGTCTTTGTTTTAAGTGTTGTTATTTTTTAAGTTTCCTGCCTATTTGTTAAGACTGGCAAACTAGAATATATGCATGAAGATTTTTCAGTTCTTCTATGTTGCAACTCTGCTTATGACTATAAACTAAAGCTTCCATAATATGTTTTTCCTCTACCACCAGACTGAGTGGTTATTACAGTTTTGAGGTTGTTTTTTAACAGATGAACTGAGAATGTTAACATATAACTCCATGTCTTGTTACAGTATATTCCTAATGCTTTTAAGTGCTTTTGTTTATACAGGTAATTCACAATATCTAAATTTTCTTACACTCTGGATATGAGTATAATAAATCAGATGTGAATTTGACCTGAAAAAGAATTTGTGGTTTGTACAAGTACAATGTTTGTTGTTATAGTTCAAGACAGTGGCTGTGCTGTAAAGTCACAGTGGTGATGATGGTGATGGCACTGGTTGTTACAACATTAATGTAATGTTTGTTTTCTCATCAGCAACATTGTACACCACAATGCAGGAAGTGACTAAGGAAAATTTGTTCCATGTGTATGTATCATAAATCTGTTTTGCTCTATGCTTTTTTTTTTTGATAACCTTATCTAATTGTATTCGTACATTGCTGAATTCATGCGTTTCTCATCATCAGGTTCCCAAACATCACAGCTGATTGCTTAACACCTCTGCTTTGTATTCAGTGGCCCAAATTTGATTCCAAATGCTGAGATGAGCCAACAAGGTGAGGTATGTATGGTTTTCCCTGATCATTCCAAAAAAAATGTTGGGATGGCTCATTGTACAGTTTATATGGTCACTCACCAATCTCAGTCATAATTCTCTATATGTATCATCTGTGTACATCATTCCACAGTACTGTACTACATGTAAAACAACTTCTTATAATCAATATTACAGTCTTTTAACCATGAATTAACCAAAAATTATGTGTTTTTTTTTTAAACTGTGGATTGATTCTGACACTTTGTAATTGTATTCTTGTTCCCACCACCCTGAAGATGGTCACATGAGTGGCCGAAACATGTCAGTGGTTACTGTAATAAAATTACATTCATACACTCAGCAATTGTTGATCTTTTTTTTTTTAATCTGATTAATGCATGGAACATATAAAAGGTTTGGATAGCAGTTTAAAATAGGTAATGCCAACCTCCTTCCCAGTTTGCTGTTTACATTTACTCTGTTTTGTATTACAGCATATGGTTATGTAACCAACAAGAGTATGTTGGTTTATGTCTAATCAAACAGAATGGTGAGGTCACATAATAGCATGCTATGGTGAGTGAACAGTTCTCTTTCTCAACATGTAACAATTTGCCTTGCCTGACAATATATTAAATAGTAATACAAGCCACATACCAAAGTCCATAGCTTGTATTTTACTGTAGCAATGCATGGTAAATGTACTGTGCTCTGTCCCAGCTCACAAGTTCTTGCCATCTGTTGCAATCTTGACCCAGATGAATCTGTTTTATACTCATCCATCCCATTTCTTCAAGAATATTGTATTGCCTAGACTTTTGTCTCCTTCTTTCAGGATTTCCATCTGAAGCTGCATGTCCCACCCATCTCAGCCCCCTTGACTTCATCACCCTAATAATAACTGATGAGGAATGCAAATAATGAAGCTTATCATGGTATACAGTTTCTTCTCGCCTTCTGTAACTTCCTCCTTCTTAGATCTGTGTATTTTCTTGAACACACTGAACATATATTCTTAACTTATCTGAGAGATCAAGTTTCATACTCAAATATAACAACAGGCAGGAGATTACTAAGCTGGAATTCTTCATATTCAGTCTGCTCTTAATTTCTTTATATATATATAATTCTGATATTTTAGTGTTGTTTCCAGTATTTGAACTTTAACCACACTTCCAAATCAGTTATCACGCACCTTTATGGTGTCATTTTGTCATACATTCTTGTCATGGAACCTAATTACTTGCATAGTTTACAAACCATTTGCTTTTAGACTGACCTCCTTATTAGCAAGTAATGAAGCTTCTTTGATGCCTCCCCCCACCCTTTTCCTGTATAAAATTTATGTTTTTAGCGGTAAATTAACATGATCAGCATGCAATTCCAACCCTTGTGATTTTCTTGGACCTTCCTAATGGCATATTCTAAAGAAAAGTTGAAAGAAAACAGTGCTACAACATCTTCCGGACCATTCTAAATGGGAAATGAATCAAACAAACATTCATCTGTGTGAGATTTCCTGTAGCTTTCATTTAAACACATTATACCAGCTTCTTGGGTGGACCAAACTCATGAGAATGTTATGCATAGCTTTTCTATCAACCAAATTGTTGGCTCCCTTGAAATCTACAAATAGCCAATATAGTGCCACATTGTATTTCCATTTTTTTCAAGTATGTGATAAACCCAAAATATCTGATCAGTAATTTATCTGCTACGTCAAAATCCGCATTGATGATTCACAATAATTTAACGTAAATATGCAGTTAACCCACAGAGAAGAGTGATGCATTGCTGAAAGAAAGAGAGAAGGGATGTGAAGATGAGGAGGAAGATGTCACCAAGTACTGGACGATGTTAAAGAAAAGAGATGTTATTGGAATTTGAAAGAGGAAGCACTAGATCACCTTCAGTGGAGAATTGCCTTTGGAAGGGGCTATGGACATGTTGCAAGACGGTATATGCAGCAGTCATCAACATAAACCCATGTACATTCGATTGCCAACAGGATTGATTCTTTTACACACAAAACTACAATTTCTATTAAAGAATGATCCAAAAAAGCAAAAATTGTAACATTTTTTGATCAGAAACAAGTTTGTGTACATGCATAAGCCTCAAATTTAATATGTGTATTTCTCATTCAAAGAATCACAGTTCTATGACTTAAAATATCTGTATTAACTGGCTAATTTGCTATTGATTAAATTAACACTAAGCAGCTACTTGAAACTTCATTACCTTATATCCAAAATAAGTATGTGTGTAATGGTGATGTTAACTTGCAGTCTGTCAGTTCATGCTGACAGTTGTGTATCTCCAACCAAATAGAGGAACTCAAACGTAAGACCCAAAATCATGACACCCAGTAAATCACCCAGTGCAGTCAAGTATGGAATTGTTGAGTTGTCAGGATCTACATTCCGCGACCATAAGTAGTATGTTATAATATATGCCACATAGAGAAGAATGGAAACCTGCAACAAGATCAAGACCTTAAGCTTGTACATTGCAGCCACATTTTCCATTCCACTTCCAGAACAAATTGTGTTTTATTACAATTCAAGTAAAGCAACATTACAGTAAAACTTGCAGAAGAAATTTTGCTTTTAAAGAAATGCATTTCATGTTGTAACAAATATTTTTTATACAATGAAATTTGTTACAGCACCTGACATCTGTTCAACAAACATTATAACTTCTTGTTATCAGTAGTGCGAAATGGTGTCATGAGGAACCTGTGAAATATTTACTTCCTGTAATTGCTCTGTCTTGTTGGAGGTTTTCTGCAGTGTTTCTCTCTTCAGGCAAATTCTGGGACAGTTTCTTAAAAACGATTGTGCCTGACTTCATTGGAAGTCCCAACTGTAATGCCAGGCCAACAGAGGTTTCAGCTTACACTACAATATTAATTTATAAGTGCTTTGCATTTTCTTTTATTTGTATTTACTCAAAATAGTATATTGATTTCCGTCTATATATATGACACCTCGCAGTGGTTAGATATTTTCAGCTTCCTCCTAAAAGAAGTGGCTGCAAGAACTGAAGCATGAATCAGACACTGTACACATTAGAAACTTACCAGTTCTTATCAGAATGAGAGCACATATTGATAATAGCAAAATTGACTTTTTATTCAGTTTAAAATTCTGTCCATGATCTGCTGTTTTTATTCATATTAAATGTAATAATCCAGTAAGACAGCAGTCATCCCATCAGAGGTATAGCACATTTGTTTAAATAGGGGAGCCTGTGTTACTTTCCTTCAGGGGCATAGCTGTGGGGTGTGAGTGGTTCCATTGCCACAGGAAACACAGTACAAGGGTCAGCCAAGTGGACAACAAGATGAATATTACAAATGAAGAAATCTTATAGTCTGTAGTCAACAAATTTTAAATCATTGAAGAAAAGGTAAGGATATTCAGTAAGTAATTGTGATTTTATATAAAGTTAGGGGCAATCCTTGTGATTACTTGCCCTAGGTGCCAAAAACCTACCTACACTGCTTATTCTTTTCAACAGTATCCCATCTTCCAGTTACAGTCTCTTGGAATATGATGCCATATCTACCATAGTACTTGGTGTCACATTACAAGACCACACACTTAATGCTGACCACCTTGAGAAGTTTCATACCCACAACTGTAACACCTACACTGAAACAATGCATTGTTACATCAGAATTTCCAGTCCCATGGTAGTGAATTCAACCTATAGTAATACACTAGGTAATTTCACATTGTAGGTGTGTCAAATGACTTTTGCAATACTGTCTGTTGTAGCACTGTGGTCACAAGCTGGATTTTACTGCACCTCTTTATCTTTTTTGTAACATTTCAAGCTTACGCAGCAGCAGTATTCTTATGATACGTATGTATGTTTGGCTTGCAGAGTTACAGGGCTGAGATGAGGTCTGTGGTGCCAGTTTGTAAGCACAGCACTACAGCAGAATGTGTTGGTAAAGTCATGAGTTTAATATACATTTTGGAATAAGCTGCTGAATTTAATACTGCCATGATGCTGGTCCTTCTAATGGAGCAATGTACTGTCATCATTGTGGGTGCTGGTATGATGCAGGTACAGACAGCAGAGACTTTACGGAAGGAATGGGTGACATTTCACTAGTAGACAATTTATTAAGGGGTTCAAAATTTATGTTACTTGAGCAAGCATTGTGGTGTGGTGGTTAGGGAACTAGACTGTCAGCTTAATGATGGGAAGTCTGAGGCTGAAAAAAGGCTTATCGAAACGTAATTTTTTGCTAAACATCCCTGGCCTGACTATCCATTAGGAAGTACCAGAATTATTCCCTCAGTAAGAACTTAGTGGACTGCCAACATTACGATCAGCAAGGAGTTTGTGTCCAGCGGCAAGGGCTTGGAGCACAGGAAATTTTGTGTTGAACTTCTTCAGTGTCACAGTTTATCAGGAAGTTCCAAAGTAAATACTTCAAAAAGAATTTTGTGGTCCAGTGCAGTGTCATAGCTAGGTTCTTCGGCGGCTGGGGCCAGTTATCACAGAACTATTAAACTTTCAAAAAATGACATTTATTGAATTTCCTTACTTGACTCTAGTAAAAGTTTTGATTTAAAATCATCTTTGCGCCCAATTTGCTGCCCCTTCAACTGTGCTGCCTGAGGCGGTCACACCGCTTGCCACCTTTCCCTCCCCCCCTTACAGCTACAGTTGGTTCCTTGGGTAAGACACCTACCTGGCAGTCCAAGGTTCAGAAGGTTTTATCATCAAGGTTTCAGGTTAGTTGGATATCAGGATGGAGATGTAGAAACTATTTCCAGAGTTTTGGCAGAGAAGTTAGAAGCAAACAACAGTGTAGTATAAAATGACAGTGTGCCTGCAACTTTCAAAAATTTGTACTAACATAGCAGGAATTTTGGGTCAAGAAAATTTTTACTTACAGGCCCATAATATTTAGTGCCAAAAATTTGCAACTGGTGGAGCTGTTAACCAGAAAATGTGCAGTAGCGTAGCAAGAGCCCCGGGGATTTTTACTAGCCAACCGCAAATTTTTATGTACATGCATATATTCCATTGATCTATCAGTCCACCATCAATGGATGGTTACATTGAGCATGGTATTAGGCTGTTAGGAAAGCTGAAGAGGTGTAAGGATACACACCTTCAGCAGTGCTCATTGCTATCACAGACTGCCACTGGATGGCAGGCTGTCACTATAGACTGCACATTCCAAGTACTGTAGCATGCACTAGATTGCAACATCCCTCACATTAGGCAATACTGGTACCAAAAGTCGCCCGGAGTGGTGCAGTCCATCGGACAACAAAATGTTCATTTATTAAAATTTTATTTTCTACACACAACAAATTTTAAATTAGGGCAAACAGAGATTCAGTATATATTTGTCACTTTGAAAGCTCATGATTTCTGCAAGGGGCAGCCACTGTGATTAGTTGACCAAGACACCAAGAAACTGCTTCCCTTACCTGGACAAACGCAGCTATGAGATAGGACGAGACAAAGAGCTTTGTAGGAGATGCAGTTCCGTCTTTGAAATATTTGATAGTGTACACAAATACGATATGACCTGGTATAACCATTAACATCAGCACCCGAGCAGTCACTGCATAATGTTCTGCAACAAATCAGAATAAAACTTAGATACAGTTTCTCTAAATTATTTGTCAAAAAAGAGTGACTATTTGTCTGTTTTGTAACCAACATGACTTAAATTCGGTTTTTTATTTTTTTTTAAGGATTTCGTTTGAATTTTACTCAGCTCAGAAATTTGGGTTTGGACCTCCTTATTTTCCAAATTCTTTTGGCTGACTGTTGCTCTGTATTACTTACGTTTTGAAAGGAAGGCATCCAGTGGACTTATACAGATATGTGCAGCAGGAGGCAATGTCCCCAACTCATTATCTTTGTGTAGTTCAGTGGAGAGACGACTGGCTTGCACGGAGACTAGATTTCCACCCACACCATTGATGACGGGTTGATACACAGCAATATCCTTATACTTAGCCATCAGGATGTCCAAGATCAGGCCAGCTAACCTGCAGCAAGGATGGAGCTCAAGCTTTAGCTGAACCAACCCCGAGCATTGAGTCACCATCTTGTATTCCCAAGTTACCTAGAAAGTGAAGAGGTATTTTTTAACAGATATTCTTTACAATTCACTGAACTTGAAATATATGGCATTGGGATGGTAACTTCATGGGTAGCACAACCACTAAAGATTCTTATGACGAGAATAATGCTTAATACATGTCACTGCACTGGTATCTACCACTTACACTATGGAAGAGTAAGACCTTGAAAATTGCATGTGTTGTATTCTTAAAGATCTCCATGAATGCTAGATTCATGATGCTAGCATAAGTATTTGAGAAAGAAATAAGGATAGATTCCTGCACTGTAAGGTCTCTCCAACAAATGTCAGTTGAATGGCTAGCAGCCCACCATAACACATGAGAGGTTCAGGTTAATTCTCAATCTGGAATCATACTTTATTTATGACGTTTTCTCAATGTTTCTGTCTGTCCAGGCAGATGCTGGGAAGTTCTTTAACAGAGACCACAGTTAATTCCTTCTAGACACTTACCAGCTTATCACACACACTAATGATCTGTTTTAACATTTCAGTTGCAAGAAAGGTGGTTTTAATGGAAGAAATAAAAATGACTTGTAACATAAAATGGTTTTATAGTAATAAAGCATAATACAATGTAAAGGCACACTTATTGTTCTGTAGTAAAAAAAAAAATGAAACAAGGATTGTGTCTATTAAAAGTAAATTACTAATTGTTTTCATGTTTGGTGATTACTGATGATCATGAAGTCTATAATCATGCAGTATACAAAAAAAATTTTAACAAGTAATAATTTGTGTGAACACAACTGAGAAGTGTGGACAAAATTCAGTTCTAAACGTTGTGTCATTGAAAAACTCTGGGGTCGTTGGACCTTGAGAATATTATATCACTGGATAAATGTAAAGCAATAATAAGCATAAGGATTTACACAATACCACAAATATTTATTTACATACATATTTAAAAGGCTTGATACTGGCAGCCTCTGTTAAGAATTAAATTTGAAGCTCATCATACCAAGCCACTATTTTGTTGCTGTGCTTGGGGTTGTGCTTAAATTTACTTTAAGGTGGGTCAAAAACGTCTTTTGCCCTCAATTCATGTTTTATAATTTTATAATGTCAGCCATGTGTTAATGTTACTTATGTATCTCTGAAAAAAATTTACAAAACCAGAATGAAATTAAATGCTATTAGTGGGAAAAAAATTAACTTTGTGGTTAAAATTTGAAAAATTAGGAATTCAAGTCTGAAAGTAAAGTTGGAAATATAATGTTAACATTACTCATCAATTGACATTATCCCTTTAATGCTGCAACAGCAATGTTTATTTCCCTGTCACACACAAAAATTGACTATCCTATGTGTGATAGTTGTAGAGAAAAATGTTTTATGTTGCATCATGACATTCTATGCCATTGTACTTGTCAAATTGGAACATGACTTTCGAATATTCGTAATAAAACCATCTTAACATAAAAAAATCACACAAACTTTATCAGTAAATTTTAAAATTGCATTCTTTCCTAGTCATTCATATTCAGACTAGTTTTAGGTGCTAGTTCTAGGATGATTGTGGGATGTGACATTCAAAATGTAATAACAGTAGGTCCATGGGAACAGCACCAGGCCAAAAGGTTTCTCTTACATGAAATGTTGGGTTAAAATTTAAGTTTAGTAGAACAAGTGGTGTGCCTCTTTCGAAATACAATAAAGCATGCCAAGCAGGAAAATGTTTACTGATAAGGACTAATAGGTAACAAAAAGTTATTCATAATGGGACTGCTTCAAGTTGAACCTTATTACAATTGACTTGCTCTACACATCTTTCACAGCATGTTCAAAGGGTTTTAAATTTTAAAAAAATCAAGGAATGAAAGTGTCAAACCCAAAAAGAAATATGTCAAATGACGAATACTTCAATTTGTGCCTTCATTGAAAGACCTCTGTTTGGCAAATATCAAGTTTGTGATTATGTATGTGCATTATGTTGTTCTGACTGGTAACAGTTTTCATACATGTAAAACCTGTCTTCAAAACTGTGTCACCTCAACAGTGAAGATGTAAATGAACTGACTGAAGGAAGAGAGGAGGAAAGAAGGTAAAGATATTAAAGGAATGGCAGAAAAGAGATGAGGGATGGAGATGTGAAAGAAATGATTTCCCGTTGAATTTCAGTGGACATTTTATTTATTAAGACAATAACAAACTGACTTCATTCAAGAATGGTATTGCAGTGCCATATGAAAAATAAATATAAAATTTTGTATATAGCAGTAATGTGATTATTAATAATAAAATGAACATGAAATGATATGTTAGACCAACTTGATGCAACAATTATGATTTATTGATAAACCAATGATTCAACATGTTTCGGGCACCATTGTGCCCATCTTCAGGAGTGCAAGACTGTACTGTACACTACTGCATCAACCATCAACTCTTCCCAACCCCGCCGTATGACCAAACTAGTCAAAAAACAGCCTCTACACAGTGCACACGACCTACCTTATGGCATCCCAAGACTCCTGCCAGCACTTTAATGTACGTACTGTTTTATTCTATAAAAAAAACCCTCACTCACTGACCCACATAATCACATACTTTCTCCACATAACACCCGCCCACATACCATCTGTAACCATTCTGAACCTACATTAAACCATACATTACCAATAACCTCCAACCATGACACACAAATTTCTAACATGATAACGCCTTCACACCATGCCCCCTCCTTCGATAATACATTAACCTGTGAATATTAGAACACAGGCCACAAGACACCACACAAAACACACCCTACAGCGTGTCTAACACAGGATACCAACCATCACTTAACACTACAAACAATCACAATACAAACACCTTAT
>Ga0123354_10014978_pt1 | contig 12086 bp, 11 predicted proteins | sample TergutLab28metaG_2_FD_97872 | JGI IMG/M metagenome (GOLD analysis project Ga0123354, IMG submission 97872) | Labiotermes labralis P4 segment gut microbial communities from Petit-Saut dam, French Guiana - Lab288 P4 | ecosystem: Host-associated > Arthropoda: Insects > Digestive system > Gut ... | reverse complement strand
TACGGAATCCAACTATGGGGAACTGCATCGAACTCAAATCTAGAGATACTAGAGCGATTCCAGTCAAAAGTGCTACGCATAATAACAGATGCTCCATGGTATGTTCCTAATACTACAATCAAATGTGATCTACAAATACCAACGTTCAAACAAGAAGCACGAAAATACAGTGCAAACTACCGAAGATGACTCGACACTCACCCCAACAACCTAGCAAATACATTATTTAAAGAGCAATTCGGAACTCGCAGACTTAAGAGACTGTATCCTACTGATCTCGTCACTAATGGTTACCTAACTCAGCAACATTCACCATAGACAACATCAATCCTTGTGAATGAGAATAGAAGGGAGAACTTCACTGGAAGTATCTCCTACATGCCTCTAGCGCTATCGACACAAAGGTTACTAAATGTCTCCGGACAGATCGTAACAAACAAGCGAAACAAAAAAAAAATTGAATTTCATTATGCTGTATGACATTCTAAGGTTATAGAATAATGTATGTGTAATGTTAAAAGTAGTGAACTACCAGACGTCTCAAGAATGCACAAGAAGTTCTGGTCAGTTTCGAATGACATTTCACCTAAACAGGACCAAATATTGGATTACGGAATACTCCACTGTAAAATATCATATTACAATCATTCCACACGTCCTCTACACGTAACCGTTGCACATCTTTTTCCATTAACCCATAATAATTTTTAAATTATGTCATCTTTAAAAGCAAACAAGAGATAAGAGTTGCCTTTACCAATTCACATTACCACACATCAGAAACATACAAAACATGGTTACACTACATGAGTAGCACGGCACACGCAAATTAACTTTCCTGACAGTTAAAAAGAACGAAAATGGGTCGCCGTTGACATAATGTTAGAATTTTTCACACATCAGGTTCATACAATATAAAGTGGAAACACTCCTACAATTTTATTACACTTCGGAGTATTAACTAATATAAATATTTTAACATAAGCATACCATGTTTATCTTTCTTTGCAACGTCATTTAATCGCAGTAAGGCCGATAATCTTCGCACATCACCACTAAAAACACATTCGTGTAGCGCACAATATTGAACATCTTCCGCCATCTTTTCATGTTTAGTATTGTAATCAAAATAATACAAAATTGGTTACAAGTATGTGCCATCTATTCATAAAATAAACATATCAGTATCTAAATGGCTAATTTAGTAAATATCTGCTACTGTCATAAGTTCGTCAAATACATTATTTCAGCATACCCACGTTCCCAGTAGTTGAAACTGAACTTATTTAACATCCGGTCCCCAAACCGGCAGAGAAAAAGTGTTATTTTAAGAATTCCACTGAGATGTGACACCGTGTAGTTTGGTAGTCTTCAGCTCTCAAGACAGAGGAAGGAAATTCGTTTGAAACGTTGCTATCTGCCCACAAAGCATCACATCCCAGGAGACCGTAATCTAAAAACCACTGTCGTGATAACCCCAAATGTTAATGTATGGCTTCATTTAGCGCGTTTACTCCTGACTCTTCTGTCATATGTCTGTAATTATTATCACAGGAGAGGGTTGGTGAACCTTTTTGAGATTGCGTGACCAAATTTCCAATTTTTAGAGGTATCCTTTCGCGTGCCCTTGAGAATTTGGGGCAGCAGAGTGAGGTCTTGGAGGAATCTGTAATCATTGTCAGCCTTTGTTGTTTTACCCTCGAGACATACAACAAGGAATACACTGAAGTACTTGAGGCTGCTATAAAGAAGTCTTAAAACCGCCCCCGATTTTAAAAGACAACCCTAATAAATAAAAACAAAGAAGCAGAAATTCGGTTAACTGCAAGGTCTAGAATGTTAATATTTTGTAACCAGAGCAGGACTACCTCAACATAAAACATAGCTGTTAAAACCATTGAAACTTGAAAAATTTGACATTTGGGAATGATACAAACTAAAGTTGCATTCATGAAGAAGTTTGAATTTAGTAAATGTATGCAACAGTTCAATTTGAGATTTTTTTTTGCCATCTGCCGCCTAAATCTGTGAAGATCATAATATTGAGAAATGTAATTTTGCATATTGTTTTGTATATGGGCTTATATTGGTCTCACATGATCAAGAATTTTGCTGTTGACCAAATTCCCTCCTGCATCAGTGTTCCAGGATGGAACTTCCCATAAAGAGATGCTACTGAAAATCTTGACAACCTGTAAGTACTAGAGTAGATGTTCTGTTCACTTGCATCACTTTCATGTTTGGGAAGTCAACTTATTGCAGCAAATCTACCACAGTACATGCATGGGTGGGGGTTTTGTTTACAACCTGGCAACCAAGCTACCTACATAAACTTATGGAATGCATTTTAAATACTTTGAATAGAAAGAAAAATGTTGCTAGAATTTTCTGTGAGCTCACAACTGCATTTGATTGTGTTAACCAAGAGTTATTGATACATACACTTCAATTTTATGGTATAAGAGAAAGGGCCTTGGATTGCTTTAGATCTTATCTATTTGATAAGAAACAAAGACTAAAAATGAAGCTTATAGATACTATAGTTGATTAATCTAATTGGTGTCAGGTTTTTACTGGTCTGGCCTTTGTTTTGTCCTGTTGCATGTTTTACATGTCAGTTTGTATATGCCTCTTTTGTCATGGTCCTGCGTTGTGTCGTGGATTTTGGGTTTGGTCAGTTGTTGCAGTGTGTTTGTACTTTTAAAGGCTATCTTTATGTCAGTCTGTTTGAAGAGGTTGGTTACCTTTCTGACTTTGGAACTGTGATAAGTGAAGGTGGCCCGTTTATTGTTGTTGCAACAACAATAGAATGAAGTGTGCAGTTTATTGACTCAAACGTTTTCTGATCAGCAAATCAGCAGAGAGGGACCAATTATGTGGTCACCCATCTTTGAACCTCACTCCACTAAGACTTCCTTTTGTGGTGATTCACAAAGAACATTTTGTACCATGAGACAGTTAAAAATATGCAGGCACTGAGAGAACATGTCATGAGTGCAGTAGCACAAATCACCCCTAACATGCTTGAAAATCCTTAACGAAAGACAGAATATGATTTGGTCTTATGTGAACACTGATGTACTTATTGATACCTCTAGCTGGGACACATCATGTTAAAATCAAACTTAAAGGAAAAGGATGGGACAATGTTGGATTAATCTGGCTCAGTACAGGGAGTAGTGCAGCTAATTAGATTTCTTTATTAGCCACATGCTTCAATATTTGGAGTTAAAATGAAAATCTTCTGCCATAGTATGAGCTTCCTATGTTACAAGCAGGTACAGCATGGGATCTTGAATCCTCACAGGGATATACAGTGTGTGTGTGTGTGTTAGAATAGTAACTACAACCAATAACAGCATAAATGTAAAGTGAATGGCAGTAGATGAGACAGCAGAGGGGAGTAGAGTCACCCTAAAGGAAGGGTGAAGTCCAGTCTCCACTTGTTCATGTATTCCCCTGGGAAATTAATTGGCCATGAATTAATTCTCTGCTCATAAGCCCATGACATTCATGGTTGCCTAGTATTCTTTGCATGTAACATCAAAATCGAGACAGTTTTAATTAGTGACATTGTGATACAAACTATATTCACTGGAAGCAGCAGTAAAGCTTTCCTTACACATTTAATAAAATGTCACTGGTATTTAACTTTAGTACAAATTACAACAAATTTCTGATTTTCCACACATTCTACAAGACAGCAGTCATAACGGGCAATTCTGCGATGTGGCTGCATACTAAGGGAACATAAAGATCAACATGCTCAAGGTAATATAATTCTGATATCCCTAGCACAACATACCAAAATAAAGGCAATCCTGAAACTGGTGCTTCAAGTCGCATTACCTCACTTTCAGTTGATTTAATTATTTTGATCTCAAAGAGTATATTTATTATCTGGCTTAGAAAAATGCACTTTTAAAATCTTAATGGAAAATGAATATGATTGCTCATACTACTGTTGTATCACAGTAATAAAGACAGTTAATAAATTTATTTTATAACTTTTTATTTTTTCTAGTGTATATGGTTTTTATCCAACAACTCATGAAAAATGAAAATTTCACAGGTCTATATCTGTTTTGAGACTAGCAATATCAAAAGTCCAAATTGAAGTAATGTAAAGACAATTTGGAACAGTGTTTTGTGAAACCTAACTTGAGAACATTAATACTATTGGCTCAAGAAACAGTTTGTATAAAATTCAGCTTTATATTAGTCTAAAGAATAAATATTAATATTTTCATATACTCCAACTAAGTTTCTTTAATTCTGGTCAAATAAGTCTCTTTCTCAGTCCATTTCAATGTCTGTACAGTATATTATATTAAATAATTTTCATTTCTTACATTATATACAGGTCTTCAATTTCTAACAACCATTTTGAACAGAAGTCTTGATGTCGTCCTAGTAACAGGACTCTTACCATACAAACCAACAACAACTGCAGTCTTATCAATGCATGACAGAGCAGTGTCACTTGTTTCATTACAATATCATCATGTATACAATAATGCTCATCATGTTCCTAGTCAACTACAATAGTAAACACACAACAAACTTAGTATTACTCTCCCCTCATATCTGACAAAAGGACATTAATACTTTGTGTTGCTGCAAAATTTCAATTACAGCATAAAAACATCTTATAACCATCCAATGGGAAGAATATTAAATTTTTACACGTTTCTATTTGTACTGGGTTTACACTTCCACCCAATGTTCTCTCCTATTCTGTCAGGAACCATGTCGCACTCCAGTATGGAAATCAAACATAATCCTCAAACATACACTAAGTATGAAAACAATTACAAGCCTATGGAATTACAAGGTCCTTCATTTTCAAGACCATCGTTTACACAATACCACATACACAAAGTTTTTTTAAACCAACAGCTTAGATTTTTCAATAAGATTAACGGTATACTTCAACCAAGAACCCAACATGAAACGTATCTGCTGGCAACTAGCATTCCCACATCCAAGTTCCAAGACTTCATCAATAATTTATCATTATTATATGAAAAATATACATTTCAGTAAGCTTGAACATAATACCTTACCTTTCTCATGTTTTATGTGCCAGCATTTCAACCTGGTAAATAGCTGGCAACCGAGTATTCTCCATATCCACAAAAATCACACACTATCCTTAGCATGTGGCTGGGTTTCAAAGAAATATTATGAGATACACTTACGGCATAGATGTTAATTTACAGTTAATGCACCAGGGTCTTCATATCGTATATCTTCTGTACAACAAGTAATATACAGATAAAATTTATTCCAACTTATTGCACACTTTATACCATACACAGGTTACTCCAAAATGTTTTGGCTAACATGTGTAGCCATCTTCAGGGAGTACACAAAAAGGTCAAGTTCAGTTGAGCAAATAACACTGTTGAAGAGAATGTTAACTGCACATTTAAAACTTAAATTAAAATGTGTTCATGCAAAACAGACAACAATGTTAAAGATAATAGGAGACAGTAATATTTTTAGTATTTTTTTTCGCATCCAAGCTTCTTTGTTTTTATATCAGCTGAAAAGTTTTCTGTATGCAGCAGCAAATCTGCATATGCATTAAACAGTCACTGTATGGAGTGGTCATTCGATGCACACAATCTGCTTTGCTTTCAGTGTACTACCTGAAGATGGCTACATGCTAGCTGAAACATACTGGAGTAATACACATATCATACTGTGTGTGCAGTGTTGGAATAAAGTATATTAACAGTTTATTTTTTTTTTAGGTGCATCATCCCTGTTAGGTTGGTTCAATAACAAAGAATTTTTGTGTATTACACAGTTGAACACAACTATATTTCACATAACAGTATAGTAGGTACACAACTACATGTTTCGGCCGAAACATGTAGTTGTATAACTACTGTACTACTAGGTGAAATATAGTTGCATTCGACTGTATGTGTAATACACAAAAATTCTTTGTATATTAACAGTCTGTTTTGGTCTCTATCAAGCTAATGTTATAATTTACCATTACTGCTTGGCCAGTGTCACTTCTGTGCATATGGCATCCACTCTTGCCAAAAACCAGTGAGGTTTGATCTCTACCCACTGTTTGACTAACCTGTGTTCCACATTTCACAAGTCTTGCAACAGTAGTGTGGTAAACTGAAAGGTCCATGAAACATTCAACAGTCTACCCTCTGCAAAGTGAGAAGGCAATTCATTTTATCTGACCAATTTATAATCTATTATGAATGTAATAATGTAACAAAACCATAATAAATGTAAAAGAAATATGCCTGGACATGAGCAGTACACTGTAAACACATACAGAGGGCGTGGAGGTCAAGGTCCACACTGCAGCTGCTTTAATTTAATGCTGATTCCACTAGACAGTAGGCTTGGTGGGTCCTATAGCCAGTCTGCAAATGGAGAAGAGAAACATCCCTGACCTTGCCAAAAATCACATCCTAGACATCTGGTCTGTAGCCAGGCGGTTTACCGACAGAGCAACCACAGTGTAAAAAAACCATTAAATACCTATAATAAGCATGTACAGTGGGTCTGTACATGTGACAGTGACACACACACTCACTCACATTTCCTTAAAACAAATTAACAAAACAAATACAAATTCATTTTAAAGAAAGAACAAATCCTTCCACAACATTTTTGGTCTACATAATAAACTGTCATAACAAATAGATATTTTTACATCCTGAAATACACCACATGTACAATATGATACAAATTACCACAGCTGTGGCACCAATTTTACCCAACTTTTGAGGTGAAAAAAAATAAATATTTTTCCAATGCACAACAAACATATTACAAAAATAACTTTCTGCACAAATTACAGTCTCATCTTAATTACTTGCACAGTGAGAGTACTGGTACTGTCACATATGGAACCTGTAGTACTATTTTGTACACTTTACTTAAAACACGTACTGTAAAATATTCATCAGTAGAATAAATTATATGAAAAACATGACAAACAAAAACATATTTTGACTGTAGGTGGCATGAAGTGTAGAACATTAAAAAAGACCGCATTTTGCATTGTGAAATATTCATGTAATATACATGCACATAAACATGGTACACAGTAATAAGATATTACTGTTCCAAGCTACAGATCACAACTGCTGAAAAACACAATGCCTCACCATTTAAATTCTTATAAATGGTGTGTTACAGATGAAATCATTAAACTTTATTCATATCAGTACATAACAGCTGATGGAATATCAGGTACTTTAAAGACTTCAAGCCCAAAATCCTCATCTCTTTGCATGTTATTCAACATCCCCATATACTTTATGGTTCACATTAAAAATTACATATAAGTAAACATAACTACCTACAGTGGGAAACATGAGCACCTAGATTTTTAAAGTTCATCCTCTCTAGCGGCAGTTAAAGAAAAAGACACTCATGTCTTGAGTATTACAAAAATGGTGACATCACTAAGTTTAGGCCTACTGTGTAAACCCAGTCACTCTTGCTTATCTTCCACATTGTTTAAAAAAAAAACATGAAAGCATGTTTGGAAGTATACAAACCAGAAACAAAATAAATCAGCATTTATCCAAATTATATGCCTGACCAGTTCGTAACTGCAGTACATTTAAATACAAGCATATGCCTGATACATTTTACACCATCACTTCTGCTTCCTCTCAGTTTGACAATGTTTCAAATTTGGAATGTAACTGTCTTGTGCTACTTTTGTAGCTGATGATAAATATACAGATCTCATAATATGAGAGGTAATTAATTTCAATGCTACTTGCATCTCTAATGACTAAAAATGTCTATAACTTAAACCTTAGCACTGACATTCTTATGTATCCGCGCCCAGCAGACCAATTTATAAAAGCCTTCACACCTAATGCGTAAGGATGCGCTACCATACTATGTGGTACAGGCACATTAGAATTTGTTACTGTTTACTATGTTGATGGGAATCAGTAATACAAAAATTTGCTCCTCAACAAATGTCAGTAATGTGTACATTACCAAAGCATATTTTCTGCAAACATAATCAATAAGCTGCAGTCCTGAAGATCAGGCATACAGAGTTCTATGACAAATCTAGATAACACATCTTCAGGTACATCAATTATACTACAAAACTCAGGCAAACAATGATACAGCAGAAAACTATAAAAATTATTTTATGTGTATCCAATCAAAGTCATCTGCAGGGAATGGTCATGTAGTTCATCTTGCTGTGGTTGTCTAAGTCATTATATTGCACTAACAGATTGTAATAATGAACATAAGAAAAACACTGCTTTATGAAACATAAATAATATTACAGTTTTAATAGCACACGCCAAAAAAAGTGGTTACAGAAAAGTGACAATAACCCCTCTTCAAACATACGAGATACAATCATCCCCTGACTTATGATGTCCATCAACTTGTGTTGTTCTGCACTTTCATAGTTTTCCCCCCCAAACCCAACATGCTGCATTATGGCAAGTGTGCAAATTTGTAAATACAATGCTAAAGGTGTCAAGTTGCTGAACTACCATGATCAGGAGCTCACACTTGACCATCTTGAAATTTGGAAGCAAAGTACCCTTGAAGAAACTGGGGCACCTAAGCCTAAGGAAAGGACCATGACAGTTTTGAATTTGACTGAGGGGCTTGGTCTCACTTACGCTGGCATCAAGGTGTCTAAAGGACAATGGTAAGAACAGCTGCAACAACTGGACAAAATTTATGTGGATGTTTGCTTGCTATGAAGAGATTCTGAAGCAGAAGACAAAGGCTCTGCCTTGCCAGTCTTAAGTACATGACTTCTTCATGCCATCTTCAGGGATTCGTACACTGCCGCTTGCATTATTGTACAATGGAGATTATGGTCAGGCAGATGACCTTTCCACAGTTCAAGGAAGAGTGCCTCCTCCTTAATTCTCACTAGTTTTGTCATTTAATATTTCTTGTAAATTCTCTGTAGGTATGAAAATATTCTGTTCATGGTTAAAACAGATTGTCTGGAACCACTCTCCCTATTTTAACACTGCAAATACAGGAAGATGTGTCTCAACCTGCACTGTCTCCTCTAACATCACTGGTTTCAGAACAATCAATGTAACTTCAGGGGATGACTGTATTGTAAAACACACACACTTGTTTTCCTTTATGTTATTCTAACAAGTTGGAAGTATGTCATACTTTAATGAACTTACACTGAAACTGTTGTCTTCCGAAACTAAAAAAAAATATTCTCAAATTTCATTATGGCTTATGTTTGTGTTCTGTAAACATCATAAAGCATGGATCTTCAACCATTATGTATATAATATACAATGCACACAATAATTTAGGCAGTTACATATACCAATTATTATTACTCTTCCACGTGTGGCCTGTAAACCAGCACATGATAAGAGGTATGACCCTGTGCCATAAAAAGGCTGGATGCCCACATCATAAAGCCTCTAGTGAAGACTATTCTGGTATGAAGTTGTTTTGAAAACCAAACTGAAGGGTTTCCTTAACATGCTTAATTATTAGTCATAAGTGATATCAGGAAACACACATATGACCTCAGACATTAAGTTTCCCTACCCAAATAACAGAGTCAGCTAGGCACTAGAAGATCAACATCCACAAGATCACTCTTTGCCTGTGTAGTATCAGTTACACTGTTTATTTCAATTCATATATAATGTAATGATCTGGTAATGTACTTGAACTTCCATACAGATAAGACAATTTGCTTTAAAAAAGCAAAGGCAGACATATTCTTTTTGCTTTAATGTGTGCAAGAATTCAAAAGTAACACTGTGAAGAAATCTTTAATCCACAGACTGTTTCAGTAACAAATATTTAAATGGTCTGCCCAGCACAATTATGTTTATTCGAAAAAGTGGCTATACATTTCAGTCACAATTGGACATCACATTTTTTGAATAAACATAGTTGTGCTGGACAGACCATTTAGAGATTTGTTACTGAATGTTCTATAGCACAGTGGCAAGAATTATATCCATTAACAGGTTGTTTCAAGTTCTTCACTAATACATTATGCTGAATGTGTTGTATGGTCAATTTCAATGCACATTGTTTCTCATTTGCATAGTATACACCAATTTTTAACATAAGAACTTCAAAAACCTGTGACATGAAAATCCTTTCACATGTTCAAAAATCTTCCTTTTCCTGAAGAGTCCTCCTCTGATATTACAAATTTATGGCCTAGGATTCAACATAGCCTTCTTAAGTGCAGAAAAGTTTATGTATTGATTTACAGAAACAAGTACAGCATCTTACAATACTGAACACTTCTTTACTGTTGGCATATTAATTTATGACTTCATCTGACCAGATTAGAATTTTGTAATCAATATAACACCCAACATGTGCACTCTGTGATACACCAATTATTACATAAATCAACTCCTACATGTTTCGGCACCAAGATGCCATCCTCAGGGAGTCATATAACACAGGTAATGTAAGTAAAAAATGCCAATATATGTTCACACCTCCTTATAAGAATTATTTTAATATTAAAATGCATTTTAAGATTTTAATCATTCTTATGAGGAGTGAACATATACTGGCATGTTGACATGCACTGACTTTGCTATATAACTCTCCGAGCATGGCATCTCAGGCCAAAACACGTAGGAGCTGATTTATGCCACAAATGGTGTACCATAGAGTGCATATGTTGGATGATGTATTGAATGTAATAACATGCATGGTAGGAATAACATTAAAAAATCAGAATTTTGTAGTCTATAATTACAAAGAACATAACAGGTCAGTAAGTACACTGTTCCAATTCATTCAGAAAAAAAATTACTTTTAGAGGTCCTGATAATTAATGGCAATTGAGCTTGTGACAAACCATTTTTATGGATTATGTCTAACAAACTTCCCATTCAGTTCCACTACTTGGTAAAATATTTTCATGGATTATGTTTCACAAACTTCCCATTTAGTTCCAACATCTTTTATAACCAGTGTCATAATCTCATTTATTTCTTCCTTTGCTCTTATTTACCATCACATGACCTCAATTTTCCCTCAGAAATAACTACCTGAATTTGTCAACTGAAGTGTAAAGTTTGGCAGTATGTCATGGACACCATTGCTGACACAATCATCATTCATGAAAGGAATGATTTGCAATAAAATGTGACAATAATGACAGGGCTGGTGTAACTTTCTCTCACAAACTGCATCACATGTTGCTTCCACACATTAAAGACGTGTATCAATACTGGCTCACTGGAAACTCTCCTGTTTTGATGTACTTGCCACATCTTTTGCAGACATCTTCTTACACAATTTCATGTTGACATCATGTTACATACTCCAGTGATATATATGCCAAAATGATTCCCTTCAAGAAATGAATTTTTCTGATGACTTCCAATTCTAATTTAATGTCATTCAAGTGATAGAGTTTGTCTTGGTACATAATTATACGGTATTAATTTATTAAGGGTTTTATGGTTGTCCAGTGTTGTAGCAGCAAAACCAGCCACATGATGACATCAGAAGGCCAAGGCAGCAGCATTTTGTGTTGTGCACTCACCAACGGTCATTCTATACATAGCCATTTCTGATATTCCATGATAATGAACAAAAGCTGCTGCGATCACTAGCACGTGGAATATCTGATGGCTCTGAAACTGGTTGCAAAGACACCATAAATTATTAATGACATATTTCTCTGATATTGCCTGTTCACAATGAACTAATAAAGGGGAATATTCTGATTCCTTCACTTAACAAAAAAAAAAGAGAAAGTAATGCATGCTCCTTCTGTATTAACAACCAGTTGTTAAAAAAAAATGTTAAGCCAAATGAGAGGATAGCGAAGTGTATTGACATGTAGTTGGGTGAAGTGAAGGTCTTAGTAACAGGGTGTGTCTATCATTACTATAAGATATACAGGGTGTCCCAGGAGGAATATGCCAGACTTCGGGAGGGTGTTCCTTATGTTAAAATATACCGATATAACCCAAAACACCTATGTCCAAAGTTGAATGGTTACGGAGATAATGGCCAGAGAAGTTTGAAACTTCGACAGCTGTTACTCACTTATTGATTACCAAATACATATTAAAACT
>Ga0123354_10014977_pt1 | contig 12086 bp, 10 predicted proteins | sample TergutLab28metaG_2_FD_97872 | JGI IMG/M metagenome (GOLD analysis project Ga0123354, IMG submission 97872) | Labiotermes labralis P4 segment gut microbial communities from Petit-Saut dam, French Guiana - Lab288 P4 | ecosystem: Host-associated > Arthropoda: Insects > Digestive system > Gut ... | reverse complement strand
TGCATCATATCCATATTTTGACATCAAATAATCTTTAACCATTTTGAGAGAATCGGGACTCGTTCTGGCAGTAAGATTTGCGGCATTGCCGGTTCCATTACCACTTGGAGTATAGGCTCCGCTTGGATAGGTTTTATTCTCAAATTCACCATTGACGAAGAAAAAGAGTTTGTTTTTCAGTATTGGACCTCCCAAACTTAACCCATACGTTTGCTTTGCCGTTGAATTGGCATTAGCTATTTGAACATCGCCTACGTGATTACCGGTGAACGATCCGGGACGAAGATAGGTATAAGCGGTACCCTTGAACGTGTTGTCGCCACTTCGTGTTACTGCATTAACGCTTGCTCCCGTAAACGAAGATTGCGTAATGTCGTATGGCGCTACATTCACCGAAATTTCCTGAATAGCATCCAACGAAATAGGCTGTGAATCTCCTCCGGGGAGATTGTTGGAGCTTAATCCGAAGTTGTTATTAAATGCAGCTCCATCAATAGTGATATTGTTATATCGTCCGTCTTGTCCGGCAAAGCTGTTGCTGCTTCCGGCATAAGGCGATAAACGGGTAAAATCATTGATACTGCGTGCAATAGTTGGCAAACTTTCTATCTGTCGGGAAGAGATATCGGTATTTGTACCGGCTCTTTCAGTTACCCTCACAGCTGTTACAACTACATCGTTTAAGGTATTTGAAGTTTCTTGCATAGTAACATTTAAAGGATAATTATCCCCCAAATGTAAAGCGATATTGTCAAAAACGGATTTTGTGTACCCTACATACGTCACTTCAACGCTATAAGGTCCTCCGGCGCGCAGCCCTTGAATGGTGTAGTAACCATCAGTATTCGTTATTACTCCGTATCGTGTGCCGGATGGTTGATGTGTGGCAACCACACTTGCTCCAATGAGCGGCTCTTTGCCATCAGTTACTCGTCCGCTAATCAAAGACGTTGTCACTTGTGCATGAGTGAACGCACTCACCAATAACAACAAGGCAATTAATAGTTGTTTAATTTTCTTCATACAAATAAAAATTTTAGATAATTAATTTTGTGCAAAATTAGCTATTTTTTATGAAATTTTTGTTAAGATAGTATGAAAAGTTATTAACAACTTAAGAAGTTTCTACAAAGTTATTAACCGCCGGTTGTTGATAAAATTGGTTGTTGCCATATAAAGAAAGATTTAAGGTTACAAAGAAGATTAATAAAATTCATACAACTTATTTATGATAACTTATTTATAGAGATCGGATCCACTTGAAGTATTGGAGTCTATCTGCTCGTATTTCAAATCTCGAACATATACATCCGATCCGCTGGAAGCTGAAATCGATACGCTTTGGGCTTTCCCGCTCAGTTTGATATCTGATGCGCTGGAAGCCGATACCGATAACTTTCCGGATATTTCTACTCCAAGCGTCATATCGCTTCCTGAACTGGCAGACAAAGTGCAGTTGTTTGCTTTCAGGTTTTTAATGTCGCTATCGGAGCCGCTGGATGAAGTAATCTTAATATCATTGTCGACAGTCAGGTTTCCGATTTTAACATCCGAACCACTAGTTGACGAAAGATTAAAATTCGTACTTTTCAGATTATCGGCATAGAAATCGGATGCGCTGGATATGTCGAGTCCTTCCAGTACAGGCGCGGAAATATATACTTTGACCGAACGCTTCACATTATTGAACCAACTGTTGTTACTTTTCATTTTAAGGACGAGCGTCCCATCTTTTACTTCGGTAATTACGTCGTTCTCATCTACATTTTCCGTTTCTATCCGGACGCTTTGAGGTTGTTCCTGCGTGAAATACACATCTATTCCGGAACCGGATTTAATGTTCCGGAATGCACCTACTTCTCTGTTTTGTTTTCCGGTATTTGCCACACTCGTGCTGCTTGTGCATGAAAGAACTGTGCACAATACTACTAATATTCCAATTCTTGTTTTCATTGTAAAAAAATTATTTGAGTTATACGTTTATTTTATTTTTATATCGGCATAAGTGTTTGAAACCACTATGTTTGCTGTTGGGTTTCCACTACCGATTGTACCTTTTTTTATTATTTTATTATCACTCTTATCCGACATGGTAAATTTAGCATTGTATTTTTCGGCAATGTCAAAACCGCCGAATTGTACATTAATGTCGAGGTTAGCCGATAAATCGGGATGAAGATTGAGCGTCACATCCGTGAAAGAACCTTTTACGTTTATGTTTTCCAATTGTTTGGCGCATCCTTGAACAGCTACATCTCCATAAGAGCAACTTGCTTTCAAATTTTTCCCAAGCATCCCGATAGTCAAGTCAGAAAACTGTGTTTTCAGATTTACGTCGTCAGCCATATTGAGATTAAAATTGCCGTAGGATGTCGAACTTCCTTCGTAAATAGTCCCGATTTTTTCAATGGTATAATCGGAAAATTGATTATCAACCTTCATAGTTTTTAAATTCTTGATATTCACGCCCGAATATCGCGTAGTGACGCTCAAATTTTCCGCTCCATCCAAGTTGACTTTTCCAAACTGGCAAGATATTATCGGATTCGGACAGGACAAAATTCCGGCTTTTAAATCGCCGTAAGCCAATTGAATTTTGAAATTGCCGGAAAAATCGCTCATTACAATATTACCAAATTGGAGGTCAACGTTCAAATCCGTTTTCCTTGGTACAGAAATAACATAATCAATTCGGCAGTTGTCTTTGCCGGTCATTTTAGAAGGATTTACGGTTTTAATTAACAAAGTCTTGCCTGAGGTAGAAACCTCGCAAGTAGATTTGTTGTTTTTTCCGTCGAAATACCGGATCTCTAATTCCACTTGCTTTGCATCCGATTCATTCACAACCATATTGCCAAACGAATGATTAAAGTTTACTTGACTAATTCCTGAGAAAGATTTTTTTTCGATGCGCGTAGGAATGTCCGACGCTGCATTTGCCCGAAACAATATCAGGAAACATAAACCAATAAATAATAAATACTTTTTCATCTTATTAAAATTTTAAATAGGTAATTCTCAGTTCTCAATTCAACACTCCCCATCGTCTCCCAACTTATCGCTGATAAATTTCAAAGCCCGTAAATTGATTTCGTAGTGTTTCACCAAGTAAAAAACAGCAAAATCCTCATCATTTTCATTCTGCATTTTCTTTACAAACTGTTTGTTATCCGTTACGATTTGATTCAAATCTTTTTCCAATTGAATCCTGATATCAGGGCTTACGGCAGATAATTTACATTGGATACGCTCTATTTTCTGATTCATTTGTTCCGTATAAAACTGATTGGTAACTGAAAATTCAGTCTTGTCCGCTTGCCCGGTCAATTGGTTTTTTTCAGTCTCCGGCGGAGAATAAAAACGAACCGCAGCTATAATAAGTAGAACGGAAGCCGCCGCAGAAAAAACGGTAAGTAACCTGACTTTCAATGTTCGGTTAGCTTGTTTCTCGGCCATGAGACAATCCAATCGTTCTTCAAAACGCTCGAAATGACCTTCTGCCGGTTCTTTGTCATCAAAAACCGCACGATTTTCTTTTATATAATTTTTCAACGATTCCATATCTTTTTATTTTAATGTTTCAATTAATTTTTGTTTTGCCCGCATGTATTGTATTCTGACATTTCCGGATGAAATATGTAAGATTTCTGATATTTCCTCATGGTCATACCCTTCTATCAAATAAAGGCTGATGATTACCCTTGCCGCGTCCGGGAGCCGTTCGATAGCCGCTTTGATTTGTTTTGCTTTTTCAAGCGTCAGTTCCATGTCTTCCGATTCGTCTTCCTCTTCCAAATCATGAAAACGCTCTTCCTCATAATTCACCCATTCAGGTTTATTCTCTCTAAGTTTATCAATAGCCGTATTGATGGCGATTTTCAAAACCCAAGCTTCGAAAGGCGTTTCCTTCTCATATTTATCAAGTTGCGAAAATACTTTTAAAAAACTTTCCTGCATGGCGTCTTCGGCTTCATACTGATTTTGGAGTATTCGAAAACAACTGTTATAAACTTTTTTGTAAAAAAAAGTGTACAAATGCGTTTGCGCTTTGCGGTCGCCTTTCTTACACAAATTGATAACATTGTCGTTCAGTTCCTCCATTTTTTCCCTTAGTTTCTGTTATATATGACGAAAAAAAATTAAAAGTGTTACATAGCATTGTATTTTTGGAATATTATTACTAATATTGCAGTAATTTTTTTAACAAAATAAGTATTGCAATATGAAACGACGTGATTTTTTAAGGGCAGGCGCAGCCTTAGGGGTTGGAGCGCTGACATTCGATAAATTGCAAGCGGCGCTGGCAACAAATACTGTGACGGTAGAAGCCGTTCCGGATATGGTTGCTGTGATGGGCGGCGAACCTGCGCAACTTTTAGACCGTGCTTTGCAAGAAATGGGCGGCATCGGAAAGTATGTAAAAAAAGGGCAGAGCGTTGCTATTAAACCCAATATCGGTTGGGATAAAAAACCCGAATTTGCGGCTAATACTAATCCCGATTTGGTAAAAGCGTTGATAGAACAATGTTTCAAAGCAGGCGCCAAGAAAGTAACCGTCTTCGACCATACTTGCGATAACTGGCAAAAATGTTACGAGAGTTCGGGCATAAAAAAAGCTGCAGAAGCGGCCGGCGCTACTGTTCTTCCCGCCAACAATGAAGTATATTACAAAGAAGTGAAACTTCCTCAAGCGATGATTCTGAAATCGACGAAAATACATCAGGCATTGTTGGACGCAGATGTATGGTTCAATGTGCCGATACTGAAAACTCACGACGGCGCGCAAATGACGATTGCAATGAAAAATTACATGGGTATTGTCTGGGACAGGCCTTATTTTCATGCCAACGATTTACAGCAATGTATCGCCGACGCTTGTACGTGGACAAAAAAACCGGCTTTGAACATCGTGGACGCTTATCGTTGCTTGCACAAAAACGGGCCACAGGGCCGTTCGCCTTCCGATGCCAGCCTTTTGAAAACGATTATTGTTTCCAAAGATATTGTCGCTGCCGATACAGCCGCCGTTGGTTTGTTCAATCAGGTTCAAGCAATGGATATCAATAAGGTCGGGCATATTTTGAACGGAGAAAAAATGAAATTAGGTACACGAAATATCAACAGCTTAAACGTAAAGAGAATTAAGTTATAAACCAATGCAATTCAAAGTTTTAAAAACAGTCAGGGTGATCTTGGCTCTTTTGATTTTTATTCCTTTACTTCTTACTTTTTGTGATTTTGCAGGCATTCTGCCTCAGCAGTTGCATGGATTTGCTCACATCCAGGTCGTACCGGCAATCTTAGTCGGCAGTATTGGTATTCTGATTGGGCTTTTTCTGCTGACTTTTCTTTTCGGTCGGATTTATTGTTCAGTGATTTGTCCTTTAGGAATTTTGCAAGATATTATTGCTTGGTTCACAAGAAGAGGAAAGAAGAAAAACAAAAAAAAGTATTCTTATTCGAAGCCTCAAACGATTTTGCGTTATTCTCTGCTTGCCGTTTGCGTTGTGTTCTTGATTTTTGGAATTACCGTACCACTTTTGTACTTAGATCCATACAGTAACTTTGGAAGAATTGGCGTGAATCTTTTTCGTCCTGTGGTAATGGAAGGGAATAATCTGGTGAATTGGGGCGCTTTGAAATTCCATAATTATAATTTTTATCATGTGACGATCTATACCGTTACAAATCTTTCTTTGGCTATTGCAATCATCGCATTGCTGGTTGTCGGCATAATGGCGTTTCTCAGGGGGCGTTTGTATTGCAATACAATTTGTCCGGTTGGGTCATTGTTGGGATTGATTTCCAAGTTTTCTATTTTTAAGATTCAGTTTGACTACACGAAATGTACCAGTTGTAAATTATGCGAAAGAGCATGTAAATCACAATGTATTGATAGCAAAGAAAGAATAATTGATCATTCGCGTTGCGTGACTTGTTTTAATTGTTTGGAACGATGTAAGTTTAACGCGATAGAGTACGGTTTTGCCTACAAGAAAAATAATGAAGTAGGGGCAAGGCGTGCCTTGCCCCTACAAATGACGAAAAATGAACCGCAACGTCCGTCCTACGGTATGGGACGCCGCTCTTTCCTTTTGATAGGCGCCGGCACGATGGCAACGCTTCCGCTTATTCCGGCGTGGGCAAAAAAAGGCGAAGTTGTGGATGTTACAAAACTTACGCCCGTTACGCCTCCGGGTTCGCAAAGTCTGGCGAATTTTTTAAAACATTGTACGGCTTGTCATTTGTGCATCACTCACTGTCCGATGCAAGTTCTCAAACCGGCCGGATTTAATTTCGGATTTGGTTATGCTTTTAAACCGCATTTGGTATTTTACGAATCAGCCTATTGTAATTTTCAATGTACGGTTTGTTCGGAAGTTTGCCCAACGGGAGCTATCAAGAGATTGACGACCGAACAAAAAATAGTAACCCAGATTGGAATCGCTCAATTCGAAATCGACCGTTGTATTGTTAATGTCGAGCAGACTTCGTGCGGCGCTTGTTCGGAACATTGTCCGACTCAAGCAGTGAAAATGGAACCTTTCAAAGATGCTTTGACTATACCGCACGTATATGATGAGTTGTGCATCGGTTGCGGCGGTTGCGAATCGATTTGTCCGGCGCGGCCGGTAAAAGCGATTAACGTCTTGGCAAATAAGGTACATCAAATTGCAAAAAAAGAAAAAGAAGAAAAGGTAAAAGTAGTGAAAGATTTAGATTTCGGATTTTAATTTATAGCCCAAGTATTCTCCGAAGCGTTTTAATTTCCGTTTCCCAAAGATTTATCGCATCCGATTTTTCATATTCTTCTACAAAATCAGTGATTTCAAGTACGACTCCGCCGGTTAATTCATTCTTATGCAAGCGAAATTCAAAATAGGTAAGCGCGTTTTCATCCTCCAGCCAATGAAAACGAACGTAATTGTTTGGGCTTATACCAATAATCTCCGCATCCGCCGAATGTCCTTTCCACGTAAAGGTATAGATTTTCCCTTTAACGGAAACTTTGTCGGCAAACCATTCCTCTAAACCCGTAACAGAAGAAATAAATTCCCACAGACCGGCTTTTCCAGCTTTGTCAAAAATATATTCAATATGATACTTCTCCTTCATCATGATGAGTACGGTCAATAATTTCCGCACAAGGTACGACAAATTTTTATAAAAACAAAATATTTTTTTCTTCTGTTTTTCCCATTTCCGACTAAAAACTTTTTTGAACTTTCATATTGGTATTTATCATGTAGCGGACGGAATCTTCTTTTAATCGGTCTGAAGCAATACTTTTCGACAGGTTTTGTTCCGGGAATGTAATATCTGCGATATCAATGAAAGAATAGAAAATACAATCTGAAGTTAACCGTTTATTTTTATTCCGTATTATATTTTCTTCTTTTGCAGGATACAGGCGATTGTATTCATCGGAAGTCCAAACAAAGAAAGGCACATGCAAATCATACTTCGTAAAGGTACTTCCTCCATGCAAAACAATATTTTCAGGCGTATCGAACAGATTTTCCCCATGGTCGGCAACGTAAACCAAAGCGCTGACGGCATTCAAACTATCCAACTTTTGAATGGTAGTTGCCAAAAAAAAGTCGGTATATAAGATGGAATTATCGTAAGTATTAATAAACATTTCCTTATTCTTGACCGAAATCATATCGTAATCGAAAGAACCTTTCAAACTCGGTTTGAATACTTCATAAGAAGGCGGATATCTGAAATTATACCGAAAGTGGCTGCCTAATGTATGAAGTACGATCAAAACTTTACGATCTTCTTTTTTCAAGACTTCCGATAAGAAATTCCACAATTTTTCATCGTAGTTATTATCGGAATCGAAATCAGTTGTCATAAAAAATTCATCGTCCGTATCTTTTGAAATTCTACGAATGAAACCGTTGCTCGCGCTTTGATTAGCTATCCAATAAGTTTTGAAGCCGGCTTCTTTGAATGCATCCACAAACGACTTTTCTACAAATGCCCTGTTGTAATCTTTTGCTGAAGCCCGGGTTAATATTATCGGCAAACTCGAAGAAGTAATATTTGCTTCGGAAAGTAAATCGGAATAAGATATTAAATTTTTAGTTTTCGAAAGCAAGGGTGAAGTTTCGCGTTGGTACCCGTTGATAGAATAGCTGTCGTAGCGGCCTGTTTCTCCAATAACAAAAATATAAACTTCCCTTTCGTCGATTGGATTTTCATCTTTGGCATTAAAATAGAAATTCCGTATTTTTTCCCTTCCTTTATTTATATCTCTCTTTGTGGTATAAACTGTATGGGTATTAATAATCAAACTATAAGGATATATTTTGCGTAATTCCATAAAAAAATGTTTATTGGTTAATTTGATAACTTCTTTTTTGTCAACATCAATGTGATACTCGCTATAAAAATAAAAAGCATATCCCATCAGCATCATAATTAAAAAAACGCTTAGAAAATATATTCTAATTTTTAATGAACGGAATAAATATACATTATCAATTTTTTTTATTGCAACGTAAAAATAAAAAACCCAGACAATCGATAGAAAGATTAATGGTAATTTTAGAGAAGAAAACACTTCAGAAGATTCATTTAAATCGGTATCAAAAATTGAAAGCAAAAAAGCGGAGGTAATCGGCATCCGGTTTAAGTAAATATGCGCGATTTCCAATGGCGCTAATAAGACAAATATTCCTTGAAAAAGGAAAAAGGCTCGCATTTTTAAAAATAGCGAAGGTATTAAGAAAAAGGAAACAGAAATTACCAAATACGCAATTAACTTAAAATAAGAGGCTTGAGAAATATAATTCCCATAAAAAGCAAGAAAAATATTAGGAATTAGAACAATAAAGGATAAAATAAAAATCCAAATTATTTTTTTGTTTCTACATTGATTTTCTTTACTATATTTGTTCATCCTGTTAGTACTGTTTTGAATGTAAAAATTAATTTTTTGTCATTAATATCTAAAACTGCTCCCTCCGACAAACTCTCTTAGCAATGAAGTGTTCGGTAATTCGTCTTCGTTGATGTAATTAAAATAATGAAGAAACTTCAAAAGCCGGTAAGCTTCGGCATATTCCGGATCACAAGGCGAAACCGCCGTTAAAATCGGTTCGGCTAAACGCCGCAAAGCCGCCAATTCATAAAGCATGGCAGAATTGAACATGACATGGGCGTCTTCCTGAAATGGAAAAATCCATGTATCTTCACCCCTTCTCACGCTCGGCCAACGGGCAATGGTTTCCTGTGCAGAGTAATTGCGAAATTGGAAATCACGCACAATTCTGCGTATCAGCCGGTTATCGGTTGTCGGAATCCAATTGTGATGATCTAAAGAAATTGTAGTTAAAGCTGAAACATAAATTTTATATTTTTGAGAATCATCTATTCTCTGTGCGAGCAATGGATTCAAGGCGTGAATTCCTTCCATGACCAAAACGGATTTTTCTTCCATACGGATGGTATTTCCTTTGTAAACTCTTTCCCCAAGAACAAAATCGTAAGTAGGAAGCGCCACCTCTTCTCCTGCCAGAATTTTTTCCAGATCGGAATTAAGCAGTTTCAAATCGATGGCGTAAAGCGATTCGTAGTCATATTCCCCTTTTTCGTCTAAAGGCGTATCTACTCTATTTACATAATAATCATCGAGAGAAATACTGATCGGACGTAAAGTATTGGCCATCAACTCAACCTGCAAGCGTTTGCAAAAGGTGGTTTTCCCTGAGGAAGAAGGTCCGGAAATCAAGACAACCCGAATACCTTTTTTGAACTCTTTCGCAATTTCATCGGCGATTTTGGCGATTTTCCGTTCCTGCAAAGTTTCCGAAACTTTTACCAAATTTGAAATTTCTCCTTTTCGATTGGCGCGGTTCAGTTCGCCAACTGTCGTCATTTGCACGGCTCTCTGGTAGGTGAGAAGTTCTTGAAAGACATTCATCATCATATCTTGCCGGACAACAGGCCGAAGAGAATCAGGTTGACCGGCATCCGGAGTTCTCAGCAACAAACCTTTATCATACTTTTCAAGCCCGAAGAGGTAAAGCCATTTCGTGCTCGGCAACAAAGCTCCATAATAATAATCGACATGATCGCCTAATTTATTATAGCGACCATATAAATTTCCGCCGGTTTCCAGCAAGAGCGCTTTGTCTTCCATCCCTAATCCGCGAAACAAGGCGACGACCTCTTCAGTTCTCGCAGTATGCGTTTCAAAAGGGATATCAGAATCAATAATAGCTTGCATTCTCCGGGCAATTTGCGCTGCTATTTTGTCTGTAATTTTCCGGTCGATTTCCACTTCGCAATAATAACCTTTTGAAACAGAATGTTCTATATATATTTTCCCATTAGGAAAAAGGTCGTTGACTGCATTCGACAATACAAAACACAAGGAGCGAACATAAGACCGCATACCCGAAAGATCACTCATATCAATAAACTCCACGTCCTTGGGCCCGTAGCACCGATAGGTCAACGATTGGGATTTGTTGTTCACTCTTACTCCCGCCAAAGGATTGGGCAATTCTACGTTCAGGGCTTTATAAATTTCGAGGGGGGAAACTCCAGCATCAAAATCTTGATATTTGGAATTGTTTTTGCAATAGATTCGAATCTTCTCAATCATAAAAACTATATTTTCCGTTAAATCATTCCTTTTAGATTACAAAAATACAAAAAAAATCTGTTTTTTTATCTATTCTATTATAAAAAGAATTACTTTTGCAGTGATTTTGTCAGAATGAATATGTCAAATCACAAAACAATGTAATAACAAAATTAATTAAAAAAAGAAAAGTCATGAAGAAATTATTTTTTATTCCTACTTTATTTGTAGCAGCCTTTGCTGTTTTATCATTTTTTTCTTGTACGGCGCAAACCCCGAGAGCCAGTTTGAAAACGGAGATCGACTCGCTTTCTTATGCTTTTGGTCTTGTCAATACGCAAGGAATAGACCAATATTTGCTGCAGCAAGGCATTGATTCCACCCATATTAACGATTTTATTGCCGGTTTCATGGAAGGAGCTAAAATCAATAAAGAAGACAAAGCAGTCAATGCCCGCATGTTGGGTCAACAAATCGGCATGAATGTAGGTTCGAGTATAGAAAATATAAGCCGAAACATGTTTGGCGGCGATACAACGAAAGTTTTGGACAAATCGAATTTGTTAGCAGGTTTCGTTGACGGCGTACTGAACAAAAATTTTTCAATTCCGCGCGACACAGCGCAAACTTATGTCACTACTACCAGCGAACGCATCAAGACAGCTTCTTTGGAAAAACAATATGCCAAAGAAAAAGCAGATAACTTGAAATTCCTTGATGATAACAAAAGCAAAGACGGCGTTGTTGCTTTGCCAAGCGGATTGCAGTATAAAGTAGTAAGTGAAGGTAAAGGCGATAAACCGGTTGCAACGGATATTGTAAAAGTAAATTATACCGGAACAACTATCGACGGGAAAGAATTTGACAGCAGCGAAAAGCATGGACAACCGGCTACGTTCCGTCTTGACGGCGTAATCAAAGGTTGGACTGAAGGCATACAACTCATGACCGTGGGTTCAAAATACACCTTCTATGTTCCTTATGATTTAGCTTACGGTGCAGAAGGCCGTCCGGGTTCCATTCCTCCTTTTTCAACGCTTATTTTTGATGTTGAATTGCTTGCTATCAATCCGGCTCCCGCTACTCCTGCATCTCCAATTACACTTCCGGCGAAGGCTCCGGTTCCGGCAAAAGCTCCGGTTAAAAAATAAAAACAAAGCTAAGATTTATGGAAAAAATTGATAAATTAGACCGGAAAATATTGGAAATCATTTCGCAAAATGCCCGTATCCCGTTCAAAGATGTGGCCGAAGTCTGCAATGTTTCGCGGGCTGCCATCCATCAACGGGTACAGAAAATGATTGAAATGAAAGTAATAGTCGGTTCCGGTTATCATATCAATCCGAGTGTACTGGGTTACAATACTTGTACATATATCGGCGTAAAATTAGAGAGAGGCTCTATGTACAAAGATGTGGTTCCGGAATTTGAAAAAATCTCGGAAGTAGTCGAATGTCACTTTACAACCGGTCCTTATACCATGTTA
>Ga0123354_10014974_pt1 | contig 12086 bp, 5 predicted proteins | sample TergutLab28metaG_2_FD_97872 | JGI IMG/M metagenome (GOLD analysis project Ga0123354, IMG submission 97872) | Labiotermes labralis P4 segment gut microbial communities from Petit-Saut dam, French Guiana - Lab288 P4 | ecosystem: Host-associated > Arthropoda: Insects > Digestive system > Gut ... | reverse complement strand
CACTTTGGGATCCCATAGTGTTTACATGTGGATTACTTATTTGCTAGAGCTTTTAGAAAAGTTAATAACTACAGAGTTATTGTTATTTGTAGGCTGTGTTTAAGCATGAAACCACTACAGCATGAAACTCCTTCCTATATAGTGCGCTGATGTTCACTGGACGTTCAACTGTTGGATGCCTTTGTCACATTACAGTTAGGAGTGTTTGCGCGGTGATGTTGGGTGGAGTTTTCCTGGAGGTTTTTTTTTGTCGATATGCTATAACAGAACGGGTGCGTTTCTAGTAGCTGGGATTTATCTTATTGAATACGACCGTGAGTTTGTAATTCTATTAGTTAATTTGTTAGCAAGACTATCATTCTCGACCTCGTTACTAGATGGACAGTAACCAGCTTCACGCCCTGGACGCTCTACTCCCGGGAAAGAACCGTTGTATCCATCAAGTTATCTCTCCTAGAGGAACATTGTTGTGCTTACCAATTCCAAGACGCGTGGTTTTGGAGGAACAATGGGACAGACCGACAATCGGCTAACATATACAGAACTCCAGTTTAATAACACATTCCACGGGTATGATGTGTGCATTCGGTCAGGAGGGAAACATTTTTCAACGTCTGCTGTAGCACTGCTGGACTTTTTTGGGGCTTTCTAACGGTCAACATCACTGCGATACTCTGCGTCACTCCCTTCATCGACTGTTACTCTCCTCTACAAGCGGAAAACGACGCCAGCCCAACCCAGCATCTCGCTGTCGCTTTTCCCTTCAGCAGGAATTGGTCTACCCTGTATATGAACGTAAAGCAGTGGTGGTATGGCAGTGACAGGAAAGGTCATTCGGATCACCACAAACTAAACGTGCACTACTCTGGGACAAAAACCGGGCCTCCGCGGTGAGAAACCGGCAACAACCAACCTGTCCTACGGCATGGCCGACATGGCTAACTACAGTTTAATACTGAAAAGGTAAAGTTCCGTTTAGAGCAGGCCACGAAGACCCAAAGGGGGAGCAGACGTGGTGTACTCTATCTAATAACTTCGGCGCTAGTGGGGGTGGGTCGTCAACACCAGGCCGGCCACGTTACCCCCGGGAAAGACCCGGTACCCATTCTACAGGAGGATGGGTAGGCTCCTGGGCCGGTCTGGACGGGTGCGGAAAATCTCGTCACCACCGGGATTCGATCCCCGGACCTTCCAGTCCGTAGTGCGTCGCTATACCGTCTGCGCTATCCCGGCCCACAGTGTTCAATATCGCTAATACGTAACCCTTCTGCACTTAACCTGCGCCGTAACTGCAGTTCACAATACCAGCCTAGCGTCCTTATAAAAGCCTTGCACACTTCAGTTTAGCAGGCCTGTACAGCGCAGTCGGTTCAGAGACTTGGCTACGGGATTGGGAGGACCGGGGTTTGAATCTCGGCAGGGCAATACACATTTCTCCAAAACGTCCAGACATGCTTCGCGGCCCACCAAGTCTCCTATTAAATGGACACCAGGGCATGAAATTGACCGCTCACCTCTAGTTGGCACCGTGGTTAAGAATAAGTGGAGCTATACCTCTACTACCCCAAAACGCCTTCATGGCGTCGATAGGGACACCCTTCCTTCTTTACTCTTCAGGTTACAAGAGTTTCTGGAAGGGGAGGGGCAAATTTACATAACGCAAAACGCCTTAGAAACTCCCAAGTTTCATAACGACGCATCGCACTGCAATACCACCAACAGAGTTCAGTGCTTACAAGTTCACACGGCTACGATGGAAGTCCCAAGTGTGTAATAATTAGAACAAACAAGATAAAGGACTGTCAGACGGGCGTGTGTACCTGTCTGGTAAACCCAGACTTTACCAAGGTGTTCTTTGCTTTAAAAATTCCATACATTTCCGCAGTGCAAGTGTAAACGTAATTTCATATAAGCCCACAAAGCAAGGCCTTCCCTACGTACTGACGAAACTCACAAACGTTCAACAGCATTACTCGCAAATCTCTTAGACCGAATTTCAGCAAAATTCGACATTCAATGTGGAAGGCACGGCCAGAAATTCATTCATGCACCTACATAAAGTGTGGCTTTCAATGAGCCGATTTAAACGACACTCAGAATGACTCAATTAACTTTTATGAACCCTTGAACATAATCTTATTCCATGCGAAAAAATGCAGAACGCGTGGCCAATATGTTGTTTACGCCTTTGAGTAATGTATGGTTCTCGCTGCACCGATTGCCATAAAACTCAACTGTTCACCATCACTACGTGCGATCTAGTATACCAAATTTGACCCAAATCGGTCAAGAAATACGGAAGGTAGGGTAGAAATTCATTTACGCCCGTAACTAAAGTATGACTGTCCCTGAGCCTATTTTCGCAAAACACATGTTTGCTCGAAAACCTTTTACAAATATATCCTACACCGAATTTCACGAAAATTCGACAACGGCCTAGTCGCTGATATTAGGTCACGGACAGACAGTCGGCTGGAGTCTACACACAAAAGGCTTTGCGTTTTATTTCTTAAAGAAATCCTACAAAGGGGAACATTATTATTATTTTAATCATATATGTAGAATTTCTACCGTATAATTTGACGCAAAAGCTGCACATGTCTGAAGATGGCCAATAGCCAAGGTCGAAACATGCCGGAGCAGTGACAAATTAAAAACGCTATGCCACAAGTTGGTGTTAAATTGCATGTATGTAGTATAGTTGCACAGATAATGTACATCAGATGTGTAATAACTGTATCTGCACTCACTTGTTGGACCACCTTCCCTACTCCGTGCAGCATCACGCAGGCCCTTTCTTTAAGACATTTTTCTGTAAAATTCAAATTTGTGTTTCCAAGTGGAAATATCGCAGTACACGGTACCTGGCAGTCGGACACAAACACCTATGTTTAGTAGCACAGCCTACTATTCCAACATGTCCAACGACGCCGAATAATTCTACATCCGACTAGAGGAGGAATTACTGTTGTACGTTAATTTAAGAAAAGACGTCACCGTGCACGCCGTTGAAGCCATATAACGGATCCGAGGCAAAGTTCCACGCATTCTTAACTTATACACTAGAGGACTGGACTGGACATATAGGCTGTCCAGGCTTCCATTCCCACAATAGGCTCGCGAGTTTCGGGCCCTCAGCGACGCAGTTGGCTTCGTCGTTCTTAAAATCTGCGTGTCTCTACAAATACTTTCGGAAATTTCTGACCACCCTATATCTCGATACATAACAATAAATGTCAAATGTCACCGCTCGTACATATACTGCTTATTATAAAAAGTACCGCATTCAACTGGAGCTAAATAATTAATTATCTGGCACAGGATATTTTCTAGACTGCCCTTGTTATGTACACGCACTAAGTTACCACAGAAGAAGTTACCCTATTTCATACATACTGCACATTTACGGTGCGGCAATGATTGCCATACAGTCCAGCCCCAGGAATCCTGTTGGCCAGTAAAAAGGGAAACAACGCGTTATGTCCTTGGAGAAGAGCACGCTGTATTGTACACAAAACAAAATATGAAAATGAAGGTTAAATAGTTTTTGTGTGTGTGTCTGTCATACCTAGTATTCACAAAAAACATCCTTGTTTCATAAAAAATTTTCAAATTATTCACACTAATTCTACAAACACCTGGCTCCTTCCTCACGTGGGTCGTCACCAACATTCTGACACCTGAGCTTTCGAATATGTAATTTTAAAAGCCCACTATTACAATAAACGTATCCGAAGAACTGTACAACCAGAAAGATATGAAAAGATACAGATGGAGAGTAAAAAATAAGACAGGAAAAGTACCGATAAAAGGGCGTTAGAAGAAAGAAGTACGCTCCTCAAGCAAATCAAGTGTTATCAGATTACAACACATATGCATTCTTATATTATATTTCAACCTACCCTACACGTTTGATGTTTGTGTGACCGTGCATCATTGATATAATAATATAAAGGGCCGACTAGATGCAACAGTGTCAATTTTTTAACAATTTCAATCAGCTCAACATGTTTCAGGCGATAATTTCGCCCATCCACAGGAGCACTACACTGTGTTTACAGTTTGTGGTATAATGCACTGACGATGCTGTCACCAGAAGACAGCATCGTCGGTGCTTTACACCACAAACTGTAAACACAGTGTAGTGCTCCTGTGGATGGGCGAAATTATCGCCCGAAACATGTTGAGTTGATTGAAATTGTTAATAAAATTGACACTGTTGCATCTAGTCAGCTGTTTATATTATTATTACTACCCTACACGTTTTGATTTATTCAACACTAAAAAGACTTTCCTGTTTTCAAGTAAGTGGCACGAATTTCTTAAGCCTGCAGTCACGGCAGAATTCTGGTGATAATATCGCCGATTTGACAGGAATACATTAAGCAGGTGCACTAATGGACGTACAAGCTGTGTTGTAGCGTAATGGTGATAAGCCTGGAAGTAATTAATCAAACGTGTTTACAACCGTGGCACTAGAATGTCTGAAATCGACACAGATTAATGACGGGTGCTCACATTCCAATACGTCACTCGCATATGAACACGCAAGGCCACTTCGCTCTACGCCTCTAAACAAGTGATGAGGCAGAAGACAAGATGTTAGTGGGTCTGAGGGGTCGAGGACCTCTTCCTAGAGAACACGTGGCGGTGTTGCCACAAAAAGAAATACGTGAAAGATGAGTGGCATAATATTAAAATGGATCGTAGATGAAGACGTTAAGATGCAGTCCATAAAGTGACGTAAAATAACCCATTTTGTAATCTCCAGAACTCAGGCGGGTTCAGGGAAGCATCGCTAATGGGTTGGTAGTGACTGTGCTGTACCTTCGATTCAGAAACAACTGGAAATTTCTTAGTTGGTGACCCTTACTACTGCCAACTACGAATAACGGCTTGGTCAGTCGTGGCTATATTCTAGGCGACTCGGGTTCAAATTCCAGTAATGGATTTCAAAATTTTCATCTCACCACCTCATACTAAACAGCTACGACATCGCTCAGTCTATCACTGCATCTTGGCAGCTCTTTCCCTGCTAATGCAGTAGCCTTCACCTGGAGGTCAACCACGCCCCACGGCATAATACAATTCGTGGGCAGAGAAGCAGCGTCACCCAAGGGTTTATGGCTGACCATCCCTCCACGTGAAACGCATCATTTCCTTACACGAATATCCATACAAGTTACGATAGCATAATTTTTATATTTTGGTTTGGGGGAAATGCCAACAATTCCAAACAAGGTTAAGATATCTTTCTCTTCTCCAAACTATTCAGACCAACTCTGGGGACTGTCAAACCTCCTACTCACTAGGTACTGGGGTTCTTTCCCGGGGGGGGGGGGGGGGAAAGGCGGATAGGGGGTAAGGTTCACCCCTTACCCCCACTTAGTGTTGAGGTAAGAATGGATGGAGCCATACCTCTACTCCCCGTACATACCCCGGCTAAATCGGTAGGTAGTCCCATGTCAAGGGGTGTAGTTGCTGTTATACACCCCCCCCCCCAAAAAAAAAGTCCTTCGTGGCATGGACAAGGACAGCTTTACTTTTATTAACTTTTATTCAGCTTCAGTCTGTTAATTTCTTTAATTCAGTTCTTGAATCACGTTCTCGAATCCTATGATGAGAGCATGGTGACCTGTGACCAACGCAGCCGAGTCAGCTCAAAGCCATTCAGCAATACCTGTGGCGAACACTCAGTGGCCAAAAAACGTGAGCCAAACAAACTAACAATCCCACAGTAAACTTATGTTCAGTCACCCCGTTCGTGTTACAGTGCTCGCGCAAAAACAAAACCGTAACACTTCTGTCAAACACAACTGTGTTTAATGAATGGCACTCCACAATGCTACATGTTTTGATACCGAAGGAAACACCATCAAGCAATTCATACGAAATCTTCAAAAACACAACAGTTCTGCAAGGTTTTGGATTATACTTTAGAGAGATCTCGCCAATTTTCTTAAAAAAAAAAATTATAGGTTCTTCCTTATTATGTAGCATGTGCAATATTTTTCTATTCCTTTTTTTTTTATTGTTGTGCCTGAATGAAAGTTTTTATTAAAAGCAAGACACTTGACAGATATGAGTGATCCAGACTCTGCACGTGAATGCCCAAGATGAAATGTTAAACAGGTGTTAATTATTTGAAGCCAATTTTATGTCGTATTGGTAAATTTTAGAACCTATTTATACGCATTAAGATGCGTACATAGTATTTATTCCCATACAACCTACGCTTTTGAAAGGGTATCAGTTTTTATTCGCCGTTTATATTCGCGCGATGTTACAGACACGGCCATCTGTAACATCGCGCGAACTGGATCATTCAAAGCGACTAAAAATTTATCCGGGCACAATAAAAAACTCGAATGAAAAAAATACTACACGTGCTACAAAATAATGAAAAGCCTATAATATTTTTACAAGAAATTAGAAATTATAATGCAAAAACTCGTACAACTGGTGTGTTTTAAAAGTTCTGTATGCAATACCTGAGATGATTAATGGGAATCGAAACACGTAGCACTACAGAGTGCCTTTCATTAAACAGAGTTTTTAAAGCGATCCTATTGTAATTTTCGATAATGAAGATTCTTATATTTTACACAAATCTCAATTATTGGCTAAGACTAGTGACTTGATACCATCAAGGTTTAGCACACATACGGGCACCAGCTGCTTTTACCGGACCTTTACCTGGTTCTCCTCGGTCCTTCCAATGAAAAACAGAAATGGTTCGTCATCATGACTGCTAGACGCTTAAATCCCTTCCCATCATGTAACGCAAACGTTTTATCACAGAAAACGAGAGCCTCAGAAAGCTAAGCACAACTTAAATACTATTGCTGCTACTAATACTCAATTTTTTTTGTGGTTTATTTTACAACTATAACCTGGAAAACTTCAATCTAGCTAACACATTTTAGTGCGTACTGTATAAACACAAAATATTTCAGCCATCACAATTATTACTCAAAGACGTAACAGCAAAAAGTAAAACTGTCCTATTGTATGCCATGAAGGCACAGAGGGGGAATAGAGTCATAGGTCGACTCACTCTTAACCTCAGCAATAGATGGAGGTGAGTGGTCAGATTCATACCTTAGCTGCTTCCCCAACAACCTGCCTCTCCCCCCCGCCCCCCGAAAAAAACCCCCTAGTTCCCACTGAACAGAAGGCCAGGTGAGCTCCACAGATGGTCTAGAAATTCTGCAGACCGGAAAACCTCTTGCCCCAGCCGGGAATAAAACCCCAGATCGTCCAGTCCTTAGCCTAGTCATACTGACTATGCAAACCTGGTTCCACAAGAAAGTCATAACTAAGCTAAAAGAAAAGCATACATTACTGCCAGTTATGTAACATTAGTTATGCCAACACGTTTACTGTTAATTTTTTATATACCACTTCAAGGCCGAGGTAAGCTTCTAACAAGATTTCTTTATTGAAAATTACCACTGATGCATGTTTCAGTTCCACAAGTCTTGTGATGTCCTATACAAATCACATGATACAGAGAATGTTTTATAGCAACCCCATATCATCAATCAGAAAAAGAGACTGACATCTAGAACCTAACACTGTCAGCCATCATTCAAGCTAAGAAATTGTGGCTGCTGCCATAAATGGACACAGTGTTTTAGGAAGCATGCTTACTGCAAGAAACTATTATGTTGAAGCAGGCACAGAACGAAGTGAATGTATCAGGCAACCTACTTACCTGGCTTGTCAGAAATGATTGTCATCTCGACCATACGTCCAGGCTCAACTAGAGAAAACAGGTTGGTTTGTGTACCCATCTCAGATAACAGTAGCTTGCGTGCAGGCAGCATTACTTCTTGAACCAGTTTGAGGTCCTTAGCACGTAGCACATTACGTTCTACATGCATTGCAATATTCTGTCTTCTCTTCATCATCAGGATTTCAAGGTGCAGTTTCTGCAGCTGCTGTTGCTCTACACTTACATCTTCTGTTTCTTTATCGAAATACACAACCTGACTGTCCTTATTCTGTGGCAAGGCCTGCTGTGGAGCAACAACAGCTGTCATTTGTGAAGGTTTAGTAACAGCATCTAGTAAACCATCTTGTGCCACTTTCAAACAGCTCTGCTTCTGTGGTAATGGACGAACTGTGACTATAGTCTGTTCTTTTGTGCTTTGTTCAGACACATCCTTCAACTTACCACATGATACAACATTTTGGTCTCCAAATATTGGTCCAACACCATGTTTCAAGTTTTCATCAGTAACAATTTGCTCTTTACGTGCTGATTCATTGTTATTCATGCAATTTCTAAGCTTCAAATTCTGTTCATTCTTACTAAGTTCAGAGCTATGCTTCAAGTTTTCCTGAACAACATTCTGCTGCTCATCATCAGGTTCAAAGTTATGCTTCAGACTTGTCTGTTCAACATTCTGCTCTTTGGTGACAAACTGGGAATTACATTTCATTCTTCCCCACACAACACTTTGCTCTTTCACAGTAGATTCAGAGCTATGTTTCATATTTTCCTGCATAGCTCCATGTTCCTTGCTGGGCAGTTCAGTGTCGGCTTTTACATTTCCCTGCATAAGTGATGTTTTCAACAAACTCCTTGTCAATTCCTTCTCACCCACAATTGGCTTTATCACTCTTTTTCCACTCACAGCTTCCACAGCTGCACCCTGAGGACTCTTCAGTACTACCATATTCATTTTAGAATTTCCACCTTCTTGCTGAATGACCTGTTTTGTTCCAGGTAACGGCTGGAATATCATGAACTTCCCACCAACCATCCCAATGTTACTGCATGCTGTCTCAAACGGTCCAAACTTTATAGTTCCTCCTACACTTGAAACTTCTGCTACAGCAGCTACTTCTGGTACTTCTTCTGCCATATCCAATATTTCTTCCACACTGACATCATCAATTTCTGATACTAATGTGTCACCTGATGTAGCAGTTTTAATGTTGACAGGGGGAGATACCGAAGGAACAGCAATCTCTTCTTTGCTTGCAGTAGAAGAATCCAAATCAACTTTCTTAATGGTTTGTAGTTTTATTAAAGTAGTATTCATAACATCCAATGTACCAGCAGGATAACTCTGCAGAGTGCCAGGACGGTATTCTTGAGTCAGAGGTGTGGAAGGGCGCAGTACTTTCAAACTAGATATTGGCAACGTTGTTGTCATTTCATGCTGTAAATTACATAACTGCTTCCAGCGTTGCTTTGGTTTTGTGCTTCCAAATGGTGGTAGTGGAAACTTCCGCACAATCACCTGAGTCTGAGATGATGACAGCTTTGGATCTGGTAACGACTTCACCTTTATGGGTTCAGCTGATGTTACCGGAGCCGTATCCCTAACTCTAATAGGCGACATGGTAGTGAACTTCAAAGACTGATCCTTCTCCGTGTCTGTACCTACAGCAGGAGTATGTGTTTCAGTTTGCCTCTTCTGTATTCGTTTATTACAATACTGTCGGAGTATCTGCCTTCCCCGCAGTGTGGCCATTCTTCCTTCCCTGGCAGCAAGTTCTGAATGCTGCATGATGCCTCCACACACGATGCAATCATCACCACCACAGTAAACGTAATTAATATAAAAAAAATAATCCACCTGTAACAAAAAATTATAAACAATCAGTAAAACACAGATTGAATCTGGCTGTCATACATATTCTATATTCAAATGGTCAAACAGGCAGAAAATCAACATAGGTAAATTTAAATGGGATTCAATACAGCCACATGAGATGCATAACAATACCTTACGGAATGTCTTTGATGCAGGATTAAAAAGCCACACAACCTGGCAAGGATGTAATATTCTCCTATTGTTGCCTTGTTTTAATTCTGCTGATATTTCACCTGACATTGCAATGTATACATTGTAATCACCTAAGCTCTTCCTGGATATTGTTCAGTTGCCCAAGCAGATGGATCTCATGCACACACAGCCTAACACCTCACAGGAAGCACTCAGAAGATCACACTGTACACTCACCAAAGATGTACTAAATATTCCTCTCCTCTCCAGCTGAACAAATTCAGCCTATATTGCCTTGCTGATGTTTTCTATCTCATGAAAAACATAAAGGGGATTGGATATTGTCGATCAATTGGAAATTGACATTTAGTATGAGCTTTCCTATGTACATTCTGGTAATATGAAGCTACGTGCTTCACATAATTATGAAAAGAATGTTTGACATGCATGGCTCCTCAGGTCATCAAAATCAAATAAGAAGTCATTACAGTGTTAAATGTAGTTCATTTATTACACTCAACACAATCTTTGAGCAGGGTGATGCATCTGTTCCATTTTGGAACAAGTTTCACAAATCCACTGCAACCACCCACACACTATCAGATGTCCAAAATCAGTTCCTGCACCATTTCTGCATTCACATTTGACCTTGTACTGGGCCAATTCGTGCATTCATCATCATAGGTGTCCAATCGACCACATACAAACTCTCTGCATCACCTTCTGACATGCAGCACTCTCACACCGCTGTCAACTGGCAGTACAATTCAATGAATGAAACATGTTTTGTCCACCAACACTGAATCATATTTTTTATATTTGTAGTTCCGTGCATCGTAATTCTAGGTTGAAGAAATCCAACAAGATGCAACAGTATGCAGATATTTATTTACTACTAAATTACTCTACATGTTTTGGGCATCCATTGCGCCAATCATCAGGAGTACATAATACTGTAGTTGCAGTCTCTGGTACAGATCATACTTGGGGAGCAAGCTTCTTCAAACATCTGAAGAAGCTTGCTTCCCAGATAGTATGATCTGTACCAGAGGCTGCAACTACAGTTTTATGTACTCCTGATGATGGGTGCGATGGATGCCCAAAACGTGTAGAGTAATTTAGTAGTAAACAAATATCTGCATACTGTTGTATCTTGTTGGATTTCTTCAACCTAGAACTGAATCATATCACAAATTCTTCAGAGAACCATGTCTCCAACACTGTTGCCAGTGCACAGCAACTTATCAATGATAATTTGTACTTACTGTAAAAGACAACAATTATATGACCATTTTCAGGCATAAATGTGCGTGATATATATATATATATATATATATAAAACATTGAAACGTGTTACAAATATGCTGAAATTTGTGAGATGCCGTAAAATTTAAAAATAACATAACATTGGAATATCATACATTTTATGCACAAAATAAAAAATTAAATAAAATACCAAATATGATAGTGTTATGATAATTATAATCTTACAAATTCCAACATATTTTTAATGTATTTCACTTGCTTTTAAATCATTTACATTTATGAATGAAGACAATCACGTAGAGTGAACATGTAGCACTGCTGAGCATTGCAGAAAACAAGAAATTGTTGTCTTTGATAGTAAATACAAATTATCATTGCTTTATTGTAAGTACAAAGGGACGAATTCCATAAAAGAATCAACTTATGCCATGAATAGCACCTGACTGATCTACCTGCCATCAGCAAGTGCTACTTTGTACTGAAAAATGAAATACTTGATGAACTCTTAAAATTACAGGCTGAGTACCTTACTTATTGAACATGCCTTGGAAAAACAAACACAGGTTTCTCTCAAAACACATTCTGACACCGACTGACACAAATATTGGCCATGCAACTGACAATGTCACCCAAAAAGTAATGGTCATTTGAGTCATATAACCCAACACTTTCCTTGGTATTGACTTATGCAGTACTTTTGTCTGTGTGTGTGCGTGCGTGCGTGCGTGTGTGTGTGAGCATGCGAACGTCTGCATAAACATATTTTTCAGTGACAAAGCACATGAATATTACAGATGGTGTGGCTTAACAGTCTCCACACATTCTAAAGCCATGCCTATACAGGGTGTTTCACGACTTTAGGGCATAACTGCAGGAGGTGATTTCCTAGGTCTTTATGATCAAAAAAGTTCATATAAACATGTGTCCGATTTTGGACGGTTACGGAGTTATGACCCGTTTGAAACTCAGAATAGAAGGTAACGATTACTGACAATAAACGGAACAAAATAATAAACCAGCATAATACATGATACATTTAAAGTACGAATGTAAGGTTAACTTCGTGAAATTACCTTT
>Ga0123354_10014972_pt1 | contig 12087 bp, 8 predicted proteins | sample TergutLab28metaG_2_FD_97872 | JGI IMG/M metagenome (GOLD analysis project Ga0123354, IMG submission 97872) | Labiotermes labralis P4 segment gut microbial communities from Petit-Saut dam, French Guiana - Lab288 P4 | ecosystem: Host-associated > Arthropoda: Insects > Digestive system > Gut ... | reverse complement strand
TATTATATTTTTTTTTTTTTTTTTAACAAATAAAAATATATTTTAAAAAAAAACACTCTTTTTTTGTGTGGTGGGGGGGGGGGGGGGGGGGTTCTCCAGTAAATTATGGAAACCTAGACACCAACAACCTAGATCCGTCCAACAGTTTTCCATTCCATGACGAACTTTTTGTGTCCTCTGTCTGAACTTCATATCAGGTCCCTCACAGTTTGTCTTACTCTGTGCCCTGTGTTTGAGGATGTTACATCAATTTATGCCTTACATTGGACTGTAACTCACCTAGTGGTCGTATGACTTTAACAAGCTGCTGCAAGACAAGCAGTGCCTCAGCAGTGATCTTATAAAAGCCATCTCCAACTGCTGTAATGACAGGTGGAACTAATACTGCCATGTGGCTATGAAACACTTCAGGTGGATGTGATGTCAGCAAACAGTATACAAAAGTCAATGTGTCAATCTTCATGTTGCTGCTAGAGTTTTTATCACTGCAAAGCAAAGAATCTCCTTTTACAAGAAATTATGGTTCTCTGAAACTGAATAATGGTCAATTTCTAACTAATAATTCTATATAAACCATAGCACACTGAAATATATATCCAAAACATCCTCTAGGACCAGACTTCTTTATGAAACATGGTCATAAGTACTTTACAGGAAACATAAGAATTTAAAGGTGTTGATTTCTTAAAATGAATTTTACACATATCAGACGTTATTGACTCTGGAAATCCGTCCTGATAAACATGAAGACTCCGGTCTAAACACACAAAATAGTCTTCTGTCATGGCCACCATATTCCCCTTTTGCAGTTTACAGTGCTGACTGAATTCTCAGACCATAAATTGTCTCACTTGATTGCTGGTACAGATAAGCAGATACAGTACTTTATAAAAAGACTTAAAAAATATGGGTACTAACCCCAACGAATATTGGATGCCTGGTATAAGAGCAGGGATATGATTAGTGAGGGCTCCAGGCAGCACAATGACTAGCTCCTTCAGGAGGGTAAAACAGTCTTGTCGAGTCTTGATGCTCTTTTCCTTCATCTGGTTGTGCACAGCCTTCACAATGGCTGGCACCTGTGTCTGTAGCATACACACAGGTCCCTCTTCCTGGTCCATACAGTCTGGATCATGACTCACACTGACAGCGGGTCTTGTCTGCCTTAGAAGAGCCATGTATGCATGGAAAATGTCTGACTTCACATTTTCTTCTCGTTCTGACAAATTTAAAATAAGCTTGAAACTTACTTGGAAAATTTCACAGACAACATTTTGTTTAAGTCTAAATTATTTAACAATTTCACATTCCACATTCTTGATTAATATTCTTAGTTTAATATCTATTTATGAAATCATGTTTTTCAATCAGTGTTAATAAATAATGCACAATAATATATGATAAGCAGTGTAACAGACAGCAGGTTTACATATACATGGAACTTTTTCTCTTGCATTAAAGAACACGACAGGCAATGTACAGAATGTAACACTGAGATGTGTTCATGCAACCATCGTTGCAATGGAAAAGCAATAAGTATTACATGGTCTGGGTATGTGTTTGTAGACTTACATATCCAGCATGCAATATGCATGTGCTATATTATCATCTGTGGACTGTCTGACTCTATGATATTTTTCCACATTATCTCACAAACAGCACAATTTTCAAAACAAAAAAAAAACAAAAACAAAAACAAAAAAAAAAAAGTTATTTAATTTAAAATGTGTGTTTCATTTTCTCTAAAACTTTTGTCTGAAATATTTCTCATTCTAAGAAGAACTGAGTGAGATATGATCAAAAATATATATTAGTCTTCATGTAAAGTAACCATTATTCGTGTCAGATATTAATAAAAAAACTTTAATTTTCTCAGCAGATTTTTGAAAAATACTCATATACCAAATTTCATGAAATCCGTCTGGTGGGAGCCGAGTTGTTCCATGCAGATGAAGAGACAGACAGACAGGCATGACAAAGCTACCAGTTGCTTTTCATAATTTTGTGATCACAATCAAAATACATCTGTGGAATAAAATGAATTGTGTTGGTTCTTGATGCACATTAACACATTTTATGTCCAATAACTTTCTTTCGAAAACTGTGCTGTTTATGTGATAATGTGGTAAAATGTTTTAGAGTTGGGCAGGCCACAGATGACAATATGGCACATGTGCATTGCATGCTGGATACCTAGGGCTACAAATACATACTCAGGTTGTGTAATACTTGTGCCTTTTCCACTACAACAATGGTTGCGTGAAAGCACCTAAGTGTTACATTATATGTACATTGCCTCTCTTGTTGTCTCTCAGCTTTGCTTGTGAAATGAATGAATGGGTTTCAAAAGCCTTGTCTCTATTCTCATCACATCAGCCCATACCTTTAAATCTTGCAATAAGTGCTGGGGACAGCGTTCTGTAGAATTCACAGAGGAGTTCATGTCTGGTTGCTATGACAGCCTCCAGACACTTTGCAGCAGATCTTCGCACTTTCCAGCTCATGTCGTCATCATCTGAGTATTCATCATTGTCATCATCATCGACCTCTTCCTCAGTCTCCATCACAACTCCATCTTCACCTTCATCTCCCTCATCATAGTTATAGTTGGGATCGAAGGTAATGTACGTCAGGCACAGTTCTGTTATCTAGAGCACATTAAAAATGACATGTGAACACCCTGTTGTTGCATATCATTACAAACTGCACAATCTCTGTCCTAAAAAAAGACCATAAATTCCCAGGGAAGCATGTGAAGGCAAAGTCACAAAGAACAAAGAACCTGGACTTCAATCTGTGGGAATGCATGTTACTAAATATAGAAAGTAATGCGCCCTGCTTAAGACGGCTAAAGCAGTTGAATCAAGAAGGCCACTGCTGGGATGCAGTTCAAGTGGTAAGAAATTCTATATGCATACAAAATGTTGATGGTTTTTACACACAAAACAGAGTACAATGCACACTCTATTGTTTCACAAGATACACATCACAACAAAATTCTTGCCATTAACTAGCAAAAAATACACAAAGCCTTGCGCTGCAAAATGCAGTCGAAAGAGGATGTTAGATTTTTCTGTGCATTGTATGTGAAGAGAGCCACAATCTTTCTAATCTTGATCCACACTATGGCCTGTATACATACTTTAATCCTGGCACAAATAAGTGAACATGGCCATTAATGTAGGGGTGCACAAATCCTGGGCATCTGGTTGCTGTGGTCACTACATTTTGTATGATGGCACCTAATATTTGCTTGTTCTCAGTACCAAATTTGCTTCCCATTACCCTTCTGACACTTAGAATTTTGAGGTGGCTCCTAGATTCTTTAAAACCTGTACACCCCTGCATTAATGGATAAATACTTTTATCGGTCTTCAAGAATTCCAATTCAACACACAAATCAATTCCTACACTTTAAATAAATTGTTATCATATTAATTCCCTCAGCATCTGAAATTTCATATATTATTAACCTGAAGTCTCACTGCATGAAAATGCTAACTGCATTAGGACTTGTGGGGGATTAAGAATGGAATCGCAGCATAATAATAACAATAAATGACAACAAGTTCAAAGAAATATTTCTGACACACTACAAACTGGCAACTCACAGTATGGATGTGTGGGGTAATTTCCTTTGGACAGCGATGCACAAATGCTTCAAAGGCTTGCAGACAATACTCTCTGAGTTCATCATCCTCCTCTCGACTGTACTGAACAACCAAAGGCATAACTCGTTCAATGTGCTCACCGAATCGGTGGCCTGCTTGTCGACTGCAGAACACAATGCAGAAATTTAAACAGAGAACTCAGTATTTAAAACCTCTACATCATACAGACCAATCACTAAAAATAAAAGAAATTTTAGTTAGACTTACAATGAAGACTGATATTAGAGTCAGAATAACACTCTCAAATTGTGAAGGAAGTTGGGGTAATAAATAACTTACAAAAACTGGAGATTGTAAGCGCAATAATTACTCTGTTTATCCAAATTGAATGTGACATATTTTCCTCTAATTATAAAGTTACAAAATCAATATCCACCTTCAATATGTAGCAGCCTTTTTAAATATTTTAAGCTTGTAGCAAGATGATGACTTTAAGTGTACTAGGCTATACAAAGCACATGTACCACACTGTGCACTGTGCAATTAATACATAAAATCGCTTCTTCTGTGCAGTCATGTTCTTTAGCAGAGAAATCTTAGACTTTGAGATACGTGTCAATTTCAGATACTATTATGGTGGAAGTAATGTGAAGAGACAAAAAAAATTTCTATTTTACTTATTTGTATTCTTAAGATACTGTCAGCAACTCAAAACTGATTTTATAACACCACACCCCATGTGCCTTCCATATTCAGTATACAAATTGGAATATGTGATAATTCTGAACATATAGCTTACCAAATAGCAGCAATACACTGGATGTATGTCCGAGTGGTGGATGTGGAAGTGTCATTAGACAGCCCATCCAAAAGGAAGTCAATCAGTTTAGTATAAAGTGGATGGTTACATGACATAACCAAGTGACTCAGAGCAACAATAGTCCTGGAAAATGCAGTTCACAAAATCCAGAGTCAAAAGGTATGTTAATATATTTACAAATGATACGGCCACTGTTCTAACAGATTAGTACAATTCAAAGCATCAGTTTATTGCATTTGGTACGTACCTCTTTCTGACAGCTTGACGTGGTGAGGACAGCTGTGGTAATAACGCTGCCAGGATGGTCGTGTGGAAATTAATAAGCAGGCCTCCAAACCTGGATAACAAGTCTGCCAAGATATCCAGTGCTTCTAGTTGCACTGACACATCTTCTTGCTTCGGACCAAGAGTTACACAAAAACGTCACTTCTGGTACAGCTGTCTATGCACTCAATGAACACCCTAACCATCCAGTTCACCTCAACTCTAGTGAAATTTGTTATTTGAGTGGTTACACTAAACAAAGTCACACACATTTACATTTCATCTACGTGGGTCCACCATGCCAAAACCAAATCAAAATTTTATCAGTTTTCTAAAAAAATTGCTGATTTTACAAAAAAAATGCAGTTTTATTTTAATTAACTTAAATTGGAAACAGTTTTAAAAGCAGTGAATATCTAACAGGATATAAGAAAAGAGAGATTAACTCTGCAACCTTATGCTTGTATGTGAAACAGAGGTTTGTATGTACAATAAATAAACACACATAACAGTAAATGAGATGTGAAAAATTGCAAATAATACACCTGAAGATGTGAAACTTAATGACTGGCATTTGAGCCACTAATAATTCACAACTGAAAATTACATGTTAATTACAGGAGATTCAAAAGGACTAATTCAATTACTTTTAGCTGTTAATACTTTACTGAACCTACTTAAAACCAAACTGCAAAACTCATACAAAACACACCTAATTTCTTTACCTGATAGCGGAGATTCCACTTTCACAAGCCTTCATCAAATTTAGCACTATACTAAAAAGGAGTCTATTCAACTAGCATAAAAGTATTTAACATTGAGATCTACATTATTCTGGGTTATTACACAGAGAGAAGAGGTAATTTCTTACTGATGTTTCAGGACAACCTACCTGTCCCATCTACAGGGTTCAAGATCCTGAACCCAGCAGAAGGGGCTGATAGGTTGTTCCGAAATGTCCGTAAGAAATTAACACAATTCGCTGCGTAATATCCCAGAAGAATGCAGTTCTCAGCTACTTTGTGGCGGAAGCCTGAAATCATGCATAGTATGTAACAGTCTTCCACAAAGTATAAAAAATTTATGTGACAAACCTAAATAATTTAAATTAGCCCTAAGGAAATATTTATATGCTCACTCCTAGTCTGTACAAGAATACTTTAACATAAACAGAGAACGATAAACTAAGCCTAATCAGTTATACGGTATGTAATATTTTGCTGACTTGTTCCATATCCAAGGTATTGGGCTGATTTGGGTTCACAGAATGCAAAGAAATTCAGTTAAATTCAATCCGAAGTAGTGGTTACACTGCTATAGCTGTCAATATATTTCAAATGAAAACGTAGCAACACTGACATACCTTCTCAATAGCAGTGCTCAGTCGTCCAGTGATGCGCTTACAGACATTAGCAGCAAGAGCACTTGAAGCCAGTGGAAGTTCACTGATCACTGTCTTGAGACCAATACTTGAAATATCACGTAACTGCTCCTTATCAGACACCATGTTGCCACAGAGTGCATCCACAATTGTTTCTACTTGGTATTCCTTTACCTTATTAACCAATGGGCCAAGGCTACAAAAAATACCAATAAATAATACAGCTCATAATTCAATCTAGGCAAGTGTTGAGCAAATATAACTTTCAGAAAGAACTGCATGAACTATACACACTACACATCAATCTACATGGCATCATACCCAGTAAAAACTTGAAACTTCTTCAAAATTGCTGTGAGAACCTCACATTCCCAAAGTATCGCTTCATTTATTACAGCCAATGCCCAAAGAAGAGATAAATACCACCCCTTTTTCATTGAAGGACACAAAATAACCACTTATTTCCAGCACACACAAAATTATCTCATCAGTTGCACCCAAGACCCAATTTTGGCTTCAATAGTGGCCAATGAAAAGGTCAAAGAGTTGGTTATTCACATACCTAACTACACCAAGAACTAATGGATCAACTGACAGGTGTCTGTGAACCTTGGTAGAAATACCACAATATCACAGCACCTACTATCACAAGATCAGCAAGGTAGTGACACTAACTTTTTATGTAATAACAATAACAGACCCATTAAATGAATTATTGTGAAATATATATCATGATAGGTCTTTGCAAATATCCAACACCTTAAAGAAATTTTTGATTGAAAAAGGAAATAACATGGAAACAGCACAAAATGTAGCATGGTTTAAATCCAACATTTAATAGCAGCTACCCTGAAAATGAAAGCAACAAGCTCCTCCAAAATGTTGATACTTAAACACCAATCCACATGGTGTCATTTCCCAAAGAAAAGAATCTTAATTTGCACTGACATGAGAAATTCAAATCTCAGTGGCAATTTGTTATGCTAGGCTGCCAAAAAAGACAGTGACTGTAACATCAGTGATGGTTACAAAGGTAAGAAACAGTAAGGTTGTAAGACATATCACTTAAATAGCAACCTGACAGCCTACAGTCTGTCAACAAAATGACAAGTCAAACCTCAACCCCCAAGTCCTTTTCTTTTCTCATCAAACAGATTTTCATTAAAATGAAGGCTCAAAGCCTAAACTGTGTTGACTGTAGGTTATAAAAACTCAAAGTATAACCTAAATACATCAGACATTATTCCTCAAACTCAATGAATCTTTGGTACCACAACTCTACTTCCTATAACAATCTTCAGCTGACAACCCTGATCTGATACAGTAGTCCTATCGATATGTGAGAAGTACTGAATATAGAAAGGTATATATATTACAGTTACATTACCATTTTCATTAAAATATTATATTCACTGGGTAAAAAGAAACATTAACTGGAAGTATTAGTAAATAAGATCTGCAATAAGTCATGTCTGAGATGAATATGAACTGATGAAGGAACCTTCACTGGAAAAAAAAGTTTTTGCACTTTCTATTAAAACCATGAATGTGAAATTTTATCTACTGTATGCAAAATTTATTCAAATTCTTTGGTGGTTACTATACATAGCTGGGCTTTCTGACTGATGATGCACATGGCGTAATCTAGTAATCAAAATCTTTAAAATGAAACTTCTTCACATTAGTCTGAACAACTCACCATTTCACAGCCAAATTTTGTACCTCTCCATTCTTGTCCTCCAGTAAGCGTAACAGCATTTTGACAACTTTGCGTTCTGAATCATCATCCAATTTAATGCTGTCCTTCTGAAGTTCTGTCATCAAATCATTAGTTGCCATAAACCTAAAATCCTTATCACTAGAGGTCATCTATGTAAAAGAACCAAATACAGAAAAGGATAAACAATACAATTTTTAAATAAACAGAAAAATTTCTACACATTGGATACTTCACTTCAAAATTTATATAGGCAACAGTCTACCAACAACAAAAGCAACTATCTTATGCACTAAACTGTCTTGCAAAACTACTGATCAACTACTTCTATTATCAACCAACAACTGCACTTACATAACTTTCAGATAAAACACTTTACAAACACTTAAAATCACTCCGACATGTTTCAATTTTGTCAGATCATCATCAGGGAGCTTTATTGTTCCTTTGTAAAGACATATTACAATATTCACAATTTAATTCATTTTTGCAAACAAGGTGTTGTGGCAGCATGTCTGTAAATAAATTATACTTATTAAGTATATTGTCAAAACAGGTATATGAGTAAATACATAATGGTGATTTTTGTGGCAGCATATACAAGAACACAGAGACAAACAAATAAATAGGCTTATGGATAACATATATCACAAGCTTAACAAAAAAACTGGATGCATTAATAAACCAACCTAACACCAGACATCATAATAATGAGAATGCCCCCAAATTTCAACCACGACTAATTAATCCAACGTCAAGTAAAAAAGAACAGGTTCAAACATTATCCCTAGAAGCAAAAATTACCATTATGTATTTACTCATATAACTATTTTGACAATATACTTAATAAGTATAATTTATTTACAGACATGCTGCAAAAACACATTGTTTGCAAAAACTAATTAAATTGTGAATATTGTAATATAACTTTAGCAAGGAACAACAAAACTCCTGATGATCTGACAAGATCGAAACATGTCGGAGTGATTTTAATTGTTTTAAGTGAAAGTTATGTAAGTGCAGTTGTTGGTTGATAATAGAAGTTCTTCTACCAAAATGCACGGTGCAACAATAAGATTTATACTGATCAACTGCTTGCCCCATAGTATGTCTTGATGCACTAAGCTATAGGCTCCATAATTTCAGCTTGAACACCAATATCTGTACTTTTGCCGGGAACGTTACAAAAAAAGTAAACAGAACCAGTGACATGGTTTAGAGTATGAATCAAACACGCTTCTAACCGAAAAACCTAGCTCAACTTACGTTGTGTATTTTTCAACATTACTTTATTACTATTGGCTCGGAACTGTTCTTATAAAGATTTTATCTGTATTTTTATACCAGTAACAATTATTAAGAATATTACAAGAAATATAACAAACAATTACACTACTCTTCTTAACTGGTTATTAATAGACGATGAGAATGACTAAAGGTTTGGATTTTAAACTTTTTACATAATGCTGCACAGTGAACTAATTAGCAGCAACACAACTTCATGTTTATATTTACCACAAGTTCCATAAAAGTTTGATATCTCAATATCCCACACAAATTATGCACTGAATACAAAAATTCGCTTTGTGTATTCTTTTGGGCCAGACCTGACGATGGCTTCACCTGAACACGCAGGAACGTTTCGTCTATCTTGTATATTTATGACATAAACTGCGCCGAACTAAAAATTTTTCTCCTTAGTTACACCGTCATTACTTGTTGCAAGTCAAGCACTGGTGCCATAAAGTGAGACGTTTTAAGCACTTTTAACTTACCTTCTCTAACAAGTTCGCTATTTGATAGGACACACTCGCCATCTTGATATGTAATAACCAAAAGAGGCGAGGAAAGGAAATTTAAGTACTCACAATCCAAAGGGGATAATTTTGTATTATGCCTGCGTTTGTCAAGAATTTTTAGCAAACAACCGGCACTGGCAATACCACCGACAAACTTAGGTGATCTGTGCTGAGGTGATGTTTTGCACCGCCAGAGGACAGGATGTGCGATGGTTGTTTCGTTTTACGACATGCGTCAACAAACACGAAGAGTATAGAACGTGCAGTCTGAATATAAAATTTCCCTTCTCGATCCCCAGTTCAAACTAATGGCCGTGCCCTCTTTATGTAACTCGTTAAATTCGGTTCAAAGTGCAAGGAATGATCGAACGTATACAAAATGAGAATATATGTTTAAACAGAATTAAAAACAGCTATTATTGAAACAAAGGATATGATTTAGTACTTCATGTTACAAAGAGAATTAAATTTATGTGTACATTTAGCAATTGTGACGTCAAAAACAGCGAATATTGTATTTAATTTGACCTACACGCGTCTCTGGAAGCTTGTAGAGTATTATTCCTAGATATTTCGTGCACAAAGAAATGTTTTGAAGACACTGGAATGGGAAACTAAGCAAACGCTATGCCCAAAACACTTTTCTGCAAGTCTCAACAGTTGTCAAGATAATTGCATATTCATGTTGTCGTGACACAAGTTGCACATAAAAATTTTGCAATTACAAACTCGAAGTCTTGGGAAAAACAATACAGCTAATGCATTCAAATTTGGATATATCATGCATGCATTTCCTAAACTGTACAAATAACCTACACACAGTGGGAACAGGGAGTTTGATTCCATGCATCTTTCACTTAAATGCAGTTACTTTACCAGCCAAATTAGCAGACCCTGTGAATTTCTACACATAAGATGTATTCAGTACATACAAGAAGAATTCTTTCATTTTCCATAAGTACCATAGTAGAATACAGTTCAGTTTGTTTTATGTCCCTTAAATTTTCTTGGTTAGGTTTGGTTTGGTTTGGCTTATTTGTTCATCCATTCAGTCACACATGTAACACTGGACATTGTATATTCTTTAAATCAGATGTGTGCTGTATCATCAGTGATTAAAATACTTCACTCTCAGGTTATTTGGTGACGTTTAAACTGCACGTTTCATTAATAGAAAATGAGATGGAAGTACAATAATGATCAGAAATTCAGGCCTAGGAAGGAGGAAGCCATGGGCTGTTACAAAGCATTCCATGGACAACTTGAAGAAAATCATCTCGCACCTGTCACATATGCAGTCTATTGACCCCCTGTCTGAAAATCTAAAGCACAATGACTACAATAGAGCATTTAAAGAGCATACAGAAGGCAAATAAATTCTTCAGGAAAAGTCAAGTGCATAATAGAAGCTATCAAATGGAACAACATAAAACTCTGTTTGAATAACTGCACAAATAATTCGTCCAAGAGTCACAAGTGTTGTACAAGATGTAGGCATGAACTGCTAACCCTAATGTTATATTGTTGGTTCTATTTTTAAAATATTCATAAAATGGTGTATTTCTTTCTGAATTCCAAACTGAGCTGCAATCTTAAAATGTAATTATAAACAATTATCTTAGTTATGTGTTTCCAAAAATTAATTCACTCTTCATTTGCTACAGTGAATCAAAAAGGAACTGCAGATTGGATTCTCATGAAGTACAAGTTTCACACATATATATAATACCTTCTCTCTCAGAGCTAGTTATGAAAATTTAAAATTCATATAATTTTAATTTATTCAGGACTATTACTGTAGTCACCAGACAAGCTGAGCTCATCCTCAAAGGGTTACATGGTGAGATGTGGTAGCTACTAGCATGTCATACACATAAGGCAGGCTGTTCTACTGTTAAAAATAATCTACACAATACCTATAATAGTTCATCTAACAGTACTGTGAGAAGGAACTACAGGCTAATGTTTTATGTTAGGTAGATACCTGTCAATCTCTACCACAATGCTTTCCACACTGAGCAGCAATTAATGGCTATTTAAAACAACTGGACATACATACATACATATATCATTTCGTTGGTCCATAATTCTGTCGGACATGAAACTTGTCAGAGAAAAACACTACATACAGACAAAACAAGACAATACAATACAAAACAACAAATATCAAAGCTACAGTCTCCAATACGATATTGTGCAAAGCATAATAACAAAGTAATACAATATACATTACAACAAGAAAGATTTATAGAATTAATTGTCTCTGCTAACCTCCAAACAGTCTTTGACAGAGTGCAACATCTTATTTAAGAAAATATAATTTTTAAATTGTTTCCCATCGTCCCTAAGGTTTAAAATGTTGCTGGGTAGAATGTTATATATTTAACAATAGAGTAATTGCTTGGAGCAGTTGTGATGTTTGCTATTGGAATGAAAGTTGAAGTTACATCTTGTCCTTAGCCCATGTTTTCTAAGTCTGTCCAAAGATTATTTGG
>Ga0123354_10014971_pt1 | contig 12087 bp, 10 predicted proteins | sample TergutLab28metaG_2_FD_97872 | JGI IMG/M metagenome (GOLD analysis project Ga0123354, IMG submission 97872) | Labiotermes labralis P4 segment gut microbial communities from Petit-Saut dam, French Guiana - Lab288 P4 | ecosystem: Host-associated > Arthropoda: Insects > Digestive system > Gut ... | reverse complement strand
TGTGTTTTCTCTGGGAGGAATTCCTCCTTTTGCCGGTTTTTTCAGTAAATTTTTTATTTTTATGGCTGCTGCTTCTAAAGGCGAATTTTTATTAGTCTTTATCGCTCTTTTGAATACGGTCGTCTCCTTGTATTATTATTTGCTCATCGTGAAAGCCATGTTCATCAACGAAAGAGAACCGGAAGCCGTCGCAAGGTTTTCGATGGACGGTTATAACAAGGCGAGTATGGTCATTTGTACCTTGGGTATTTTACTCGTCGGAATCTTAAGTTATTTTTATCAAAGCATTGGAGGATTGACTTTTGGAATATAAATTTGAAAATATCGTCTTGATAATTTGATTATTAACAATTTTTAAGACTTTGTTTTGTAAAAATAATTAAAAAAATCATTGTCGAAACAATGGAAAATTATACCTTTGACGTTTAATTATTGTAAATGAATAAAAAAATATAATATATTGAAAAATAATGTTTTAAGTATAGTTATACATTTAAATACAATATTGAACAATATAAATAGCATGAATAAAAATTGTAATAAATTGTTAAGTTTTAATTAAAAATGAATACAATCAGTTATTTTTTATACGTGATTAAATATAAATCATTATATTTGCGGAACTAAACAGTATCATTTTAAAAATAAACAAGAGAAAAAATATTATAAACAAACAATAAAATAAATTATCTAACTTAAACGATTTTAAAATTTATGGAAACAAAAACACAAACAGGGAACAAAAACAAGAGAGTTGGTAAAAAATCTCGTGGATTCTCGGCAGGTATTGTTATTGTATTATGCTTTATTGTAGCATGTTTAGTTTACTTCTATGTCTTTGGAGATAAGAGTAACTTTGTAAATAACGATCCGCACAATCACCCATTGCCAGGGAAAATCTTAGGAACCATCTATAAAGGTGGGGTAACCGTGGTTATGATTATTACTCTATTATTAACTGTTCTCGTTTTGAGTGTAGAGCGTTTTATAGCTCTTTCTAAAGCAAAAGGAACCGGCAACCTGATTAACTTTGTATATGATGTAAAAGCCGATTTGAAGAAAAACAACATCACAAGCGCTGAAGCTCTTTGTGCAAAACAAAAAGGCTCTGTTGCCGCTATTGTTGATGCGGGATTGAAAAAGTACAAGGAAATGGAAGTTGCTACAAATTTGACGAAAGAGGGAAAGATTGAAGAAATCAAAGCAGAACTTGAAGAAGCTACCGCGCTTGAATTACCTTCTTTGCAGCAAAATCTTCCGGTCATTGCAACGATTTCTACATTAGGTACTCTCTTCGGACTATTCGGAACGGTTTTGGGTATGATTCGTTCATTTAGCGCTTTGGCTGCTGCAGGTTCAACCGACTCGGTCGCTCTTTCCGCAGGTATTTCCGAAGCTCTTGTAAACACCGCTTTCGGTATCGCAACAGGTGCGTTGGCAATTATTACTTATGCTTTCTTTACCGGTAAAATTGACAATATGACTTATGCGATCGACGAAATGGGTTTCGCTTTGACTCAAACGTATGCTGAAACACACGATAAATAACAATGAATTATGGCTAAAGTTAAAGTAAAAAAGCATGATACATTTATCGACATGACGGCGATGAGTGATGTTACCGTACTTTTACTTTGTTTCTTCATGTTAACTTCGACCTTTGTTCAGAATGAACCGGTTCAAGTGCAAACTCCTGCGTCGGTTTCCGAAATTGTAATCCCAGAAAGCAATTTGGTAACTATCCTGGTTGATTCGAAAGGTAAAGTTTTTATGAGTTTTACAAACCAGCAAGACAAAGTAGATGCCTTAACCGCAGTAGGTGAGGATTACGGGATTACATTTACAGATACGCAAATGAAGGCTTTTAAGAAATTAGAAACATTTGGCGTGCCGATTCAGTCAATGCGCGCTTTTTTGGATTTACCTTCCGATCAACAGGATAAATACTTAAAAGATTTGGAAAACCAAAACGTTGGAATTCCTACAGACTCATTGACGGACACAAAAGGCTCTGTTATTGCGGTTGACAATGAATTTAGACGATGGATAACTCATGCTAAAGTTAGCAATCCTAAATTGAAAATCGCTATAAAAGCTGATAAAACAACTAATTATCCGGTAATTAAAAAAGTAATAGACGATCTGAGGGATATGCGTGAAAACCGTTACCTCCTGATTACTACTTTGAAAACCGCTTCAAATGCATAATATGTATAACTTGCAAAAAATAAACAGAAATGGCTGAAGTACAAGTAAAAGAGGAAAAAGGCGGAAAAAATAAACAGAAAAAAAAGCATCTGCGCGTCGACTTTACCCCTATGGTGGATATGAACATGCTGCTGATTACTTTCTTTATGTTCTGTACTACGCTTCTCAAGCCTCAAACGATGAATATAAATATGCCGACTAAGGATAAACCTGATCCGAAGCAAGAGAATAAAGTACGTGAATCAACGGCTATTACGCTACTTTTAGGAGCAAATGACGAGCTTTATTATTATTTAGGGATGATTGATTCACTCACGTCCTATAAAGATCCGAATTTTCTTGTAGCTTCCGATTATACTCCCGAGGGATTGCGCAAACTTTTGTTGGATAAAAACAAAGGTACTTATGAAGAAATTCAGGAATTGAAAGTAAAGTTGAAAAATCTTGAAATCAAGGAAGAAGATTTTTACGAAAAGACGAAGGTTATTCAGGATAACGCAATGAAAGTAGCCAAAACGGCTCCTACGGTTATGATTAAAGCGGCTGATAAATCGACGTACAAAAATTTGGTGGATGCATTGGACGAAATGCTGGTTTGTAATATTGGAGCTTATGCTATTGTCGACATGACTGATGGCGACAGGTATTTACTCTTTACTAAAACAGGTAATCCGGATTATCTTTCGGACCAGCAACGAGCTCAAAATGCAGCTTCTACTACTACTGCTAAAAAGTAATTTATTAACTAATGAAAAATTAATTTATTATGCCAAAAGATTTTGATTTAAATTCGCAAAAGTGGTTATCCCTTGTTTTTGCAGACAAAAATAAGGAGTATGGCGCTTATGTTCTTCGGGACGAATCTTCCGACAGACATATCAAAGCCATGGTCATAATCACGGGTATTGCATTGTTGTCAATTTTTTTGCCTAAGATTGTCAAATCAATTTTACCGGCAAAGATGGACAACGGACAAACCACAAGCGTGGAGTTGAGTAACATCGATCTAAAGCAGGATGTTCCGGAAGAAAATCAAGTCAAGCAAATTGAAGTGCCGCCGCCTCCTGAATTAAAAACTACAGTAGCATTTACTCCTCCTGTAGTTAAGAAAGATGACGAAATCAAGGATGAAGAGTTAATGAAAACTCAGCAGGAATTGACTGATACTAAAGCAGACATTTCAGTTGCGAATGTTACAGGCAGCGAGACGGGAACCGTAGATATTGCTGATTTGGTAGATCATAAGGTAATTGTAGAAGACGAAAAACCTCAGATCTTCAGTCACGTTGAAGTCATGCCTGAATTCCCCGGTGGAGAACGTGCATTAATGAAATGGCTGACGGATAATATTCAGTATCCGACTATTGCGGCGGAGCAAGGCATTCAAGGACGTGTAACTCTGCGGTTTGTCGTAAAGCCGGATGGAACGGTTGACGATGTTCAGGTAGTGAAAGGATTGGATCCAAGTTGTGATAAAGAAGCTCAACGTGTAGTAAAAAAGATGCCGAAATGGATTCCCGGAAAGCAAAACGGTAATGCGGTATTTGTGTATTATTCATTACCGGTGACATTTAGACTGCAAAACGGCTAATTTCCGTAGAGGGACAGATGTCAAAAAAAGGTTCATGCCATAAAAACGATGGATTCTAAAAATAAAGATAGATTTAACGGACAAAAACTTGGCTTATTCATTTTTGAAAGCGTAATGGCGTTATTCTATGTAGCCTTTAGTATAGTTCTGTTATTTACTGATTTACTTAGCCGTAATATTCCAAAAGAATTAAGAATCGGGCTTGGAATCATATTGGGAATTTATGGAATATTCAGAGTGTATCGAGCGTATAAAAAAATAGCTCAAAAAGAAGAGTGAACAATGTTAATAAAATGGGCTGACGGAATTGAAAATTTTTAGTCAGCCCCATTTTATTAAGTTTTTTATCATAGCAAGCAAAAAATGAAAAAGTTTTTATTTACGGGATTAATAATTATACTCCTTTTACCTTTGGGATTATGTAAGAAAAAAACCAAAGATAAATGGACTGACACCTTGTATTCCGGAATAATAAAGATTGCTTGCGACGAAAATTTTAGTAATCTGATGGACGCCGAAATTGACGCTTTTCAAGCACACAATAATTATCAGGCGATCATCAATCCCATTTATTCCAATGAAAACGAAGTAATTCGCCTGTTGACGATAGATTCGGTACGGCTGGCTTTAGCCACACGCGATCTAAACGCTCAGGAACAAAAGACTGTAAAAGATAAACAAATGGTTGTAAGAAAATTCCTGATAGCGTTTGAAGGAATTGCACTTATCACTAACAAGGCAAATACAGACTCTCTTATTGGTCTTCCAACAATAAGGAAAATTATAACAGGAGAAATCACTGATTGGGCGCAAATCAATCCTGATTCCCGCTTGGGTACAATTCGAGTGATTTTTGATAATAACCAATCAGGTATCAAAAGGTATATCATGGATTCGATTGCAAAAAACGAAACCTTATCACCTAATTTGTATGCTATGAATAACAGCAATGAGTTGATAGAAAAAATATGCGAAATGCCGAATGCCATTGGCATTGTAGGCTACAATACAATTAACGCTGGGGTTTGGAAATCTTTAGGTTTACAGGATAAAATTCAGTTGATGCGAATTGGTAAGGAGGAAAAAGTGAGTATACAAAATACATACCTTCCTTTCGCTGGCGATGTCAAAAATGAAAATTATCCTTTATGGAGGGCAATATATGTGCTGCTATCCGATCCAAAATCGGGCTTGTCTTCAGGATTCAGTATCTTTCTTGCTCATGACGTAGGACAAACTGTGATATTAAAATCGGAATTATTACCTGCTGCATCCGACCCGCAAAATCGTTCCGTATACATTAACGACGATTATCCCAAAGAAAATAAATAATTGAAAAAATAATAAATAAAATGAATATGAATAAAAGTAGATTAGTAATTTTAGCAGGGATTTTCCTCCTTGCAGCGGCTAATATGTTTGCCGGAAACAATGAGAAAGGAATTGAATATTACAGAGCTGAACTTTATGATGCCGCAAAAATATTCTTTTTACAGCAAAAAGATCAGTCGCCATCCGAACAGGCTGAAAATTATTATTACTTAGGACAAACGTATTATCAATTGAATAAAGAAGATTCTGCTTCTTTTTATTATCAGAAATCTGTCCAGACTCTTCCTGAATATCCGTTCGGATATATCGGATTAGGAAAATTGGCGCTTAAAAAAGGAGATGCTAAAGGCGCCGACGATTTATTTAAAAAAGCCAACGGATTTGCTAAAAAAGACCCCTCAATACAAACGACTATTGCTGAAGTATATGTGGATGCCGGTGATTACACTAACGCCACGATAGCTTTAGATAAAGCAAGGAAGATTAATAACAAATTCTCCGGTATTTATGTAGCGGAAGGCGATATGTTGATGAAACAGGGAAAAGTCGGCGATGCTTGCGCTCGTTATGATAATGCCATCCTTTTCAACAGTGCTGACAAGATTGCCTATCTGAAATTAGCTCAAGTTTACAAAGATATTAATAGGAATATGGCTTTGGATTACTTAGACAAACTGGTAGCTTTGGATCCAAATTATATTCCTGCTTATGCTTTAATTGGCGACATTAACAGAGATTTGGGAAAGTATCAGAAAGCATTAGAGGCTTATGAAAAATATATTGCCGTACCGGGCGTTCCAACGTTACAGCATGAGTATTATGCACAATTGCTTTTCTTTACAAATCAGTTTGACAAAGCTTTCGATCACATCAAATCTGTATTGGAGAAAGACCCTAACAATTTAGTAATGAAGCGTCTGGAAGCTTATAACAGTTACAGGCTCGAAAATTATGCCGAAGGTTTGGATCAAATGCAAAAATTTCTGGAAGTGATGCCCAAAGAACGGCAAATTTATCAGGATTATACTTACTTAGGACAATTGGCTACAAAAGAAAAGCAGCCTAAAATAGCGCTGGATGCTTTCCAGAAAGCTATTGAAATGGATTCTACCAAAAGTGAAATTTATAAAGAAGCTGCTGCTGCCGCTTCAAGTTCCGGGTTATATCCTGAAGCTGTAAATTATTACGAAAAATATTTGGCTGTTGAATCTTCGCCCGATCCTTTGGATTTCTATAATTATGGTAATGCCTGTTATCTGGCGGCAGCTTACTATATTGATTCGACAAATATGGCTTCGGTTACAACACCAGATGATATTGCCGCTTATGAAGCTTCTCTTAAAAATTATGTACAAAAAGGAGACACAGCATTTGCCGAAGTAATAGCGCGGAGACCGAATATGTCCGTAGGATATATGGGACGCGCAAATATCAATGCCTTACAGGATAACTACGATGGCGTAAGAACGGGTAAAGTTGTAGGATATGCAAAGCCATTGTATGAAGAAGCGATTACGGTCATGTCAAACAATAACCCCAATGGGGCGAGAAATAAAGATATTATTACTGCCTACCGCTATTTGATTTCCTATTATTATTCTATTGATGATATGCCTAATGTCATTGATTGCAGCAAAAAGATTTTGGATATAGATCCGAATGATGAGGCGGCAAGAAAGATTTTAACAACTTTGAAAGTTAAATATTAAACTATATGGCAACACTCTAACAGGATTTAAGATCCTGTTAGAGTTACTGCTGCTTCCTGAATTTCACCGGCTATGGGAGGATTCATTTTCGCAAGACGAATTTTAATTTTTAATACCACCGGATATTTTTGTTTGATTTTCCGGATAATTCTGCCGGCGATGTGTTCTATTAAGTTAGAAGGTATTGCCATTTCTTCTTTTACTAAACCATAAACCTCGGCATAGTTTATTGTATCTTCAATTCTGTCCGATTCTATGGCTTTGCTCATATCAAAGAACAGTTTCAAATCAACACTGTAGGTATTTCCTACGATCCGTTCCTGCCCAAGAACCCCATGGTAAGCATAAAAAACCATTTTTTTCAATTCGATGCACTCCATAATATATATTTTATTTAATCAAAAATAGTTATTTTTTTGGTTTCGTACAAATTTTTTTGTATTTTTGTCGAAAAAATGGGATTATTTATGAGAAACAAAGAAGTTTCACCTTCCGGAATTGCCCATAACGCCTTGGCAGCAGGAACTTACGTGAAGGGAGATATTAGAGCTGAAGAAGATTTTCGCATTGATGGAAAATTAGATGGTAATATTGAGTGTGCAGGCAAGGTAATTATAGGACCCCAAGCTGAAATTATCGGAAACATTCAATGTCAAAACACTGATTTAATGGGTATTATCACCGGAAACATCATGATATACGAAGTTGCCAGTTTAAAATCATCCGTTCGGTTTACAGGTGAAATCGTTGCCAAATATATTGAAATCGAACCTGGAGCTTTTTTCAACGGTTCTTGCAAAATGATCAATTAAAAGCAGGTTTCATCGTTGAGTTTGCATAATCAAATCAGTAATTTTTTCATTCAATTTACCGGAATTCATTAAGGTTTCCAGATTAAGGTGCACACGGTATTTCCAATAATGTTGTGAATTAGCCGGTATGTTAATTCGTTCGCAGCTTTCGTCTTTTCTGCGAATTTCTCCGTCAATTGATAGCCAATCCTGTAAAGGAATAATAACTAACATTGAACGAGTTCTAAGATGATTGATAATAATTTGTTCACAAATATCCGGCGTACAGTCTTCAGGAGCATCACCCTCGCGTTTTAGCACTTCGTTGTAATAGCGTTGCGTTTTTGCAGGATTTTCTTTCCATTCCATACGAAGTGTAGGCATATCATGCGTAGAAGTCGAACAGACTGAAAGATAGGGTAAATGATTCAAATCGGCAAATTCACGGTTCGATTCTTTAGGCATCCGTTCAATTTCCAAGCTTAAAATGTGAAGTTTATGCATAACTTCCGGAACACATTGCGGAATCATTCCCAAGTCTTCTCCACACGCCAGCATGTCGGTGCAGGAAATTAATGGAGCCAATTTATTATAACCCCGTTCTTTCCAAAATTCATTGTGGCGCTGATAGAAATAATGCCAATACAAATAATCAAAAGCATAACGGTCGGAATTATTCAATTCTTTGTAAATATATGAATTGAAAGCTGATATGCGTGGATGATAATGATTCGGCTGCTGTTTATCCCTTATAAATAAAACTTCGTTACAAACAGCAAAAAGTCCGTTTTGAATAATCCGGCTTTTGTTGTCGTCTTTCTCGAGAAAATGTGCTTTAATTTTAATTTGGGTATTGAATTTTTCTTTCAAAGCAAAATGCCGGGAAGAAGTCCTGTTCAAATAGGCATGCTTGACTTCTTGAGTATATTCTCCGAATAATTCCGGCAGAAACTGTTCGTTGATATGCGCATTCGTAAACCGTTCCATACGGAAATCGAAGCCTGAATTATTAATTTCCTCTTCACTGAACGGCAAAGCAGGACTAAACCAGCCCAAAAGTCCCTGAACCGAATAATCCGATATTTCCCATATTCGGAAAAAACCGAGAATGTGGTCGATTCGGAAAGCGTCGAAATAATCGGACATTTTTCGGAAACGTTTTTTCCACCAACGGTAATGGTCGGCTTCCATTTGTTCCCAATGATAAGTCGGAAATCCCCAGTTTTGTCCGGTAACGGAAAAATCATCTGGAGGCGCCCCTGTTTGGTATTGAGTATTGAAAAATTCCGGCTCCTTCCATGCTTCTATACTTGTTTTACTGATACCTATCGGAATATCGCCTTTGAGGACGATTCCTTTGGAATTTGCATATTCTTTGGCTTCAGATAGCTGTTTATGTAAATGAAACTGAAGATAATAATACAGCGCTATTTCCGAATAATGCGCTTTATCCGGATGACACAATTTTTCAACTGTCTCCTTGTCATATCTGCTGAATCCTTTCCATAAGCGGAAATCACAAGTATGATATTTATCTCTCAAGTGAGAATAAGCGGAATATGGAATCAACCATTCTTTATTTTTTTCAAAGAATGAAAGAAAATCAGGAGATTGTAAAGTCTTATTTCCTTCCTGGTCAAATAATTCCCTGAAAAACATCCACTTGAAAACATCGACCTGCTCATAATCTATCTCTTCCAATGCATTCAAAACAGCTCGTTTATTTTCGTAAAACATTTTTCGCTCAATAGAATTCAATTCACCCATTGCATTTAGATTCAGGTAAATAGGATGTAAAGCATAAATGGAAATTGCATTATAAGGATAAGAATCCATCCATGTATGCGTTTGGGTTGTATCATTAACAGGAAGAATTTGCAGAATTTTTTGTGAAGTGAGTTTCAACCAGTCTACAAACTTATTCAAATCGCCAAAATCGCCAATACCAAATCCGGTTTCCGAACGTAGCGAAAAGACGGGAATGACGGTTCCGGCACATTTCCATTCTATCGAATCTTTTCTGAATTGCAGTCCTGAAACAATGCAGGTTTCATTTTCGTTTACGGATGGAATCGCCATGACTCTGTTTTCACCTTTTTCCCATTCAATTATTGATTTATTCTCGTCCTCAATGATGCAAAACTTATATTCGACAGGAAAAGACAGTTGATTTGCATCTAATTCAACTGTCCATTCGGGAAAATGGTCGCAAGCCATGATTAACGCTTTTTCGGGTTCCCAATTCCCCAATTCGGCTTGATTTCCTAATATAGCTATACTTTTACCGCGTTCGATGTTCGACGCAAACACTTTGATGCATAATTTTTTTCTCGATTTAATTATGCGTTCAAATTTATCGCAAGGATGGGCAAACCAACTTTTGTAAAAAGCGGAAGTATAAAAAACGGTATTTTGCGGATGATTTTGCCAATAATCAATCAGCAGATAGTTTTGATGAACATCGGTAATATTTTGACAATGATTTTGCTGCCATTCTTCAAAAACAAATTCTTCTCCCGAACGAATAAAATATCTGTATTCAAAATCAACCGGTATGTCGGGTAAATTCAATTCAAGCGTCCAATTTCCATCTCCCGTATGCTGCATAACTTTGGCAGAAGCTCTGTCATAAGCGCCTAATTCAGGTAAAGACCCTGTTATATAAACCGACTGTCCCCACACTGTGTAGAAGTTAATAAGAAAACGAATTTTCATAGCGGCAAATACACTATCTAATAATTATTTTTCGAATGAATGCTTTTGAAGAATTTTTTATTTGTAATAAATAAATTCCCGGTCTGAAATCCATTTTCTTCCGGATAACAGATTCTGTAATTTGTTCCTGTTGAATCAATTGTCCTGAAATATTATAAATTGATAATGTGGAATTTTCCTGTGCATCGCAATGAATTGTTAATGTTTCACCTTTTTTGATCGGGTTGGGATATATATTTATTTCTTCATCCGGATTATTAACATTTTCAATCGAAGTTATTGTGTTAGATGCCTGCACACATACAGGTTCGGATTCTTTTCCGTCGTCATAAGCAACCGATACACAATAGATATGGGAACCTGATGGCGGTTGGGGATCAACATAAGTCGTTTGTTTAGACGTCCCTATTTTTACATTATCGCGATAAATAGTATAAGCATTAGGCGTTCCGGATCGTAGCCAAGTATCCGCCGGAGCTTTAAGAAATGTATTATCAAATTGTAGATAACCGCAAATGAACCAGTTGACACTGTCGGCTTCTTCATAATATTGCCATCCATCTGTAGTGTTATAATAGAGCCAATTTCGCTGCGTAGCGCTCGGTTCTCCATCATATCCTGCTACATAATCATTGATAACCGGACTCATTTGATATTGGATGCCTATCCATAATTCTTTGTTATTTTCCAATGAAACAGGAGAATCAAGTGTAACGTCATTAATCCCGTGAGATGGATTATTAACCGTTTTAGTAGCGGCAATAACATTTGGAACATTGATATTTCCACTATTTTCAGGATCAGTTAACCACACTTGTATCGTATATTTACATTGGGTATTAACAGCGGCAAAACGAACTTGTGTTAATTTGCTGCCATAAAAATTTTGCAAATCATCTGTTGTAAATCGTGAGGCGGCAGTAAATTGACTTATGTTTTTGTAATACAAAAAGTATAATGAATTGGGTAATGTATCTGTATGAGACATCCAATTATTAACAAAAGGAGAATCCCAATCGAGTTCAATATCTTTGTTATTATTAATATTTTGAGCCGTCAAATTCCTGACTGATATATAACTGCCGTCAATAGGAGAACCGCTAATTTCTATGCTGCTACACACAGGACTGGATTCTTTATCACTATAACGAGCTGTTACACAATAACTATAACTACCTGATTTCACATTATTTTGAGTATAAGAAGTATTGTCCGTTCCACTTAACGATATTAATAGCTGATTATCGCGATAGATGTTATAGCCGACAACATCTACTGAAGCCGGTTTAGTCCACGTTAGCTGTATGGTTTGATTCTTGACGGTTGACTGCAAATTAGTTATCGGTTCAGCATTCTCCATCATGAATCGAAAAGATATGGTGCCGCCTTGCTCTTGAATATTGGTAATAGGCTTTAATGAATTAGTACCGTTCCATGCTGTTGCTGAAGGAACTGTGTAATCTGTAAATGAGGTATTGTTGGAACTGCCCGGAAAAGGACATCCGGCTGAATTGATACTTCCATAAGAAGTCGGCGTTCCGGTTGGATTTGTAGTCGCCGAAGCGCATACAGGATAAACTTTTTGAGGATGTTTATTATTTACAGTATTGTTTTTAATATCAGCATCTGTAATGCTTACATGGTATATCAACAAACCGGTTCCTGGTACATATTGGTCAAATCCGTTTTTCTGCCTGTTTTCAAGAATATAATATTCTCCCGGCGTTGAAGTATCATAGCG
>Ga0123354_10014970_pt1 | contig 12087 bp, 4 predicted proteins | sample TergutLab28metaG_2_FD_97872 | JGI IMG/M metagenome (GOLD analysis project Ga0123354, IMG submission 97872) | Labiotermes labralis P4 segment gut microbial communities from Petit-Saut dam, French Guiana - Lab288 P4 | ecosystem: Host-associated > Arthropoda: Insects > Digestive system > Gut ... | reverse complement strand
ACACAAACAGACTACCAAAACAAGCACTACAATATAAACCAAAAGGACGAAGGAACATAGGACAACCGAGGAAGAGATGGAGGGACCAACTTCATCTTGAGGATCAAGGAACAGGAAAAACACCTAACCCTTCAGGAACATGATGATGATGATGATGATGAATATTACGTAAGGAACATGTTCGTTTTCTGTGACGCAACAGCCCAACTCGAGACTAGACCTCTTCTTTTAGAGCTTTCTAGATCACAAACAGTTTGACACACACACACACAGCCAGTAGGACTCCTCTGAACCAGTGATCAGCCCGTCGCAGAGGCGGCTACCTATGTTACACACAACAAACACAAGAGACGACACATCCAGGCCCTCGACGGGATTCGAATCTGCAATATCAGCAATAAAACGGTTACAGACTTATACCGTAGAACCACGCGGCCAGTGGGATCGGCTAACGGAACAAATACTTTTAAAAATTTGTGATCTTCAAGTCCATCGTCTATCCTCATGGCACAAAATACAAGTTTTAGAAAGCAGGAAAGATGGAGTAGACATTTGGTCACATAATCACAATCTTGCACATTTCAGGCTGTCTCTCTAAAAGAGGTTAGTTTAAAGTTTCAATTCATAGAGTCAGAACCTTCTGCTTTCCGGAGTCCCCTACAGTGTGTCAAGGCCGCTATCGCTCGTGTTGACAAAGTGTTCAGTTGTGCTCTATCTGCCGTTGCGAGCGGTACTTTACATCTAACGCAAGGTATTATAGTTAAGTTTAATTACAGTGAATAGCGCACGGCCACTGCATAGTTCGCCATTAAGTTTAAATGTGCTTCAGTATCATTATCAGAACCACAAGAGCATAATATCTACGTAGCACCATAGAAATAAAAAAGGCAACTCGCTCAGCGGTGTGGAACGGTGCTTGCATGCCAAATTGCGTTTCACGTGGCCGGAAGGCTCCGTCAAGGATTCCCAGGAGATCCACGGAAACTTTCTCTAGTGATAAATATTTAGTTTTACAAGAATTGTTACATGTGTAATATTCAACTGTTACCAGAGACAGGATGTTAGTTTATTTCTGCTAGATTTTGAACGGACAATTCCGACTCTAATCTATATTTACAATCCTTCTGGGGTAACTGCAAAAAGAAAGGAATTCTCCAACATTTTGAAAATTATGGTTTGCAAGGCAAACCAATCATAATAAACTTCAAATTCAATTCTACCAGCATTCCCGATATGTTCGATTAAACTGTCTGCTGATTTTTTCTATTAGCAAAAAGGCACGCATCCGGCTCTATTTCAGTTTTAATGAACGTGTTTTGTTGAAATGGGGATCCATTAAGTTTTTGAAACCAATGCGACAAGAAAGCTTAGGCAACACTGGCGTAGGGTATTAATTTAAAAACAAAGAATACTATACTTCAAATATACGTAGTAGTTAAGACAATTTGTACAGAAGGCTCCGTCAGATAACGTCTGAAAAATGAATAGTTCAGGTGTGGTCAAACATCGCATGTTCATAGAAACCGAACGTGCCTTATAAAGCATGCCGTCCAACGTTGTCCTGTGTATAACGTCTTTATTTATCCAACTGAATGCACAATTAGATTTTTCTAGAATTGTTAAAACTTGCATTAAAATTTACATTAAAATGCTCCTACATGTTTCGGTTTAACAAACCATCATCAGGTAGCTTACTGTCGTGCTTTGTGTTAGGCAGCACATCGACAATGACTAGGCAAATTTAGCGAACAAATATTCCACGTGATCATCAACGTCTACTTTCTGTGATGTCATTTCGAGGATAGAGCAAGTTGTTTGAAGATCTGATGGCAAAAGTAAATCTTAATGTCTTTCAGTTACGTTGCATTTATTCATTAACGAGGCTTTCCTTCTGAATAAGTGCAAAACGCCTCTCCATCACACAACGGATGTGTCACAGGGCCGAATTGGGTTCAAGTTTCATCGGAGATGGCAGCTGTGCAAATGAATTGTGTTTGTTTCTGGAGAGTGTAGCCGTCTCGCCGCTTAATGTATTCCGCAATTAAGGTTTTTACTTCAACGTTCAAGGTTGAAATAAAGCGGTTCCTATTATCCGACCTAGGATTATCTGACATTCCGCTTTATGTAGCTAGGCCTACGCTGTAGACAATTTTGTGATGCGCTTTCTCGCACATTTAATAAACCTGAAATCCGTTGTTCAGTTTACTGGATTGAAATTTGCTTTTTCAAATAATAGTTTTGAACTCTATTACGTTAGGTTTGCTGTAGAATAATTTTCAATAAACAAAACTAGTAGAGACGCTGCGCTTCCGCTTATTTTGCGATTTGTTTTGCATTATCCGACATCTTCGGTAATCCGACCTGCTATCGGCCCCCGTTTAGTTTGGGTGATCGGGACTGTACTCTAAGTTACAAATGAAGACGTACACAAGGGCACCTGCTTCTAGTGCCGCGTTCATGGAAGAGTAGAGCTATACCTCTACACACCCTCTGGGCCACACCGGGCCTGTAACGGGATCACTTTAACTTTATCTTGTATATATATATATATATTGCTTATTGTCCTACAGTATTAACTTTACCTTGTATACATATATATTGCTTATTGTCCTACATTACTGTAATCTTGGATCTTGGTATGTGGCAATAAACTGTGCTTCCTGAATTAAATCAAAGTAACCATCTGTAATCACAAAATGCAATAATAGTATGAGGAAACAGTAAAGTTCTCCCCGAGGATGGCACAAGAAGCGTCGAAACGTGGAGGAAAAAGGTAATAATTAATATATGTATTTTATTACACATGTGCTTTTGTTTGTGTTAGATCAAAGTAATTTTTAGTCTGTCAAAAGCCAGAAAGAATACTAACACTAATACTAATACTAATAAAGATACATTGCGGGAATAAGAAGTACTTTGATGCAGCAGCGCAATTCAGATTATTTCTTATTGAATTACCCTTTATTGTTATTGCTATTGCACTGTATTAAAATGAACATTTGTTGCGTTGCAGAAGATTTGCGGTGCTTCTGACCAGTTACCATAAGATGAGCGTGGCAGCGTTTCATTTGCTGATGAACGTGAACTACGGCTACACGTTCTACCGTATGCACTCTGTCAATTATTCAGGCGTGACAGACAGATACCTCATTGTGATGAGGGACATGGGGTTTAGATACTTCACGGTGTGGAACCTGGTGAGTGAGGGGCTTCATTTTGCGATGTGGAACATGGTGAGGGCGACAGCGTGGAATATGATGAGGGCTTCCATATCACGACGTTGAACCCGATAAGCGAGGGACTTCGTGTCGCGATCTGGCTCCTAGTGAACGCTTCATATCACGACGTGGAACATGATGATGGCTTCACAACGCAGTGTGGAAATTGTTGAGGGCTACACAACGAAATGTGGAAATTGTTGAGGGTTTCACAACGAAATGTGGAATTTGCTGAGGGCTTCACATTGTAGTGTGGAACCTGTTGAGGGCTCCTCCACATTGTGATGTGGAACCTGGTAAGGTAGCGGTTCCATATCACGATGTGGAACCTAGGAATTGGGGGTGGGTTTGTATCGCGATGTGGAATCCTTTAATCGAAGGGCTGTATCGTGTTCTGCAACCTGGTAATATTACCGTAGATTGCTTATATGGCTTCATTTCAGACTCTTTGAAGGATCTGAAGAAAATAAAATGCATATTGGTGATTTTGAGGTGTAGCGGAAGAATGCATTTTTGTGGGGCACGACACCGCGTCACTGAGTAATTTGTTTCCATCCTTTCCCAACAATGTAGTTTCTTTATCCTCCAGTTCCAAGGAGTCTTTCTTCGTGTCGCAGAAAAACGAAATCCTCGTGTTTCATGTTATTCATTTTGGATTTGTCCATCGTCTTAGGCTTCGTTTTATAAACAGTGTATCCAAGAGCGCCAGCAGAATTGTTTGCATTGTCGTGCAGACCATCAGTATGTAAAAAGACCAGATTTTAAAGTGGTAAATGCTGGACCAAACCATTATATAGTGTCACACAATTTTCTTTTTCATGGTGGAACAGCCCCTACTGGGCCAGGGTCTTCTCACTTTCGGAGCTTCTCCATCACACACAGACACGCCACACTCGGTAGGACTCCTCTGGTCGAGTGATCAGCCCTATGCAGACACACAACACTCACAAGAGACAGACATCCATGCCCCCAGTAGGATTCGAACCTCCAATCCTAGCAAGCGAACGAGCGCAGAACCGCGCCTTGGACTGTGCGGTCACTGGAATTGACTGTCATTTTAATTAACATCCCTATTTAATCCATTTATTAAAAATACAACGTGTAAATAGAATGCCTCGAAATAGATTACCCAGGGTAATGGAACACTACTCCGCAATTAGCAGAAGGAATCATAGTAGACCTTTGGTGAGACTTCTTGTTACGTGAGACCTGAACGAGTCAACAAGTGGCCCAACTCCATGACATTTATATAATGATGATGATGATGATGATGATTAAATATAGGAACTCTAGGAAACTTACTTTTGTGTGTGTCGACTTTTCGTTGTGTCATTTGATAAATTATCAAATTTCAAATCCCAAGCTGGTGCAAGCGCACTACACTACCTTGCACCTCGCTTCCGGCGCACATGATTAAATCAAACAATTAACGCGGAACTTTAAATTTAATTTAAAATGTCTAAGTAGGTCCTTTTTTACGTCAGGAAAAGCGGCTCTCCGACATTTTTTGGCAGTCAACTCGGATTATGTCAAAAATAAACGCGCATTGCTAATTCAGGTATTTCGAATCCAATCGTTTCGGAACCGGCAATAATTACCGGAAAAGTCAGAGGTAGGGCCGCTAATTAAAAAAAAAAACTATTGGAAAATGGCGAACCTAGTACCTCTTACAAACTTTTGCTTGCGGCGGGGAGACACTGCAACTGGTTGATGCGTGTTGCTGAGCAAAACGTGAATCTAATCACTGTGAAAATGTCTAAACTACCGAATCGGCTCCCATACACTCTCTGGGTCGGGAACCGGCTATAAACCACTAAAGAACGATAGCGTGAATTTCGGGGTCTAAACCGCACATCGAGGCGACGTTATTACGTGACTGGTTATCACTTGGGAAGTACGTGCTGCAAGACCTTGAGGCGCCGTTGGGCCATGATCGAGTTCTCCATTTTCGAAATCTTGGATATTAATTGTGGATCTTAACTGCGTCTGTTTAGGCCACAACTCTCCGTGCAGGAAATAAAGGTTTCGTTTCAACTGAGGGAAGTCATTACAGAACAACTGTGGGAATGGGCCTTGTCTAAGTGCTGAATATTGGGTGCCAAATATCTTTTAATTATGGACACCAATGTTAATTTTCTCGTAATCTGAGTTCCTCATGGTACAGTATTTTGAGCCAGTTCAGTAACTTTTACTTTTTCAGAGCCTATTTCCGTGGTATTCGTTTTTAAAATTATCCTCCTGATCTCTGTCTCGATTTTACAAATGGCAGTATTCCAAGAGCATAATCGTCGAATTTTCTGTATTTGAGTTTCCTGCTCATCCCCATTTAATTATCAATATATAAGCAGGGAAAAAATTTTAATCGCCTACAAGGAAGAGTTAAATGAAAACCTTAAAAATTAACACACTATTACATTAGAATATTTAAGGTTTTCATTTGACTCGCCCTCGTATTTTGAACCGTTCCTGCTTAGTTTTTGTCTTTTTAAGCCAGAATATTGCCGTTATTATCTGCATTGTAAATGTGAACATATTTTGCACGTTACATTTAACATTTGAAAAGAGTAATATAATTATTGAATTTTGGTAAACACCAGTATTGCTTCTGCAAACATCTGACGGCTTGCTTGCAGATACTACAGAGCGCGTACTTTTCTGTCTGCACATTGGAGCACATCTTGCCTCTTGTGGTGGGGGACAGTCAGCCTTTCCTCAAAAGGTGGCAGAAGCTGAGAGCAACCGTTTTTCAGGCTCTCGTATTCCCTATTGGACTGGTGAGTAGTATGTTCTTTTCTTCTTTATAATTTTCATGTCCTCTGTTCTTTTTAACTTATTGGGGATATGTTATAAGGTCAAAATACCAGACTTACGTTTGGAAGTCCTCAGACCAAATATCCTGCGTGATTTGGGTAAAGATTTTCTGTACTTTCACTCCTGCCCACAGACCGTATCTCCTGCCTCTGTCTTTATAACTACAGCCAATTCTGGGGCGCACCCAAGCGGAAGGGGCAGCTACCGGGCTGCAAACCTCTCACATCCAAATTTTAAAAACTAATATGTTGTAGACGCGATGATATCAAAATTTGCGCGATTTACTTTTCGTCCGAAACCAGGCACTGAAATCGACTGATAACTAGTACGTTAGAATTTTGAAAAATAAATTAAAAACTTAGGATATATTAAATTAAGCAGAATTAAAAAAAACAAGACTATTAGGTCTTGTGATTTAAATTAGATAAGCGAAACATGGAATGTGTAATTATATTTGTATGTGTGTAAATGCAGTTGCGAACAGCGTTATGTTACTGTTATGCTTAACGACATAATTTTCAAAACGCAATTTTTAAAAGCAAACATAGATTATGTACATCCTCCTGGCCATAACCCTTCCCTTCTACTGAAAAATTCTGGTGGAGCACCTGAGCTAATTTCTTTCAATCTGGCTTCACTGTCGCCAGCATCCACTGTCCATAGAAATAGCGAAATGCTTCTGTGATATATCCGGGCAAGCAGAGGCCAGAACGGTTGCTGATATAATTAAAACCTTGTCAAATGTTTTTTTCCTTTGCTTTGCTTTGCTTTGCTTTGCTTTGCTTTGCTTTGCTTTGCTTTGCTTTGCTTTGCATTTGCTTTGTTTTGTTTTGTTTTGTTTTGTTTTGCTTTGTTTTGCTTTGTTTTGCTTTGCTTTGTTTTGCTTTGCTTTGCTTTGTTTTGTTTTGTTTTGTTTTACTTTGCTTTGTTTTGCTTTGCTTTGCTTTACTTTGCTTTGCTTTGCTTTGCTTTCCTTTCCTTTCCTTTCCTTCATTCTTCTTATTTTAATAGCGCCTTTCATACACATCGACAACGTAAAAAGATGCAAACATCTCTCCATCACTTTTCTTACCACCGTTTTTCAGCCACTACCTAAGCAGTTCTTATTTGTTCTACATAATATTTCACTTAGTCTAGACAAACATTTCAGGCGAATTCAATCGTTCATTTCTGTCAATAGATCTCTCAACTTTCATGATGTGTATTGGGTACTAGTTTACGTTTCGAGCCCCCTCAACCGTCCATAGCTGCAGCTTTCAAATTATGATGTTTTCCGGTTATTTTATTAAAGATTTTCCTCTGAAATTAAAAAAAATTCTTCCTGCATTGTTCAAAGGCTATTTTGCGTGTTTCTGAAATGCCTGAAGTTTACTTCGTAGTTTTCTAACTGGATAAAGCAGTGTTTCCCAAAGTGTGCACCAGGGATCCCAAAGATCCGCAACCAGTTCCCTGGGGATCCATGGCTGCATTTCTGTAATGGCTAATTTGAAGTCCGATGTTTTGTTAAAAATAATCGAGGAACTTCTTTAATTGGCCACGTGGTTGTTTCATATGACTGTTAAAATATATCATTTAAAAAATCCCGTAAACACAAAGCGAGCGGAAATGAGTACGTAACGTCAAATCATGCGGTGCATTGTGACACGTATGTATTCAAAGTTATCTATAATCAGGTCTCATACATGAATTTTCAATGTGGGGTATTTATCATCCGGTCATTCTATTTACGTGAGCGAGGTCGTGAAAATCTGTCGTTATTATACGAAGCCCAGAGGGGTCCTCGAGAAAGAAAGTTTGGGAAACACTGGGGTACAGTATTATCTTTCGTGTTACAAAACAAAAGTGTGTATGAAGACAATTTGACGAAAGCAAAAACGCACGGGAGTCCATTGCCCACACATGATGCAGAGTACAGAAGCCCCTAAAATTGAATTTCTTCTTACATACATACAAAAACATCACTAGATCTGTCTTGTTCCATTTTTCGACAGCCCTAATGGGTCGTAGGTCTACTCATTTTTGAGGTTTCGAAATCGCAATCAGACACATACACTCGGTACGAATCCTCTGGACGAATAATCAGCCGGTCGCAAATGAGTGTTGCATTTGACGGTTAATTATTGGTGTCTGTACGTATGAAAACTCAATAGGATGAATCATGACAATTGCAGGCACTGCCCACTATGTTCTGGGTGATATTCAACTATGACAGGAGTCTGGTGTACCCCGCCATCGTAGACAGGTACTTGGCACCTCACGTAAATCACTTGATGCACACCAGCGTGGGTGTGGTGGTGATTTTGGAGATGCTGTTCCGTCCACATTACTACAGCAACAGGGGCAGACAACTCGGGATACTGCTGTTCTTCTCCAGCTTCTACCTAGCCTGGTCAGTCTAAGCAACAAGAAGTACCTCATAATTCGGGAGAGTATTAAAATGGGTCTTAGAGAAACAGGCTTGAAAACGTAAGGAACAGGCTTGAAAATCTGAGGTGCACTGAGCTGATCGGTATATGATCAAATGGCAGGGGTTTCTTATGGTCATGATAAAACATAACGTGTGATAATAACAATGAAACAGAGGCAGTCCACCATTTTATATGCGAAAGGCCCCGTTTCAAATCTTGGTCAAGTAATCAGCGACGTTAAGAGGTTTCTCGTGACATTCTTATTTCTTCCACACAAATGATTCGTGTACCTTCAATACGTCACGACAACTTCCATCGACATTCTTTTCATTTCATAATTCAATGTAATCCGAGCTGGGGCAAGAAATTTTTCATTTCCAAGTTGTTTAGACCAGATCTGAGGTGCAGCCAGCTTCTTATTCAATGGGTACCGGAGTTTGTCGTGTAGTAAAACAGCCGTAGCATGAAGTTAACCAGTCACATCCATCTGTTAACTATATTAATTGTCACTGGAGATATACTGCTACCCTCCATATATGTCTTTAATGTTTGGATCCCGCTGTGCTGTAGGGTGAGGTATTAAATGGAACTAATGGTTACTTATTTGCATAATAATATGTATTATATTATTAAATGTTAACATAGTACTTACAATAATTAAATATGGTTGTGCAGATAAGTAACCGTTACTTCTATTAAATTCCCCCTCTATATCTCCTTAATGTGGGCACGGACAACTTCATTTTTTATGTAAACACTCACCTAATAAATTCAGCTCATTAGGCGTCTTTAAACAAATAATCAATCGTCAGGCAATTTTTTTTTATCTCCTGTACTCATGGTACCGGTAACAAAAGCCAGAAATGTCCACCTTTAAAGTTACTTATAAACTAATTACAAGAAATGTCTGTCAGTCGTAACTTGTCGGTTTCAATTGTCATTCGGTTATCTTAAATGTATACACATTGTTGATTTAATTCTTTAAAAATTCTCTAATGTTGCAAAATTCTACACTCAAATTTCTCCAATTTTATAAAATTCTAATTTCAAAAAATAAATTTTAATCCTATAAGGAAGTAATGGACTTATTTCCTAGATAACTACAGTCGCAGTAATATGGAGATTTACTGAAGTACTTGAGGCATTTATTGATCAGGTAAATGCTAGAACATTCACCATGTCATACCACGCGTGACATTTACGAAAAACAGCAGTTTATCTAGTTCTGTTCTTTACCACAACCTAGGTGGTTCACAGAACTTCGCTAAAACCTGCGGAGTAGTTAGTTCTTTGGAACCCAGGGCAAGTAATCACAACGAACGCCCCAAACTTAAATTATCAACATAACAAAAAATGACAATTATTTTATTGAATTTCTTTTTATTTTATTTCACTAATTAAAAATTTTTGAGTGCACAAAGTCGCTTTTTTTAAATATTAATTTCGCTGCCCATTTTTCCGCCCGTTGAACCCTTCCCCCAGCTACGCCACTGACTACAACATTGCTGAAGACAGCTTTTTGTACATCAATCTTGTAACTATGGAAGGCCGGCAAATAGTTTAGGGGTTTCTTTTACCTAGTAAAGAAAGCCAAGGAAGGGCTAAAGAATCTCAAAACAATGGAGCTTAACTTTTGAAATAAGGACGAAGCAGAAACGCCTTTCTGTTCGGATGCTTACTGTCGTCGGAGATGTGACGTTGCCTAGGCTGGAGGAAGTCTGCCGACGTTCCAGAGAATAGTACTGCCTTCATAATGGGGTATATGGAGGCAGCAGCATCCTCTGAAACGACTCTACGCTTCTATCAGACTAAAGTCGACACATGCAAGAAAATAGAAATCTTCATAATTTTTTTTATGGATTATTACTACTTAATGACGTTCTTCAAACAACAAACAAGGAAAGAGCTGTAGTGTAAAATCTCCGGCGGGTTGAACTATATTTATCTATGCAGCTTTCTCTACACGTATTGGAGTCGCGGCGTGTGGATGTACCCTATTGTCTACCACCTCAACTGGACTCAGCGGCTGCTAACGTTCGGCCTCTGTGGTTACATCCTCACCAGCGCCTGCTACCTGCTGGGAGAGAAGTTGGCCGGCATAATCTGGGGTGAGTTGTCAATGTGAGGGCGTTTCACACTGAAACATAAAATTTCAGCTTTTAATGAAACTCTGTAATATTTCAAGACACCTTCCGGCGTGACAAAAAACGAACCCTTTCAAGCCTAGTGGTACCTTGAGGTTTAACAACAAAGAGATACTGCATTTTGCCGCAGACTACATTTATACGTTCTGTATTGTTCTGAAAACAGAGAGCGATCATTTCTCTAAACAGCTTTATCTGATTGGTTTTTTATTATCGGGACAGAGTGTGTTTACTGTGCGGTACCAACTGAATCTTGAAATACAATTAAGGTTAATATTAGTCTTTAAAGGAGTATTTTAGATTGCGATTACCTGAACTGCGACACTGTGTAGCCATGGAAATTGCTGCCATCTTTTCAGGGGAGCCTGCCGCTTCCACCTCATGAAATCTGCTACGACTCTTGAGTCTATTAAACTTGGGGGGAGGGGGGGGCGATAATGCTTGCTGGCATGGGATGGGTGCTGGTAACAATAGAAAGAGGTCGACATGTATAGGACACAGCTAAGGCACAGTCTTTGAAGAAACAAAGGATAACAATCTCACGTGGAGAAAATTCAAGTTCCAGAATTTGCAACCGTAGGAAGTTCATAAAGTAAAGGCACAAGGACGGAATAAAATAAAGAGCAGAGTTAAGATATAGGGTGGTATATAAAAGTCGATTCGTACAAAATTATACATACGTAACGTCACATTTTTAAGGTCATGAAATCTGGATAATAAATCACAAGGAATATCAGAAATTAGGTTAATAACAAATGCACTTTCGTGACTACAACTAGGCTTTACTGAGTTAGATCACGAAATAAATTATGGCACACAGAGCAAAGGCGAAAATGGAACGCTGCCCCTGTGTACACCATGAAACATATGGGGGGAGGTACAGCGCTATGCCTTCTTAAACTTGGCACTAGATAGAGGACAGCAGCCAGGTTTAGGCCTCTGCCGACTTAACCTATGAAAGAACCGCCCCCCCCCCCTCAGCAGTGCGGTTTAAATAGGAGGATGACTATTATAAAGAGATTGAAACTTACTCAAGAGATACAAGGCCGATTGGCAAAAGACTGCCTTCATTGACTGGCCATTTTGAGGTCCGTACAAACAGGCCTTAATGAACTGACCGCACAAAGTTAATAATCATTATTGAGGCGAAGATTATGCTGATATTTTAATATAATCTCTGACTGTGACGAGGAAAATGTATCCTGGTCAGTCAACCTGCGTTCAGATTTGTCTAGCGAAAGAACGTGAGGCAGTGGGTGAGTGCATGCATGCGTACGGGAATGTGTGAATATATTATTATTATTATTTACTGCAATTGAGTTTTCACTCGGTGGCAGTAGTCCTTACACTAGTAACAAATAAGAATAAATACATAAAAGAAACAATACAAAACACAGTAATTACAAGTACACATATTACCAAAACACCCATACAATTGTCAAAACACCCACACATTGAAATAAACCCACACATTACAAAACCCATACATACACACACCCACAAATT
>Ga0123354_10014968_pt1 | contig 12088 bp, 5 predicted proteins | sample TergutLab28metaG_2_FD_97872 | JGI IMG/M metagenome (GOLD analysis project Ga0123354, IMG submission 97872) | Labiotermes labralis P4 segment gut microbial communities from Petit-Saut dam, French Guiana - Lab288 P4 | ecosystem: Host-associated > Arthropoda: Insects > Digestive system > Gut ... | reverse complement strand
TGAGTAATAACTCCTATTTCCGGCCATTATTCTTGCTTTTATATCTGTGTTATTATCACTATTTTCTGTTATCAGTGACCCTAAGTACTTAAACTCTCCCACTCTTTCAAATTCATAGTTATACACTTGTAGATGTTTCTCATTCCTAAAACATACTTTATTTCTTGTATTTATCATGTACTTAGTTTTCTCTTCATTTATTCTCAGCCCCACTTTGTTGGCTCCCTTTTCCATTCGTACCACTGCATCTTTCAGCCGACCAGTACTTCTACCTATTAAGTTTACAACATTTGCATACGCCAAGATTTGCAATGTTCTTGGATATATGCTTCCCCCTTTGTTAATTTGTATATGCCTCATAACTTTCTCCAAAACCACACTGAATAGTTGTGTTGACAGTGTGTCCCCTTGCCTCAAGCCTTTATTTATTGTAAATTCCTCTGTCATCATGTTTTGCACTTTAACCCTGCCTGTTGTGTTTCTTAATGCCATTCCAATCACGTTTATCAGTTTCCTTGGGATCTTAAATTCCTCTAATATTAACATCAACTTTTTTCTATTTATACTATCATATGCTTGCTTAAAATCTATAAATAGTTGGTGTAATGTTATATTATACTCATAACATTTCCCCAATATACTTCTTAGTGCAAAAATCTGGTCCATAGTTGACCTGTCTCTTCGGAAACCACAATGATAATCTCCTATAATCTGTTCTGTATAAGGGCTCAGCCTCTTAGCTAATATCTTGGCGAATACTTTATATATCACACTTAATAGTGAGACCCCTCTGTAATTCTGGCAATCCATTTTATCACCTTTCTTGTGTATTGGACAAATGCATTTCTTTAAGACCCATTTTAATACTACTCTCCTATATATGCCTAAATCTTCCACATAGTCTCTTTCCTGCACATTACCCAACCAAACCCCTTTATGCATATAGGCCCTTAAACAAAGCAACACAATTTAAAACACACTGAATCTGCACATATACTCATATAAAAACTCTATGTCAAAAAAAGAAAAAGTAAACATGCCCCTCTGCATGCCATGAAGGGATATGGGGCAATGGAAGTGTAGTTCCACTCATTCTTAACCTTTGTACTAGACTGCATAATACATCTTCTCAAAACCTGTCAGAAGACTCAGAAATTGTAAGTAACAAGTTATTTATGTCTTTAGACAAACCTGCCCTTAAAATGATGAACACTATTTGTCAAAAATAGCGAATGTATAGTATATGGAGTGTGATCAAAATGGCTTACACAGTTTGGGACCAGTTACACACACACACACACACACACACTCACAAACAAATGGACCTAATGAAACTAGACGTAGTTTTAAATTTCTTTTTTCAAAACATACTAAATATCCCAAAATCTCTTCTGTAAACTGGACACTGATAAATTATTTGGGATTTGACTTCAACTTCAAACAAACTATGGTTTATACTGGACAGAGACAGCAAACTGCAAGAAAACAACTGGTATACCTCTAACATTAAGTTTTATAACAATCTGTCTGAGAGTTCCAGAAACAAGATATGGAGATGGACAGATACATGTACTATTATACAATGAATAATTTTATGTGCTTTGTGTAAGGAATGTATAAAGAACATACTGCATATATCTTGCTGAATATGTTCAATAACATGATTTCAGAACATCAGACGATACTTACTGATTCTAATGATGACATGTACGATGTGTCAAAGCTTCCTTTGCAGGATTCCTGAACATGATTTTCAATTCTGATATGAATCAGTGATGTAATAACCTCTCCAGCAAGTCTCTCCAGGAGGTCCAACTCAATGAGTTTTCTACAAATCAAATTTTAGAGATCATAATTCATACAGAAATGGTGGTTATTTAAACACAGACAACACCAATACAACAAGAAACTGGGTCACCTTTATGGTATACATACAAATGATAATGATACTAAACACTTTGACAGGGTCCATCCTGACCACGCTAGCAGACACCAATAGATCTAGCATGAAAAATACCTACTGCGTGTATACAGTGTTGAGATACTCCTGATGATGGACAGTGGACCTGTCCAAAACATGTAGAGTACTTTATCAAATAAATTTGAGAAATAGTACATCCCATTGGCTTTTAATATAAGAATATTTTCTTTATGTTACTCCCCTTAGAAAAAAAACATCAAGCACTGAGATCTGTAATGACAAACAGAAATTATTTACCTGTTTGTTTCATGGAAAACTGACAGTATTGACTGACACTGACACTGCTCAATTTCATGACTACAGCCACCACACTGCACAACATCTTCTGATGAATCATCTTGGTCTGCTGGTACAAAATATTTTCAGTTTACAGTAAACCAAAATATAATTAACAAGACAGGCAATGTACGTATAACATAAAATTTCCAAGTGTCCAAGTAACCAATGTTTCCATCGGACAGCAATAAGTATTATGGCTAGATCATACTTTTCCACATTATCTTACAAAAGGTACAATTTTTGGAAATATGTTATTGAACACAAATTGTGCAAATTTATTTTCTCTACTAATTTAGCATAAAACATTCCTCATTTTAAGAAGAACTGACCAAGATATTTTCATAAGGTACACAGATCTTCATGCAAAGTACCTGTTATTCTTGTCAGATTATGATTGAACTTGAATTATTGACAGATTATAAAAAAATATTCAAAATACCAAATTTTATAAAAATCCATCCAGTGGGAGGTGCGCTGTTCCATGTGGACAGACAGACGTGGACGGAACAGAGCTAATAGTAACTTTTCACAATTTTGTGACACATGCCTAAAAATAGGGTCTTATTACAGTGATGTCAAATCAGGAAAATGAGCATAATATTCAAATTAATTTTGCATTCCTCACTTTTTTACCATTCAGCAGAACCTCCATTTAACTACATCATACACTGATGATAATTTTTGCTACCTCAGCCTGGAAAGGGATGATACAAACAATGCAATACCTTATGCCCCCTGTGCCAGGTCAAGTATACATGTGCATACTTCATTGCATGCACTTCTATAATGTGCCCACTCAAGCAGCAGCCTGCCCAGTAGCAGCATCACATCACAGGGGGTCACACATTTTTGGTAGAAAATTCTTATGACTACAGTATATTAAAGCCACAGATGATTCCTAAAAAAGCAGGGGGCAAAAGCACACTTGGTAACATGGAATCATGTTCACACTGGAAAATACATAACTCAATTTTTTTTTTTTTTTTAAGTATTTCATGTCCATGCACTGATGCTTCACCTTGAAAATAAAACCAACAAGTGAATATGAAAATATTTCTATATGCACTTGTTGCTTTTATTCTCACAGCAGACATTTTTATCTTACCAGTATCTGATTTATCAGTATTACAAAACACTTTGAAGGACACTTTGTAGAAGTCTTCAGTAATTATCTGATGGGTCAATGGAAGCTGAGAAAGTAATGTTGATGTCATGATCACTTTGAAAGTTCCAAGTAATGTATCTTCACCATAAACTACACGATGACTTCTGGAAATGTGACGTAACTTTTCTAGTTTTTCTAATACGGGAAGGAAATAGGTGAAGGTAGTGTACAAATAGTCTACAGCATCTTTAAATTGTTCAAAGCCACCAATCTCAGTTTTTCTGTCAGAAAATCTACTCCAAAACTCTGGCGTAATCTTTTGACGCATAAGCTGTTCAATACGACATATTAGGGTGTCTTCTATATATTTATTAAGGTTCAGTCCATTAATTTCTTGCAGAAGATTGTCATCTTCTGGGCATTTGTCTGGAAGTTCCTAGAAAAAAAAAAAAAGGGGAAATAAGAGTGACAAGTATCACTTGTTACAAGAATCTGTGATTTAGAATTGTTGATGCATTTAACACTTTCCCATCTCTGATACAATAGGGCATTATGCAGTCTATGCAAATTGTACATTACAGCTAGAGGTTTATACCATTACTTGAGTGCAACAACCTACAATATTATGTGTATTAGTTTCAAAAAAACACTGACACAAAAATGGGATACACACCCATCAGTTCCACATGTCTAGTTTTGCAAAATACGTATACACATGTAATTGTACAAAATAACATTGTAATTTGACAGTTTTTTTCCATCATGATCACTATCAGAATCAATGTTTAGGTCTTAGGACCTGTCCCTTCAAAAGCCAAGTTGTGCCTGGCCTCTCCATCTTTGTTTAGGTTGTCTCGTATGCCGACATCCCAGACGTAGGTACTGAAAGGTTACTTCAGTGGACCATGTACGCCCATTCGATTCATATGACCTGTAGATCCAAGTTTTCTTGGTAAACACAAAAAAGTTTTCTTCGTGAAAAGCAAAATATAGTCCCAAACATGAGGGCATAACAAGCTGAAAGCACGTTTGGAAAAATATAGCACAACTGTAAACAATTTTGACAATATATTCACTCCCCTTTGTCTTACAATGTGGTGTTTGTACTACGTAAATCACTGATGAAAATTCTCTAACTTGACAATTCCTAGTGCAGAAACGTGAAGTTCACCCTAGCAAAGGGGACGAAAACGCATGATTGGGTGGAGGGGGGCGGTGGTCAACGCTCCACCTAGGTCGCTCTACCACCGGGTGAGAGACCCAGTACCATTGTACGTAGTGCTGGGCGCCCCGGAACCGGTCTGTACAGTGCAAACACATGGATCCCTGAAAATACTCATGATCATTAACCATCGAATCCTGATGCAATGAGCGAGCAGCAGGTAATGAAGCCACTCCCTTCCATCAAACCTACAACTGCAAACATGCCATACGCGTAACGAAAACAGAAATAATAAATTTATTCACTTCAGTTTGTACAGTACAAGAACATGGAGAAATTATCCCGCGAACATGTAAGATGTACGTACATTACTTCCAAGAATAGGAAATGCCAAACAAATTTTGTCCCAGACACCGTCTGTTGACACTTTAACATCAACACCACCGACATTCAACATTGCCTCCATATCATGTCTGTATCCAGAATTGCAAACATTGATTGGACATACGAATCACCTCTCACGCGGAAGACTAGTGATAATACTGTCGAGAGAACGCCACATACGGCAGGCGCCAGAATTAATTTACCAAACCGGAAGGAGAATCAGAAACTGAGTGTGTTCAACAAGCACAAGTCAACACAGATATATGACGGCGTGGAAGATTCTCCATTGGTCTTGGTATACACTGGGCACGGTTATCACACGCTGTCCAAAATATAATAATAAGAAATTGATGTTATATTGAATCGACGCTTGTACACCAGTCGCACAAGGTGAAACGCGTGTCATTTTACGCCTTGGTGAATGGTCAACAGTTACAGTGTTATGGAGGAGTGTAGTGAACCCCTCCAAAGACTCAAGCAGGTGGACTGTTTATCCTCAAATGGGTACAGTAAGCTCATCAGTAGGCACTGTAACCTCATATCATCCAGATCCAGTATTAATCGTATGCAAAGTTCTATAGCGATGTATGTCAAAGACTAGTTGAAAATTGTTTGCCATTTCCTGATGGAGACATGATTGCTGCACACAAAACCTACAGAACCAGGACTGACATTGCATTTACCAATAATTTGGAAAGTTGTTACCGAAAGGAATAGGACAACCAGCACGTTTTTAAAATAACATGCATTTGGTGATGGTCTAACACCAGATACATTTAAGCTGTAGATTCACTGAGGAGCACGAAGAGTATACTTCCAGAATCCTCTTGAACTGAGAAAATATTCTTTTAAGTGATAAGGTGAAAACACCCCAAGTCAAAAAGAATACTTTGGTACAGTACCTCATGCAGGATTTCTCTCAGACATTTGTAAACTACCAGAAATCAGAAGTTTGGAGCCACAATTTCACCATAGCTACTACGGGTAGTTACACTGTTACTCATCAGCATCACAAATTGGATTCATTTCATTTTGGGTCTGTCACATCACCATGCCTGATCATCTGTACCTTGGCTTTCAAAATAATTCAATAATCATTTCCTCAACTAAAAGTTTTTCTTGGGCTGTGAGCCTTCAATGATGCCTGACACAACAATGCGTTGCCAAACAAAGAATCCACATGGCTAACATAGAAACATCTTGAAGGCCAGGGGACTATGGCCTACATCCCAGCCAAGGTTACAACAGCCATTTAGTCTGCAATCTTCAAGCTCCATTCAAGTCAAGGATGCACATAAGCTATTATAGCACAGAATGTAGCAGATACAGGCACTGCTGTCAAGTTAAGATTCCAACATGTGTCCTGAGTTATGCAGCAGGTATATCATTCTGAGGAGTAAGGAAAAGGGCATATATGACAGTCATGTAAGAAGATTTAATCAATGTACTCCACAAAGCACAATTATTTTCAAGGCTTTCTTTACATATACCCTTTTGTCTGTTGTGACCAGTCTATAATACACCTAGTACCGTGGAAGTGGATGTGTAGTTGCAGATTCATATTTCATCATGTTGCACAAATATAAATATAGCATGTCTTCATCCGGAAAGAATGCAGTCAGAATCCAACCTGAAATTGCGCCAATGTTCCGAAACAGATTGAGGTTCTTCCATACAGTCAGTGTGTTCATGGCATCCTGCAAGGCAATCAGAAGATGCACATAAATGATTGCATATTCACTGTAGCCCAGGAATGAGTAGTAATTTGATATATTTTCTGATCCAGAAGGTAAAGATTACCCACCACAAGAAACCATCTCTGTTAGTGAAAATTGTGTGGAAACAGAGGCTTTTCTCAATCACACACTGGAACACATTTTTAGTGTAAATTTGGGGTTCTTGTTCAAGTTTTACATGTGTATGAAGTTCAGTCCTGTAAAGGTTACAATGTGATGGCAACTCCAGACATAACAGTGCTAACAAGAACAACATTTACATCTAGCAGGCCAATCTCAATACAATAAAAACCTGTTTATAACATCTCGTTCCTTTTTAACTTCACACTAATGATTATGAAGGGCATATTTTATGGCAACAACCAAGAAAAACCCTCTACACAATACTGCAGGCCTGTGAAACTAAGTAGCATGTCCAGAAAGTAAGAACCAGCTGGGTGTATAAAGCATTTAAAAGGGTTTTTAAAAAATATCTTTAATGGGGCATTAAACAACTTCTCCACGTAGCTGTCACATTATGGGATGAGCTGTCATATTCCCTCATCAAAACTATGTTGCCACTAACTCTTTCAGCCAGTCCTGCACATCACCATTTCTCTCTTGGTCACTCATTAAACTCTGGATGGACAGAATCTTCTTGAAGTGCAGAAACAAGTGCTAATCACTTGGTGCAAGGTTTTTCCCAATTTATGCATTCACTTTTTCTTTCAAATAATCACTGACCAAAGATGGGCACCCACTTCATTCCACACAATAATCCTGCCTTCTTTGAACAACCAACACCATTTCCTCACATTCCCTTTGTTCATTGCACCTTCAGCATATGCTTCAACAATCTGCCAGTGAATTTCCGCCAGACAAACATTTTTGTAATTTAAAAATCGTATCGCCAACTGCCGTCACAAGTAGCAGGAGTTTTGTGTTAACCTCGAACTATTACAGCAAATGGGGGTTACAAAAGTATTATGTCATACTATGCAACCCATGCTCCCCTTGACATATAAAAGATGACTGGCCTTTATAGGAATTGTGTGCATCACCTTTGTGGCTGCTACGCATGATTGGTTCTTACTTTCTGGATGCATCGCCTTCTGTCTGAAAAAAAATAATTCACAAAAATCTGTCAAGTGAAAAATTTCCAACAGTGAATAAAGAAGATGTTAAACGACTGTGACAGTTCTGTCCCATTAAATATACACCCTTCTCCTCAAATAGGGAAAACAGTGACCCTCAGCAGGAATTTAAATTGGATAGCACTCGAGCCACAGCAGAAAACTGGCACTTAAAAGACTGTACACCAGTGGTTAATGACACATATTAATGTACATCATAAGATGCTAATGACAACAGTTTTATATTCCTGATAAAAGTTCTACTGGTTACAGCAAGGAAGAAACACCAAACGAACAGAGGTTTACAGATCCAGCAAGGTATGCTTTCAGTCCGAAACGCATGGATTCACAGTTTCAAATGCCCGTTACACATAGTTTACAGACTGGTATAAAGAAACAGCAGTTTGGAGGGGCATGTGACCACAAATTTAATGTTATCATATAATGCAATGTCAAATGATAAACAGCTATGTTTCAGAGAAGCTTGCTCCGCTCATATTCAGAAACGTTGCATTCCACTCTTCTGAAATTGGTGAAGAATTCTTCATACATTCACCTAAATAGCATTGCCCAAACTTAACAGATTTTGGCTTAAACAGGTGTTTCTAGTTTTGGAAGTTTTAAATATGGAGAGAACTCTTTTTACCATTAAGTAAGTAAGATCCTGGTAAAACTTTAAGGAGTGTCATCCCCATTGTGTTAGTTAAAACATAAAGAAACAATTATGCATGAACATGACCATCATAACACAACTATATTGTCAACTATACATAACATGTCAAGTACATGTTTCAGCCAATACTATTTTTGGCCATTATCAGGTTGGATACAATTATCGGAGAAAACTACACAGTACATAATATGATGCAGTATAACCATCAGTGTTGGTGTAAGTAGAGGGGGACAAGATCTTGTTTACAAAAGAGTTGGAGGGCGTGTGTGCAGAAGGTTTTATATGTAGATCTATACATGTCATGTTATGTGTATGATTTCATAAAGATTGCCACTATTGCTGGAGGTATCAATGGGGTATCATAGGCTTGAGGGGGAAGCCGGCTGGTATTGCGGTGTTGTAATTGCTGCCAGTAGTAGGGGTAGCTGAAATTCACACCAGTCTGCCTTAGTGGCTGCTTAGACATCATCAGTTGCCTGCATTTCAGCTACCGGCCACGGATGTGATTGGTGAAGATGGGATATCTTTTTGTACCATGCTGGATTGTCAGGTGGATGTCTATTGTCAACGGTGTTTTTATTTAGGGGGGCCTATACTGAATTATTTTTATTTTGTTTTTATCCTCCATTTACATGTCTTTTTTCTGAATGGGAACGCAGCTCTACAGTAAAAAGGGACATAAGAGCCATGCTACACATTATTATGAAATCCTGCAAGAAAAGAAGAAAAAATCAAAACAGCTGACGTTATATTCTTTCCTGATTTCTTCTGAGGTCTTCATCAGCAAAATAAAAAGTAATTTGATTCTTATTTTTTCAATTATCTGTGTAATTTTCTATATACCTGAATCATTAAATTAAAATTGTATGTCACGATGTAAGGAAATATTTATAAAATTATTTGAATAATTTGTTTGGCCCATGAACCTATCTCAATTTAAACAATTTAAATAGTACTCTTTTTAGAACAATTCAGTTTATGACCAAATATTTGAGAATGTAACCCCATCACAAAACAAGACCCTACTGTATATGTAAATACATCCAGTCTTCTAAATGAGAATGTTCATTTACATCAGTCATACTGCAAACAATTTTGAGCTGTATTGTCCAATTTGCTAAAACCAATTCATTTTATATCTCAAATTCTGGTGTGTAATACTAACATTTATTAATATTCAATAAACATTTTTATTCATGTGGTTGGACTTTATAAATATGATCATTAGAGGTCACACTTCTGTGTCAGGATATTTCCAAAAATATACATTTTATAACGCTGTCCACAAAGAACCTAAGGTACAATGTCAACTGTCAAGTGTTTTGATTGGACAGCACTCATACAACTTACTACTGTAATTTTTTTTTTACCTGACTAAACAAACTCACATCAGGTAAGCAAGCAGTAATATTTTTCAAGCTCGGTTTCTGTCAACCTTGAATCAAACAAGGTAAACCAACATATTTAAAATTCCACCATGGAACTGAATAACTGATACACAAATACATATATTTAGTTTTGAATTCAGTATTTACATACCGAAATGTTCTTAACGGAGACACTGTATGGTGAAAGAGCCAGCCAATCATCCCACTTCATGGTTACAAACGTCAAAACAAGGGTGGTGAAATAAACAATCAGAATCACAATGCCAATGAAGTGGTACTTGTACATATATTCCAAGTGACTGACATCCATATGTTTAGCATCATATCTGTCAATACACAGAATTCCAGAAAATCATGAACAGCAAAGAGAAAAGAAACATCTTAGAAGTAACATATACACATACAGAAATATGAAACAGCAAAAAGCATACAGTGTTAATTATCTAAGTGGCCTATATTGCAACCCTGGTTGGTTACCAGGAAAGAAAGTCATTGATTATGAGAAATACTTATGCACTGAGGATGAAAATAGAGACACTAACAAGGTTTACAGAGAAGATAACCAAATATTAGACTATATATATATACTACAGTTTCATAGCGACTGAATTCAATTAAACTGTCCTAGGTTAGTGGCCATGTCAGGTGTTTGAACGGCCAGTAAACAAATATTTCGAGAACACAGATGGTTCTCAAAATGTTAGTTTACTTGCCATGTGTGGATGCTAACCAGACAAAGTTTTATTGAAGTATTCCACAGTATTTGGCAACCACATGGAACATTTAAACAACACAGTTTGTGGAATAGCGGCTGATATGCAAGTGGAATTAAATACATTTCATCAATGTGCAGAAACTGCTACCCACATTTTACCCAATGCTTCTTGCTTGTCACAGAAATGAAAATAAGATTTATTATTGATGTTTAAGCCATACATCGGCCATTGGCAATTTACGATAAATCTGAGGGGACAACAATGAAACAAGAATAAAATACATGCAGTATTCTGGCACAATTTTACGCTATGCTACTTGTGTAAAGCAGAAGACATCATTCTGAGATATGCTTATGTGGAGAAAGAATATCATCACACAAAACACTGCCGCTACATTGACAGATCCCCTGTAGTATTTTATAAACATGTCATTAATTCTGTCATTTATTAAGCCTGAATTTTATAACTGAAAATCTGTACATTTGCATTGGCAGGGAAATTCATTAGCTGAACCTCAGTTAATGTTTGCTATGCCTCTAATATCTAGCTTGATAGGTGGACACAGCCATCAAGTCCAGTTTCTTGGATTTCTCTTGTAATCTTGCCAACAGAGTCTTTTAAGGAAGGGTGCCAAGGCTTAGAGTAAGGCATTTAAATCAGAGCACAATAACTTAAGCATTCTGGTGTATCTGCTCTACAACCTTACCTGTCCAGTACAGAGATGCAGCAGAAAATACACAAGATGTGGAACAATGTTTGATAAACTCTGGCATAATGTGCATACATGTGAACAAAGTTGCTTTCCTGACTAGGTGACTCAGCAGGACAGTACACCTACATTTGAAAAAAGAATGGCTATTCAGTCAAATAATCCATCTAGTAACACACAAAAATGTTCTAATGCATTTCTACTGAAAACATAAATAAAAAGTAAATGTGTCCCTGTGCTTGATTATACACCACACTATAAAGACTTGCTGGGAAAGGAGGCAAAACTGTGTATTCTTAACCTCTGCACTATACAGATGTCAAGGGTCAACTTAATGCCATGGCCTTTTATCCTAATGATACAGTCACTCTTACCCACTGGACAGGAGGCTGGATGATAACCTGAACCAGTCAATATGCTGTGAAGGGAGTAAAACCCCTAATTCTACTGGGAATTGAACTCTGATTTCTTAGTTATCCAGCCCACTAGGCTGACTGAAATACCCTTGTTCTAGCACCTAAATACACACTAGCCCTAAAAATGTATGCACTTGTTTCTTTAACATGCAACAATATCAGGCAAGTACCATAAAATTTATTTTGTGGTTACACATTCCTGTGCCTGAGTTCCATGTAATGAATGCTAAAGAGGAGAGGTCGTAAGGTTCTCTTCAACTTTCACTTCACCACACTATACGGAGCCAAGTGTTTTTCTCATCCTTACCCTGCACCCCCCCCCCCCCCCCCACAACCAACACCTGACTATCTCCCATAGTCTACCTTGGGGGAAAAGGGAGAAATAAGAGCACATAACCACCCACACCCCCTCTTTTTATAACCACCC
>Ga0123354_10014966_pt1 | contig 12089 bp, 9 predicted proteins | sample TergutLab28metaG_2_FD_97872 | JGI IMG/M metagenome (GOLD analysis project Ga0123354, IMG submission 97872) | Labiotermes labralis P4 segment gut microbial communities from Petit-Saut dam, French Guiana - Lab288 P4 | ecosystem: Host-associated > Arthropoda: Insects > Digestive system > Gut ... | reverse complement strand
TTGAAAATTGACCATAAAAGCGGGGTGATGCGCAAGCAAAATTGACCAGGGTGTTCAATCCGCCTGCTCACTTTTTGAGCAGGAGAGACAGGAGTGATCACCATGAAGCAATTAGGCAAGGTACGGCGGCTGTGTTATCGGCAAGGGCTATCGATCTCGGATATTTCGCGGCAGTGTTGTTTGTCGCGCAACACCGTCAAGCGGTGGCTGAAGTCGCCGGATGGGCGTCGCGCACACTCAATACAGCATCTTCCAGAAACGGCGGACTTTGCCGGGGAACCTGATGCGGGTGACGTGACCGATCACTCAAAGCCTCCCTGCCTCCTTCTTGGACACGGGAGAGCCACCTGTAACCTGTAGCCCGTTTTATGGCTAACTTCGTAACACTCGCATAGCTGGCTGAGGTTACCCCCTTCCTGACGCACCAACATGACCAACTCTCTGCGCAGCTCAATCACTGTTTGCTCCTTCCAAGGCATCGCCGCTCCCTATCTCCAAAGATGACGACAAAAGTATTATCCATGTCTTGGCTCATGTGTTACCTATGTGTGAAGTCTGTGCAAGTGTACACTTCCAGACGAAGCAATAATACAAGGAACGGGTTTCAAACCCGCTCCTTTTGTTTGTGAGAAAGAGCCGTGTATTCCGCCGCCCGCAGCAAAACCCGCCTCTTGACCACCCGTCCGCCTGCGGCACCCACCCCTCCAAAGAGGGGAATTTTGAAAGCCCCCTTTCGGGAGGGGCACCCGCGTAAGCGGGGGGTTCTGCTCTTCACAAAAGATCTTTCCAAACTGCTCTAAAATATCGCTGTCGGCGCGTTGTTTTTCTTGCGCTTTGCATCGTTTTTTCAAAAGAAAGGATTTCAGATGAGTCTTGCCACCACCACTTTTCACGTTGAAGGAATGTCTTGTCAGGGCTGTGTTGCCAGCGTAACCCACGCCTTGAAGGCCATGTCCGGCGTTGCCGATGTCACCGTATCGCTCAATGACAAATGCGCTACCGTACGCTACGACAACGCGCAAATCGCGCCCGCCGCGCTTGTCGTCGCCATCGAAGATGCCGGCTTTGACGCCGAAATTTCAAAATAAGCGACCGCTATAACCACAGGCATTTCCTTCTAATTGCGATCAATTCCCTTGCTTCTGTCGAATAACATGGCTTATTTACGCTATCAAGTGCCATGACACGCCGAAAAAAAGGGGGAATACCCCTACTTCGACGTTCTTGTTTTTCACCTCGTTCCGGTGGTAAGGTGTGCACCTGCGTGTACAATCCACTCCCAAATCAAGACCGTGGCAATAGCCGTAATGTAAACAGAGATACACGCATGGCAACTCGCGTAATCAGGGGGACGCAGGAGCATTTATGAAACCGATTTGGCTTGAGCATTATCCAGAGGGCGTGCCGGTAACGGTAGAGATCGACCCCTCTTTGTCGATTACCAAACTGTTCGACCGCTGCATCGAGCAGTACGCTGATCGTCCCGCATATTCCTGCATGGGACACACCATCACTTACCGTCGGCTCAATGAACTTTCCGCCGCGTTCGGCGCCTGGTTGCAGTCGGAGGGGATCACCAAGAATTCGCGGGTGGCGTTGATGATGCCGAACATCCTGCAATATCCGGTGTGCTTGTTCGGCTTGTTGCGCATCGGCGCTATCGTCGTCAACGTCAATCCGCTCTACAAGGCGCGCGAATTGCAATATCAGTTGAACGATTCGGGCGCGGAGATGATCGTCGTCGCCGAGAATTTCGCGCACACGCTGGAAACAGTTCTCGAAAAAACCCAGGTGCGTCGGGTCATTCTCACCACCATCGGTGAAGAAATGGGCTTCAAGGGCTTGTTCATCGACTTCGCGCTGCGGCATCTGATGAAAAAGGTGGAATCTTTTTCCCTGCCGAACGCGGTTCATTTCACCGACGTTTTGAATCGCGGCCGGCGCATGAAGATGGAACCAGCCGAGACGAACACCGCTGACATCGCTTTTCTGCAATACACCGGCGGCACCACCGGCGTTTCCAAGGGCGCCATTCTGACGCACGGCAACATCGTCGCCAATTTGACGCAAGTGTTGGCGTGGGTCAAACCGTTCCTCAATCTCGACGAGCGGCAAATCATGATTACGCCGCTGCCGTTGTATCACGTCTTTTCGATGGTGGCCAACTGCTTGCTGATGATGGTGATCGGCGCCGAAAGCGTGCTCATCACCAACCCGCGTAACATCCCCAAAATGGTGCGCGAAATCAGCCGCTACAAATTTTCCATCATCACCGGCGTCAACATGTTGTTCAACGCCCTGCTCAACAATTCCGATTTTCGCAAACTCGATTTTTCCAAACTGCGCATTTCGCTGGGCGGCGCGATGGCGCTGAACCCGGCCACGGCGCAACGCTGGCAGGAAGTGACCGGCAAGCCGTTGTCGGAAGGTTACGGCTTGTCCGAAACCTCACCGGCGGCCATCATCACGCGCCTCGATACCAACAGCGTCGGCTCCATCGGCATGCCGCTACCGTCCACCGAAATCATGCTGCTCGACGAGAACGGCAAAGACGTTGGCGCCGGCGAAGTCGGCGAGCTTTGCATTCGCGGCCCGCAAGTCACACAAGGCTACTGGAAGCGTCCCGATGAAACCGAGCGCGCCAAAACCGCTAACGGTTTCTTTTTAACCGGCGACATGGCAGTGATGGATGAACGCGGACAGTTCTCGATTGTCGATCGCAAGAAGGACATGATTCTGGTGTCGGGCTTCAACGTTTATCCAAACGAAATCGAAGCTGTCGCCATGACCCATCCGGGCGTGCTCGAATGTGCGGCCATCGGCGTCCCCGACGAGCGCGCCGGTGAAGTGGTCAAACTTTTCGTCGTCAAGCGCAGTCCGACGTTGACCGCTGAAGAATTGATCAAATTCTGCCGCGCCAATCTGGCTGGATACAAATTGCCGCGACAAGTAGAGTTCCGCGAAGAACTTCCGAAGAACACCATCGGTAAAGTTCTTCGTCGTGAATTGCGTGAAACAGCGCAAGAATCGACGCCACCGCCCGCTTCGACCGAGCGCGCGTGGCGAAGAAAAAAGGCATCATGAGTTATAAATTCTCGTCAATTGACTTTAAAAGGAAGACCATGAAAACACATCTGGGAAAAATTGCACTGGCTGTTGCTGTTGCTACCGGATTCGGGGGGATGTGCACACAAGCTCAAGCGGCAGCTTTCGCTTTGCAAGAACAGAGCGCCAGCGGTTTAGGCAACGCTTTCGCGGGGGGGGCGGCGGAAGGCGCCGATGCGTCGTCGATGTACTACAATCCGGCAACGCTGTCGTTGCGAAAATCCGCGCAAATCGTCGGCGCGATGCACGTTGCTATCCCGTCGATGACGTTCAAGAATGGAGATTCGCAAGCGGCGCTCAGCCAACCGCGGGGCAACGAAGGCGGCGACGCCGGCGATGTCAATCTCCTCGGCAACTTCTACGTCGCCGTTCCGATCAACGACCGTTGGGTCGCGGGACTGGGCGTCGGTTCGCCGTTCGGTCTGGCAACCGATTACAACAATTCGTGGGCGGGACGCTATCTGGCGCTGCGCTCGGAAGTTGAAACGGTCAACGTCAACCCAGCCCTTTCATTCAAAGCCACCGACAAGTTGAGTTTAGGCTTGGGCGTCAACTGGCAATACGTGCGTGCGCGCTTCTCCAGCGCCGTCAACTACTCGGCGGCGATCGGTTCGGCGGCGCAATCTGCCGCTGCCGCCGGAGCCTTGCCTGCCAATATGATCCCCACCATCATGGGTGCTACCGGCGGTCTCGACAGCTACTCCAACGTCAAAGGACACAACGACGCTTGGGGTTGGAACGCCGGCCTCCTCTACGAATATGATCCGACTACGCGCGTCGGGCTGGCTTACCGCTCTGAGGTCAAACACAAGATCGACGGCGTGGTCACGTTTGATAACCCGTCGCTCGACGACGTTCCCGCCGCGCTGGCGCCCATCGTCGGCAGCCTTGCCAACGGCGTGAACAGCGTTCTCTCCAACGGAAAAATCAAATCCGACATCACGCTGCCCGCAACCGCCAACCTGTCGCTCTTCAAGCAATTGTCGCCGCAGCTCGACTTGATGGCCGACATTCAATGGACCGGCTGGTCGTCGCTCAAGGAACTGACCTTCACCCGCAGCGACGGTTCCGTGCTGCAAAGCACACCGGAGTGGTTCAAGAACACTTGGCGCTTCTCTGTCGGCGGCAATTATCGCTTTAACGAACAGTGGTTGTTGCGCTCCGGCCTTGCTTACGACCAATCGCCGGTTCGTGATGCTTACCGGACGCCGCGCTTGCCCGACGCCGACCGCTACTGGGTAAGCATCGGCGGCCAATATGCGTTCAACAAGCAAATGAAAATCGATCTCGGCTTTGCTTACCTGTTCGCCAAGAACGCGCCGATCAACGACAGCGGCGGCAACGCGCTGGCCAACGGCACTCTCTCCGGCCACTTCAACGATTACGCCACTGTGACATCATTACAATTCACCTATTCTTTCTAAGCACCAGACAGAAACAGAAACGGGGCAATGCCCCGTTTCTTCTCCGCAACAACCCCCACAGGAAATCATGATGAAATTGCTTTCGTATTTTACTTTCCCGTTCTTCAAAAACGCCTCTTTACTGTTGCCGATCCTCTTGCTCGGCGCCTGTGTGCAAGCGCCGCCCAAAGAAGACAACACCAAGCCGCCAACCGCCGCCGACGTCAGCCCCACGACGGAAGCGAAACCAGAGGCCAGTGGCCCGTTGAAATCACTGGCGTGGCTTGAAGGCTGCTGGAAAGGCGCCGTCAATCATCGTGATTATCAGGAACACTGGTTGCCGCTGCGCGGCGACATGATGCTGGGCGCCAGCCACACCGTCCTCGGCAACAAAACGCAGGACTACCAATTCCTGCGGATGGAAATTCGTGACGATAAAGTGCATTACGTCATCGCTGTTCCCGACGAAAAAGAACATCGTTTCCAACTGAGCGACGAAACCACCGAACAAGACGATACGGTTTACACCTTCACCAACGTCGAAGATACTTTCCCGAAAACCGTTTCCTACCGCAAAGCGACAAGCGGCTGGATGTACATCACCATCGAAGGAAAACTGAACGGCGCCGACCGCAAAGTGATTTACCCGATCCGTCGGGTCGATTGCGGCAGCGGAGAATTTATCAGCAAGTAATAGGAGCGGTATCTTGCCGCTGCTTATCCCGTTCGCCCTGAGCTTGTCGAAGGGCGACGGGGTTTGTTCACGGTTTATCCAAAAGTCAGAGCTACGAAGTTGGATTCCCGCCTTCGCGGGAATGACGGCAAGTCATGGAGTCCTTGATTCTTGACGTCGATGCCTGCGCTGAGCGAAGCAACGCCATCCGTCTCAACGACTTAACCTCACCTTCGCGTCCCAATCATGTTGCCGCTGTCGGCCCTTATAACATCATTGCCCTGCTCAACAACTTACTCCCGCTTCAACTGCGGAAACAACAGCACATCGCGGATCGACGGGCTGTCGGTGAGGAGCATCACGAGGCGGTCGATGCCGATGCCCTCCCCCGCCGTCGGCGGCAAGCCGTATTCGAGCGCGCGAACGTAATCGGCGTCGTAGTACATCGCTTCTTCGTCGCCGGCGTTGCGGGCGGCAACTTGCGCTTGAAAGCGCGCCGCTTGATCTTCGGGATCGTTCAATTCGGAAAAGCCGTTGGCCATTTCGCGGCGGGTGATGAAAAGTTCAAAGCGGTCGGTGATCGCCGGGTTGGCGTCGTTGGCGCGCGCCAGCGGCGAGACATCAATCGGGTGCGCGTAGATGAAGGTCGGTTGCACCAATTTTTCTTCGGTGGCGGCTTCAAACAGTTTGAGTTGTAACACGCCCAAGCCGTCGGTCGGCAACGCTTCGATGCCCAGCGCGGCCAGCGTTTTCCGCAAGTAATCGAGATCGGCGAGCGCGGCTTTCGTGTGTTGCGGATGGTAGTGATGTATCGCTTCGGCCATCGTCAGCCGCGCAAACGGTTGCGCCAAGTCGATGGTGTCGCCCTGATAGGTGATCGTCGTCGTTCCCAAAACTTTTTGCGCGACTTCGCGGAACAGGGTTTCGGTGAGATCCATCAAGTAGTGATAATCGCGATACGCCTCGTAGAATTCGATCATGGTGAATTCGGGATTGTGGCGCGTCGAGATGCCTTCGTTGCGGAAGCTGCGATTGATTTCAAAAACGCGCTCCAGTCCGCCGACGGTCAGCCGCTTCAAGTACAGTTCGGGCGCAATGCGCAGGTACAAATCCATATCGAGCGCGTTGTGGTGCGTTTTGAAAGGACGCGCCGAAGCGCCGCCGGGAATCGGATGCATCATCGGCGTTTCCACTTCGAGATAGCCGCGCGCGACGAAGAATTCGCGCACCGCCCGCAGGATGTGTGAACGCTTGATGAATACGTCGCGCGACGCCGTATCCATGATGAGATCGACGTAGCGTTGGCGGTATTTTTGTTCCTGATCGGTCAGGCCGTGAAATTTCTCCGGCAGCGGTCGCAGCGATTTTGACAGCAACCGCAGTGTTTTCACTTTGACCGATAACTCGCCCGTTTTGGTTTTGAACAAGACGCCTTGCGCGCCGACGATGTCGCCGAGGTCCCAATGTTTGAACGCTTCGTGAATATCGACGCCGACGTTGTCGTTGGATATGAAAAGCTGGATGCGCCCCGACATGTCTTGCAGAGTGGCGAAGCTGGCTTTGCCCATCACCCGCTTCAACATCATCCGACCGGCAACGCTGCACGGAACGCCTTTTTGTTCCAGCGCGTCGTGATCGAGTGCGTCGTATTGCGCGTGCAAATCAGCAGCCAGCGCGTCGCGCGAAAAATCGTTCGGAAAGGCGATGCCTTGTTCGCGCAGCGCCGCGAGTTTGCGGCGGCGTTCGGCGATGATCTGGTTTTCGTCCTGCTCGGTGGCAGGGGTGGAAGCGGCAGAGCGTTCGGAGTCGGTCATGATGGTTTCGGAAAAAGAATAAATGTTTATACCCCTTGCTTCAGGCTTTCGGCGATGAAATCGTCGAGATCGCCGTCGAGCACGGCTTGCGTGTTGCCGACTTCGTGGTTGGTGCGCAAATCCTTGATCCGCGATTGGTCGAGCACATAAGAGCGAATCTGATGTCCCCAACCGATGTCGGTCTTGGAGTCTTCGAGTTTTTGCTGCTCGGCTTGCCGCTTGCGCAATTCCAGTTCGTACAGCCGCGCTTTCAGCATCGCCATCGCTTCGGCGCGATTGCGGTGTTGCGAACGGTCGTTCTGGCAACTCACGACGATGCCGGTCGGCTCGTGCGTGATGCGCACGGCGGAATCGGTTTTGTTGATGTGTTGACCACCGGCGCCGGAAGCGCGGTAAGTGTCGATGCGCAAATCGGCCGGATTGATTTCGACTTCAATCGAATCATCGACTTCGGGATAGACAAACACGCTGGAGAACGACGTGTGGCGGCGCGCGTTGGAATCGAACGGACTCTTGCGCACCAGCCGATGCACGCCGATTTCGGTGCGCAAATAACCGTAAGCGTAATCGCCGGTGACTTTGATCGACGCGCCTTTGATGCCCGCCACTTCGCCGGGCGATTCTTCGAGAACCTCGGTTTTGTAGCCGCGCCGCTCGCAATAACGCAAGTACATGCGCAGCAGCATCGACGCCCAATCCTGCGCTTCGGTGCCGCCGCTGCCGGCTTGAATGTCGATAAAACAATTATTGGGGTCGAGCGGGTTCGAAAACATCCGGCGAAATTCCAGATCGCCGACCGTTTTTTCCAGCCGGACGACATCGGTTTGCACCGAATGCAGCATGTCGTCGTCGTTTTCGCCGTGCGCCAGTTCGAAAAGCTCGGCGCTTTCGTCGATGTCGTGCGTCAGCTTCGTCAGCGTTTCGACGACGTTTTCCAGCAGTTTTTTCTCGCGACCCAGCTCCTGCGCTTTCTGGGGATCGTCCCAGATCGCCGGATTCTGCATCGCTTCGTCAACGATTTTCAGTCGGACAGCTTTGACATCGAAGTCAAAGATACCTCCGTAACGCGGCGCTGCGCTCGGCGATGTCGGACAGCGTGTGGTCGATTTGATTGAGTTGTTCGGCTTCCATGATGTGTTACTTTTTCACAAGCTAAAAAAGAAAAGACCAATTATACTCTCACCATTGCATGCTCCGGTGCTGGCGAGTGGTTTGCACCCGCGATTTTTGCTCCGCTTTTGGTCTTAAGGGATTTGGTATGAAACAGCGTTTTCTCTCTCTTTCTTGCGTTGCTTTGACCGCCGCCTGGCTGGCGTGGCCGACAGCTTTCGGGCAGGAAGCCGCCGCCGAACCGGCGACAACGCCCAAGGCTGCCGCCGAACCGAGTGCCGCCGTCACGCCTGAGGCCGGCGAGGCGGTCGTGCCTTCCATTCCGGCTGAATTATCGACGGAATCGCGGACGCGGTATGAAGCGCAGATGAAAACCCTGCGCGCGCAAGTTGATGCGGCGAAATGGCAAGACGCGCTGACGACCGTCGAAGCGATGAACAAAGACCGCCCGCGCGAACCGCAAGCGCGCTTTCTGAAAACCATCATCCTGACCGAATTGGGACGCGAGAGCGAAGCGGAGCGCGAACTGATGACGCTGGTGGCCGATTACCCCGAACTGCCGGAACCGCACAACAATCTGGCGACGCTGTACGCCAAAAGGGGCGAATACGATTTGGCGCAACGTGAGTTGGAGCAAGCGTTAAACGCCGTTCCCGATTACGCCATTGCGCACGCCAATCTGGCCGATTTGTATTTGCAACAAGCGATTGAACACTATCGGCGAGCGGCGGCGCTGATTAAAACCGTCAAAGACAGCAAAGCGCTGCAAGCGCGCGCCGAGGCGATTCAAACGATGCTCGCGCCGGAGCCGAAGAAGACAGCGACGAAAGAAGGCGCTGATAAAGACAAAAACGGCAAAGACGAAAAGGCGAAAGACGGGAAAGATAAAGACGAGAAAGACGCCGCCCAAAAGAACAATGCCAAAAAGGACGATACCAAGAAAGATGACGCCTTATCGGTCGGTTGCGACGCGCCATCGGGATTCGGCGGCAAAGAAGCCGACGACGACGACGTTTTCTCCAACAACGGGACTTGCGACATCCATTTCGATGAACCGGAGCCGGAGAAGAAAGCGGGCGACGGCGTTAAAGACAACAAGAGCGGAAACGGCGATAAAACGCCTGCGCCTGCACCCAAGCCTTAGGAAAACGCTGATGGATTCCATTCGCCCTGAGCTTGTCGAAGGGCGAACGGAATATCGCGGGATGGGCAAAACCCTCCCTGCTACTTCAACGCCTTGAACCGCACCCGATGCGGCCGCGCGCCTTCTTCGCCCAAGCGTTTGACTTTATCGGCTTCGTATTCGTGATAGTTGCCGTCGAAGAAAACCCATTGGCTGTCGTCCTCGGCGGCGAGGATGTGGGTACAAATGCGATCGAGGAACCAGCGGTCGTGGCTGATGACCATCACCGAGCCGGCAAATTCGAGTAGCGCATCTTCGAGCGCGCGCAAGGTTTCAACGTCGAGATCGTTGGACGGCTCGTCGAGCAACAACACGTTGCCGCCGTTGGCCAGCATTTTTGCCAGATGCAAACGGCCGCGCTCGCCGCCGGAGAGATTTTTCACCAGCTTCTGCTGATCGTTGCCCTTGAAATTGAAGCGCCCCAGATAGGCGCGACTCGGCAAAACAAATTTGCCGACAGTGAGTAAATCCAATCCGCCGGAAACATCTTCCCAAACGGTCTTATCGCCTTCCAGCGCTTCACGGGTTTGATCGACAGTGGACATGATGACAGTGTGGCCGATGGTCACCTTGCCGCTGTCGGGCTGCTCTTTGCCGGTGATCAGTTTGAACAGTGTGGATTTCCCGGCGCCGTTCGGGCCGATCACGCCGACGATGGCGCCGGGCGGCACTTTGAAGCTGAGATTGTCAATCAACACGCGATCACCGAAGCTCTTGGTGACGTTGGAAAATTCGATGACTTCATTGCCAAGTCGCTCGGCAACCGGGATGAAAATTTCGTTGGTCTCGTTGCGTTTTTGATGTTCGTAATCGGCCAATTCTTCGAAGCGCGTCAAGCGCGCCTTGCTTTTCGCTCGTCGCCCTTTCGGATTTTGTCGCACCCACTCCAGTTCTTTTTTCATGGCGCGAGTGCGGGCGTCTTCGGCTTTTTGTTCCTGCTCCAAGCGCGCTTCTTTCTGATCGAGCCAACTGCTGTAATTGCCTTTCCACGGAATGCCGTAGCCGCGATCGAGTTCGAGAATCCATTCGGCGGCGTTGTCGAGAAAATAACGGTCGTGCGTAATGGCGACGACGGTGCCGGGGAAGCGGTACAAAAATTGTTCAAGCCATTCGACCGATTCGGCATCGAGGTGGTTGGTCGGTTCATCGAGCAACAACATGTCCGGCTTCGACAGCAACAAGCGACACAACGCGATGCGGCGCTTCTCGCCGCCGGAGAGTTGCGCGATGGTGGCGTCCCACGGCGGCAAGCGCAGCGCGTCGGCGGCGATTTCCAGTTGCGCTTCGGCGCTGTCGCCGCTACCGGCGGCGATGATCGCTTCCAGTTCGGCCTGCTCGCTGGCGAGTTTGTCGAAATCAGCGTCCGGCTCGGCGTACTCGGCATACACTTCTTCCAGCCGCTTCTGCGCTGCCAACACACCGCCAATCCCTTCTTCCACCGCCTGACGAACGGTTTGCTGCGGATCGAGTTGCGGCTCCTGCGGCAGATAGCCAATGCTCAGCCCCGGCATCGGCACGGCTTCGCCGTCGATCTCCCGGTCGATTCCGGCCATGATTTTCAGCAGCGTGGATTTACCGGCGCCGTTGAGACCGAGCACGCCGATCTTGGCGCCCGGGAAAAAAGAGAGGGAAATGTCTTTCAAAATCTGCCGCTTCGGCGGCACGGTTTTGCTGACACGGTTCATGGTGTAAACGTATTGAGCCATAGTTCGCGTTGGTAAGGTTTAACCGCCGCCCGTTGTTACAGGCAGTGGCATTTTGGTTTTTGGTGAAGGGCGCTATTGTCTCATGCGGTAAAGAAAAAATGATTTTGCCTCTTCACTAACGGCATAAATGGGAATATCATAAAATTTTTGAACGAACCCCAGGAGTCAACATCATGAGCATTTCGTATCACCAACTGGCTGTAGAAAGCAATATCACCGTATTGAACAACTTGTCGCATCTGCTCGATAAAGCCGTGGCGTACTGCGCCGAACGCAAAATCGAAGAGCGCGTGTTGCTGGAAGCGCGGCTGTTCCCCGACATGTTTCCGCTGAAGCGGCAAGTGCAATTGGTCAGCGACATGACCAAGGGCTGCGCCGCGCGCTTAACCGGGCAAGAGCCGCCGAGCTTTGAAGACAAGGAAAACAGTTTTCCCGAATTGCAAGAACGCATTGCCAAAACCATCGCGTACTTGAAGACCGTGAAGGCAGCGGCCTTTGCCGACTGCGAAACCCGCGAGATTCGTTTGCCGCGTCGAGACAAACCGATGCGCGGCGATGTGTTCTTATTGCGGCATTCGTTGCCGAATGTTTATTTTCACATCACCACCGCGTACAACATCCTGCGCCATAACGGCGTGCCGGTCGGCAAGGCGGATTTTCTCGGAGCGATTTGAAACGCGGAGCGGCGTCCTGCCGCCCCTGCAAACACCGACAGGTTGTTCTATGGAAAGGAACCAACCATGACTCAAAACAACATCACTGGAAAAGTCATCGTCATCACCGGCGCCAGCAGCGGGCTGGGCGAAGCCGCAGCGCGGCACTTGGCTGCACAAGGTGCGAAAGTCGTGCTGGGAGCACGACGGCAAAGCCGCCTCGACGCGCTGGTGAACGACATCACTCGCGCCGGCGGCCAGGCGCTGGCCGTGCCCACCGACGTGACCCGCCGCGCCGACGTACAGCGCCTGGTCGATACCGCCGTGCAGCACTTTGGCCGCATCGACGCCATCATCAACAACGCCGGCGTGATGCCGCATTCGCCGCTGGAGCGGCTGAAGGTGGACGACTGGGATCGGATGATCGACGTCAACATCAAGG
>Ga0123354_10014964_pt1 | contig 12090 bp, 6 predicted proteins | sample TergutLab28metaG_2_FD_97872 | JGI IMG/M metagenome (GOLD analysis project Ga0123354, IMG submission 97872) | Labiotermes labralis P4 segment gut microbial communities from Petit-Saut dam, French Guiana - Lab288 P4 | ecosystem: Host-associated > Arthropoda: Insects > Digestive system > Gut ... | reverse complement strand
CTTGCTTTATTATATATTGCTCAACATGTTTCAGACGTTAATACGTCCATTTTCAGGAGCTAGCGAGTACTTGTTGTGTTGTGTAGGCTGACTTGAGGCGTGCTGGTGTTATGTAGCGGGATTATCTGAAACATGTTGAGCAATATATAATAAAGCAAGTGTTATCTATTTGGTCAACCTTTATTCAGATATAACAGAGTTCACAGTACTAAAAGCAGACTCATGCGTAAGTAAAGCAGGCTCATGCAGAAGTACGTAAGTGCACATACATTTATATTAATTTCATTAAATCCTTAAAACTTTACATACGTTTTGCTAATTCTTGTTTTTTGCTTAATTGAAACCAGTCTTTATTTATGGCCCTTGAGGCCACGCGAAAAAAAGTATTTGCCTATTCTGGGACGCAGCTGATAAAGTTTAAGGAACAGTACAATATAGTTTGAATTACTGACTGCATCCGGGACGACAAGTGCTTTATCCTGGGCGTCTAAGTTTTGTAAGCTGATGCCTAAAATTTGTGGGTCCTCAGGTTAGACCTTGTTTCATGTCACTCTTCCGGCACCTAGAATATTGAGGCGATTCTTAGTTGTTACGAAAATTTGTGCGCCACTGTCTGAAATTAAATCATATGCACAAATATTTATGAATTGATCGATGGTTGGATAAAACTGGCAGTACCTTTACTTCTGACAGGGAAGTGGACAAAACAAGTTCGGGTAATGACACATGCCTACTTTAGGAGGGGGTAGGTCGGGTTCAGCGATAGGTGAGTAATGCAATGTTCTGGCTTTATCTTCAATGTTTCGTTGGTTACTGACTCGAACACTGATGTAATGCAACGCATGTACACTTAATTGCAGGCATTTATTCTTTGTTTCTATGGCTTTTATACTTATATGGTATTATTCGTACAAGCTATAATGCCTAAAGCGACGCAAACTGTTCTAACATTTCATATAATTATTTACATACAACAGTGATTTTGACATAATTTTTTATTGTAAAGACTGTCTATAACAGAGACCCAGGTTATTTAAATGACTGAATAAATACGTGTATATATATGTGTGTGTGTGTCTGATACTATATATAATCAGACAAAGATGGGTTCTAAGCGGAGCTGGGTTAACGTACTCGGTTAGGCTACGGGCAGGAAAACCAGAAGATGGTGTGTCGATAGCCGGCAGGACCAAAAGATTTTTCTCCCCTGCCAAAGTGTCCATGCTGGAAAAAGCCACAAAGGAGCGCGTTTTCAAAAACACGTATGTCCTCTCTGGCAAGAACTGAGATTTCTAAGGGTAAATGTGCAAGAATCGGACCTCTACTAGCGGGTCAAACCGTTGTGATCTAATGTCGGCTAGTCCCGGCACTGTAGATTAGCGAAATTTTGCTGTCTTTTCGTAAAATTCTGTCCCTCAGGATTGTGTAATCAAAACACAGTTCTTGTTAAAAAATGTTCATATGTGTTTTTGAATATCAGCTTCTCAAATATGCATACAAAAAATATTTTTACCCGAATATAGCAAGTGTTCGAATCATTCACTAGTAGCAAACCATGCGGGACAGTAACATAATGTGCAACACAACTAAAGTACATACAATTTGTTGCAAATAAAAGCGAAATGACTTACCTCAGTTACGCAGAATTCCAAAAATCGTTCCTGTCGCTAACTTCAAACGAATTCGGAATTGAAAACAATAGTTCAAATCGTTTGTCTTCAAACTCAGGGAATCTTGGTTAGCTTCAAACTAGCTATAACCTCTTCCTAACGTTTATAGTATCTGTGGTTAGTGAACTGTAACTTCCTGTTTAAGCTTCTCACGACGATTCACTCACATTCACGTAGGAACTACTGAACAATACACACTGTGATACATCCTATATAATGGAACCTGACAGCCTTACATGAACATAATTTTAACGCCTTTACAGTGATTTGTTCGTCACTAGAGCCAGTTTCTTTGTGTTGTTGCCATTCCGTTCAAGCAATAGGAGTGTCTATGAACACTACATGCAGTGTAACGTCATGGGAAACGAACATCCCCTCTCCACCCCACTGGGTTTCCCTACTTCCCACTTCCAGCAAAAGTTAACAACGCACCAGGCGTCATCAGCCGTGAGCCAAACGGTCTGTGTTCTTATGCTAGCAATGGCTCGTTGTCAGCAAGTATTTCTGAGATTGCCAGAGTATGGAGTTTACCGTCACGTCGCATCTTTACATGCATAAACCAAGTCATGTTTCTGGTAGGTGTACGCTTAGGTCGTAATTGAGACACAAAGAAGAGTATTTGGAACCTGAAGGAATTGACATGAATCCGAGCTTCATAACTTGTATTCTTCACGACATTATTAGGATAATTGATAGAAGGACCGATCCCAGTGGCCGCGCCGTCTAAGGTGTGAGTTTGCGACCGTTCGCTTGCTGAAAATGTGGGTTCAAATCCCGCTGGAAACATGGATGTCTTTCTATTGTGTGTGTTGTATGTTGTCAGGTAGAGGTCTCTGCTTTGGGCTGATCACTCGTCCAGAGGAGTCCTACCGACTGTGGTGTGTCCAATGAGTGTGATCGCGAAGCCCCGTCAGGGGAGGCCATGAATCGAAATCGGGTTGAAGCGCCACACGAAAAAAAAAAAAATGGAAAGGAAGATAAGATGAACAGGTTACGTAGAACGCACCGGAACTGACAAATAAGCTTTAGAATTGGGGGCAACGTTGAAGTCTAAGTTATGGAAATTTGATGGGAATATGTAGACTAGTTCGAAAGAAAGAGCGTATATGGAAGATCTAGGCGTAGATGGGGCATATTCAGTAGACCTTAAGGCATTTAAGGTGGGGGAATATATCGAATAGATTTATTACGTTCAAAATAAGGCAGAAATTCCGCAAAATAAGAAAATTTCTCGTCTTACTGAGTGGATATTTAAGTACTCAACAACGGTTCTGCCTTGTGGGGTCAGTTACAGTTACATCCATCGTCAAATAAGTACTCGAATACTCCGTACTTTACCGATCGTATACAATCTAAACCCTTTGTTTTCTGTTCCACTCTATAAACAGTATTACGCCAATTACAACGAAAAATTATACCAAAGAACCTGTTTTCTCAATTCACGTTATTAGGCCTACTTTATGACCATGTCCGGGCGCAGCTGCGATGGGCAAACACACACCTAGACATGCGCAACAAATAAAGCTATATTCCGGAAATGCGGTTAATATAGAGATGGACGCGTAAGGTTAATTCTTCTGTGTCCACATCACGAAGGAATACAGGAGGAGCAGAGGTATAGCTCCACTTATTCCTAACCTTGGATCTAGACAGAGGCGAGTGATGAACTTAACGCCCAGCCGTTGTGCGTCCAGGAAAGAACCCCGGTACCCACGGAATTGGAGGCGGGGTGGGCCCCAGAGGTGGTATGAACGTTATGGCGAAGAGGAAGATCTCAAGCCCCTACGGGGCTTCCAACTCCGGACTGTCCAGCTTGTAGCGTAGTCGGCAGCACGAGCCGGAATATGCTTAGATGTTATAAACCGTTCATGTCAGTTTTTGTTTGCTTTCATTTTCGTGCCCCTTTTTAGGCACTTTCGCAATATTGCGGAAAGCAACTATTAGTTTCATGTCCGTCCGTCTGTCCGTCCACATGGAACAACTCGGCTCCCACTGGACGAATTTTCCTGAAAGTTGATGTTAGACAATTATTCGAAAATCGGTCGAAAAAATCCAAGCTTCATTAAAATCTGGCAAGAATAAAGGGTATGTCACATGTAGACCTATGTACGTGTATGCTAATATCTCTCTGAATTCTTCTTAGAATGAAACATGTTTCAGACACAAGTTGTAGAGGAAATAACAAACATTTTATGTTCAGTAAGTCTTTTCCGAAAATCTTGCCGTTTATGAGATAACGTGGGAAAATGCTGTACTGGCGGCGAGGACAGCATTGCATGCTGGATACCTAAGGCTACAAACACTCACAATATGTAATACTTATTGCTTTTCCCCGGCAACAATGGTTACGCGAACGCGCCTCAATGAAATATTATATGTGCATTGCGTGTCTTGTTTATGTTTCAGTTTGTCCTTGCACCCAGAATTTGTGTGTACTTTTCAAGTAATGAACCGACTGTTCAGGCAGACAGCATCAGTTGTGGTTTGTGCTTGAAGCTGTTACTAACAAGGCCGGATTTCCCGTATCATTGTTTGCATTGTAAATAATGATCGACCTCAGGAAAGCGACACCAAGCAAACGCTTACCCTCAATTAAAGAGTAAACGAATGTGATGGTCGAAACCGGCTGAAGCATTTCGAAGGCCATTGACAAAACATCTGGGTAGAAATTGCAACACCCCGCCTCCCGACACTTCTTCCAAAGTTCCCGTTACAGCTTACGTGTAAAGTATAGGGGAATAACTTTAAAATTTCACATTACCGGTTTCCGTGAAGGCCGGAAACACATGAATGTACACTGATAATTTACGACAGGACATTACCCATATGCATTACAGAAACTCTGATGTCGCAATTACAGGTTAACTTTTTTTTTATACTCGGTTATTCATACCGTGCATTTGCTTACATTCAATATATTCACCAACAGAATGCAGTAAAAGTAAAATACGAGTACAAAAAACACAAAACATTAAACACATTGCATTGTAAGTGAAAACTCCTATATGTTTCGGCACCAAGGTTCCAACCTCAGGGTGTTTATAACAACAAAGGATCAAGTCCAACATGTAATTCAGGTGCTAGTCGCCCTATTTTCATCATTAACATTAAAAATTGGGGACCACGGTAGCACAGTGGTTAAGGTGCTGTGCTACAAATCGGAAGGTCGCTGGTTCGATCCCAGATTGTGTCATTGGAATTTTTCATTGACGTAAAATCTTTCCGATCGAACCATGGCCCTGAGGTCGACTCAACCTCTAACACAAATGAGTAAATGGGGGTAAAGGCGGCCGGTGCGTAAGGCTGACAACCTTACCACTATCCTCTGCCATTGTTATGTAGTCTGGGAACCTTAACTTCCTGGAACCCTCTGGGTCACTCCAGGCCTGTAACGGGACTGATTTACCTTCACCTAAAATTAAAAATTAAAGATCTTGTAAAATTCTAGATTACAAGAGTTAAAAAGCACAAGGTTCACAACTGTACGGTTTTGTTACTACAGCAGTATGGATTTATGCTTGTTAACTCATGTAATCTAAAATTTTAACATTTTAAGATAATTAATTTTTCATTTTAATGATGCAAGTGAGGGCAATTAGCACCAGAAGTGCGTGTTGGATTTCTGAAACTTTTTGTTATTGAACTCCCTAAGGATGGCACCTTGGTGCCAAAACATGTAGGAATTGGCCCTTAACATGAAGTGTGTTTAATGATTTGCATTTTACTCTGTTTTACTGGGTGAATTTTGTTGGTTAATATATTGATTTTTTTTAGTACTTTCTAATTTCCTCTTCGGTGGAACTCAGCTGTGGGCAAAGAGTGGAGGCATGCCCTGCAATGTACAGAATACAAGAAGACATACAGGGTCTTTGTTCAGCTGTAATTTCTCAGGGGCTGATTTCATATCAGCTAAAAACATATGCTTGCATTCCATCATTCTGACAACAACCTGCATAACCTGCCATTACCTTAGTTGATGTACTTCATATCCCATTATCAATGGAAACCTCTACTAAGAAGCCCACAACATCTTCCACAAAAAAACCTGGTCCTGTCTAGTAGTGACCAGCATGTGTAAACAGAAGCTACGAACACTCGACCAACTCCAGGGTGATAGCTGCTTGATGGAAAACAAGTTACCTTGCAATATCTAGTAAGAACTACAACCAGTGGTACATGAAATCATCTATCACTGGTTGTACTGCGTATCAGGGAGACCAGTTAAGAGATGTAATTTTTAAAAAGTAAAAGGTGAATATTAAATGGCATTTTACTGCTGATGTTCCACAATTTTTTGTGTTTCTCATATTTAAACCTAGTCATCAAAACAATGATCTGAAAATTGCCACATTCTATTGCCACGCTCTATTCAGGTACACCTAATGATTATAACAATAAAAACCAATGTAAATTTTACACAGAAGTATGGTAATTTAATTTGTGCAAAATGTTTGAAATCCACACATAAATTGTTTCTATCACTAAGCTTAACTTTACTATAATATGCAGAAACTTGACAAACTTGTTTCACAAGTTTCATTACAATGAATTTTAAAAATAACATTATATAATTAAAATGCATTTTTAACATTATATAAATTCACAAACTATAAAAAAGTCTACTGTTCAGGTATAATAGAAATTATATATATGAAATTAAATTTGTTACTCACACACTGTACCTGGGTGTGTACTTCCAGATTATCACCATTGTATCACATTTATGCAGCAGTCACACTGCCACATCTTAATTATGACTATCATCCCAATGGAATGAGGTATCCAAAGATATTACATATTGAAAATAAATGTAATGTTAGTGCGAAGTGACAGACACACTTACAACAGGAGATTCTATCAGAACAAGAATACATAGCAATGCAGAAATTGTAACTAAGGTTCAGATACAATGATTAAGTAGTTAACAAATTATGTCTATTGTATTAATACAGTAAAATAGATCAAAATGACTGTAACAGACAAGTTTCCTAGTCTTGCAACATATGAAATAAAAGTGTGATCACTGAAACAGAAGGATTTTTATGTTTAAACATAAAATCACACACTTTAACATTACAGCTTAATTAATTAAGATCCCTGCATTAGTAAAAATATATTCTTAGATCCTTATTTGGTAACATTTTCCTTTTATATGGATGAATAGCCCGAAAAACAAGAGAATTGTTACCTTCATGTTTTTGTTTCCTTGACTCTGTGATAATCTTGCAAACTTACATGCAATTTTCACAAATGCAACTATACTGAAAACTTCATGTTGGATACTGTGAAGGCACAATGAAGGTGGCTAATACCAGGTCAGCAAGTAAAACATACAAATATTGTTTACAACCAGGTACTTTCTAATACTTAAAATGCAGGACTACATTATGGTTTGGAATATCTAAATGATCAAGGGACACATTACAAATGTTTCATATGGTAGTGGAATATTTGAAAGATATGCAAATATTATGGTGTAACAGAATAAACACCTTGAAACACTTCATTGCAAACGGACAATGAGGAACAACCATTCATAAGAAATTAGGTAAACTACAAACAAAACAATCTTCCAGAATGTAAACTGCAAAGAATACTGATAGGTAAATACCAGGTAACAACATTAAGAGGTGATTCTTAATATTGTGTGTATGGATATGAAAGTAAAGCTGCATTATAATGTGGACTTCATAATTAATATCATGCAATTAGTGACAAAATTTACGCACTTAACCAAACATGTATCGTCTATATAAAAGGTTGCACAAAATTTTTTTGTCTGGCATGAAATTAAATGACAATTCTTTTGTAGAAAAATCTAAAAGCATAACACCATCAATGGCCTCTTCCTATCAGCTCATTTAACATGTTAATGTAGTTCACTCAGCTGACTGCCCAAATAAATGCTGGAATAGTGCCATGAAGTGACAAACGGCAATTGTCAGGTAAAATAAAGATACTATGATATAAAAGCCCATAACTGGATGCAGTCTTGTGGCAATTCACTGCTTCCACATTGCCACAAACAATGCATATAAAAATCTCATTAATTATTGTGTAGGATTTGATACTGTCACAGCAATAAATGTAAAGTTCCCTGTCTTTTGGTATATGATGCTGTGTAGTCCATGTACAAGTGTACAGACATTCAGAACTTGATGACTCCATCATGAGGGAGGATGAAGGAAGCAATTTCCAAGTGTCAGTACACTTATACATAATACAACATCGTGTCACATACGTATTATTAAATACTATTCTCGCATCTCCAAAACAATTTCACAATTCACCAACGTTCAAGAGACTGATCCTCCAAAATTATGAACAATTTTTTTTAAACTAAATTTCATATCCAGATTGTGATCTCATCATATAAACCATCATAAAAATAGTAGGGTAATTTAAATCAAGATTCTTACATTACTTCTCCATTCACAAGACATGCTACATCTCTCTGAGGTCAAACATTGTTTTTCTTTTGCACTTTGGCTTTGAAAACATGTAAGAACAATGATAATCTTGCATAACCACATAGCAATATTAAAAAAAATATTTGTCTTTATATATCATAATGTTAAGTGTGTTGCAGAGTGAAGTATATTATAAAAAGTGTTCTTGTGGAATATGATGCTGGGTCACTGGGCAATTAGAATGATTAACCAGTGAAGCAACATATCCCAGAGAAACAGAACCCTCAGCTATATCACTGCAAAAAGCTCAAACTCACAAATGTGTTTCAGTTGAATAACAACAAGCCCTTCCTCAATTCAGCCTTCATTAATTTTATTGCAAATCTTTTTATTACTCTGCAAATTTATATGTGCATATAGTTCTCATTTACTAGCTTCTGACTTAGGCAGTGCAATGCTGTGAACCAGTACACTTCAGGTGACATGAAAACAAAAACAGCAAAACTTTCACAAACACTTTCATTGTCATCCTTGCTGTTCACAGTTTTAAGCCTTGATACCCTGGTAAAGGTTATTACAAAATTATTTATCAATCATATCACAGTTCATGCTTCCGTTATCAATTATAATCAATGGTTACAAAAGTAACTCCTTCAAGCACAGTACTTTCCTCACAGTATACAAAGCTATACAATGAAGTGCAGCCAGTGACAGCAAAATTACCAGTATATTTTCAGTGCATTTATGAAATGGTACTCATGAACTAATAGTAAGCAATAAGGAAAAGGACATATGAAACTAATACTTCCCCACTTCCATTTCATGAAGCCAGGACAGCATTGTCAGTATAGTGAACAGGCTACAGGTTGAGCAATCCAGGGTTTGAGTCCTGGCAGGGACAAGAGATAATTCTTTTCTCAAAATCATCCAGACTGGCTCTACAGCCCACCCGGCCTCCTCTGCAATGGGCACCAGGGGCCTTTTCCTGGGGGGGGCAAGTAAACAGAGCACGATGTTGACCACTCATCTCCCTATAGAGCTGAGGTTAAGAATACGTGGAACTATATCTCTACTCCCCCTATATGCCTTCAAGGCATGCACAGAGGTAACTTCATCTTTACCTCATTTCTATTTCATTGTTTAGTAATTTGAAACAGATTTAGTGCCCCAGGCTCTGACTGTAACACTTAATGTGATTCAGCACACACCTTATTTGTTTCCAGATTTTATCTGTCTCTTAAATCCTACTGGTTACTTGATGTAGAAATAGGTTTAATGTTATTCTGCCCTCCCACATTGTATTTATGTGCTTTGTATCTATCTTAGAACAACCTGTGACTTTTGTCCTATATAACATGAAAGTAATTGGTTTTTACAACTGAGGTGACAGTGTTCACTGCACAGTATGAACTGGGTCTTTAAACAGTTTACACTTCACCTTTAAAATATTAATTTTCAGTTCAGCTGTAATATGCCCATACAATATGACTCTTGTAGACCATAGTATTGTCTGCAGTGCACTAAATAAAGACTCCATATTAGGACTGTTGATGCATGAGACATCATTCATATTTTTAAACTATCCTGTGAAATTCATAATATACTCTGGTATCAGTAGGGAAAAGCTGCACTTATCAAAATATGTCCAGTAATTATCAGGAAGGAGCCACTGATTGAATTAATATTTTGTAACACCAAATGCATACATATGATATGAAATAAACATACCAGGCCTTAGATATACTTAATGTTACTTAACATTATTTATACTGTAAGTGCTTACAATGCAAGAAGTTTGTATATCTGAAACTCTATACAGTCATAACTCACCATTAAATTGTTATTGTTTCTAACAATCTTACTTACAGGTAAAAATTCATTATTTCTGTGACCATTTGTCTGTAAATGACTGCTCTAAACAGTGATGGTATATCCTATTATCCACAAAGGATATGAAAAACATTAACCTCTGAAACATTCTGTATTACACAGATTCCATAATCAGTTTCATATTCTCATTTTCCCTCTTTAACAACTTGCACAACATTATAGCTACAAGAAGTGAAGTACTGCACATAAGGAAAACTTTAAGACTAGAAACCGTTGCATCAAAATATTCCTTATGAATATGTGTTATATGATTTAACCAAAGTAGACTCATACAAGTCAATATGTTCATAGGAACACGATACCAATTTGCAATACTTGCTCTATACTGTTCTGGAATTATCTGACTTCTGAGGTATCCTATTGCAGGGAAGTACATTCCTACAGAAATTTCATAGAGGAGAAACGCAATGAAAGTAACTAAAGAATATCGTCCAATGTAATGCGGATACAGGACAACCATTCCTGTTGCTCCAGCTGACAGGACGAATGCAGTGAGGCCAAGCAAACATGAATTATGCAGCAAATACTCTGCTGTGTAATTTCGTGCTACAAGGAGTGAATGTACAGATGAACCAATCATGATACAAAGCATAAAACATGAGAAGACAATCCCCAGTGGAGGTTGTAATGGCTCCAGGAGTGGTGTCCACAGGAACACAAAGGTGTACATAACTGATTCAAAAAGTGACTGAATTAGCCCTAAACATAGCAGTGCATTGTTTCGACTTCTGAAAATAGCATTAAGAGAACCATAACTGTAATAAGCAGTGTTGGTAGGTATGTCATTTTCCTCCCACAAGTACATTGTTGAAACAGCTGACAACAACAGACACGGTACTGCAATCATGAATGGAGAGACAGGACCCCACTCTGCCCATTCAACAGCAATGTTTGACACAATACCAGCACAAATGGCAAGAACACCATTATAAAATGTTGCTTTAGACAATGTTAAGTGGATCCACTGAGGTGGGAAGTGAAATTTATGGCTGTGTTGGTGAACATACCATGCTTCAAATGTTGAGAAGAGGATGGAGGTGCACATTCCACCCAGAATACGTCCTATGATCAAAATGAAGTAGCTTGGGGAAGCTTTAGTGAGGCATGATATGGCATAAAGGAAACTATACGTAACGCATAATCTCTTGCGGCCGAACTTGTCTGCTAAGATCCCAACCTGAAAGGCAACAAACAGTCATCAGAATCCAAAACATTCAAGTTTGCAGACTTAAAGAAATATTGTGGGACCTTTCTCATCATTTAATATCTAGTCACAGTTTTCACAATGGTGATGTGTGACAGTAACGCATTCTAAGGTGTGACAGTAATGCATTCTAAGGCATAGTGGCCTTTATGTTACTGGGTATGTGAATGTTCAAAATATGTCAATGTCTGACAGTCACCCATGACTGTGGAGATCAAAATAACACTAGTACGAAAAATGTCATGAATTGAATAACAATGAAATGTAACACAGCCTGTCAATGGTGACAAATGTGGGCAGTGTCACACACGATGCATGTCACTTAGGCTGGGGTCATGTTAAATTTTATGTTACTGCTGTTCATAAACATTTCCATATCACTTTGAATTTTCTCCATTTTTTTAATTACGTTCATGGAATTCATGATATTAGGATAGCACATGATAGGAAATTGTTCTCTAGGCCTAGTATGGTAAAGTTGAGGGCCATATAACTTCTGCAATTACATGAATTTCAGAAATTTCGGACCATGACTATTTGAAAAACATAATCCCTAAGAGCCCTCCTTGAGGTATCTCCACCTTGATGAAGGCATTATTGCTGGGTAAGGAGGCTTGCGTGGTGCAATGACCTGGAGGAGAGCTATGCCGGCAGTAGCGTAGCTACCGGTAGGGCCATCCAAGCCGAACAGGTCAGAGGAGAGCACCCAGACAAAGAGAGATACCCTGACCCTCCAGGTTGGGGGTTGGGCGTGCTGCTAGCGACTGCACCCCCTTGCTGCGAAGGTTCAACAAGGAAATTTCGGACAGATGCAAGGAAGATGAAACAGGCTATTTGAAATGGACAATGAGAAAAAGATTAAGTTAGCAACCTGGAACATAAGGACGATGTTACAAGTGGGAAAAATGATGGAAAT
>Ga0123354_10014963_pt1 | contig 12090 bp, 6 predicted proteins | sample TergutLab28metaG_2_FD_97872 | JGI IMG/M metagenome (GOLD analysis project Ga0123354, IMG submission 97872) | Labiotermes labralis P4 segment gut microbial communities from Petit-Saut dam, French Guiana - Lab288 P4 | ecosystem: Host-associated > Arthropoda: Insects > Digestive system > Gut ... | reverse complement strand
TCAGGAGCTTGCGACTTATTTGTTGAGTTATTTCATGGGTTGTATTGCTCTGGTTCGATGTGTGTTGGTGTTACGTTGTGGTTTGGCTGGGGTGGTGTGATATCCGGATGCAGGCTTCAGCCTGCATCCGGATACAACACCACCCCAGCCAAACCACAACGTAACACCAACATACATCGAACCAGAACAACATAAACGAATGAAATAACTCAACAAATAAGTCGCAAGCTCCTGAGGATGGATGTATTAACATCCGAAAAATGTTGAGCATTAAGTAATGAAATTAAAAAAGCAAGTGACATCAAGTTAGTCTCTCTTTATTCAACTACCAATCTGATCATCTGGCTAAGTACTCGGGGACATAACTTTCCTCGTTTGGAGGGGAGGGGTGAGTAGCCTAGCTGCTACGTGTTGGCAGTAAACATCTGGAATCCGGAAGGTTTCCGAGAGATTTCACATTCCTTCCCATTTTACCTCCTCAGAGGGGAGCGATGATCAGGAATCCACCTGGTACTTCGCCCATATGCAGGGCCCTAGTCCGGCTACAAAGGTCCAATCGTTGTCCTTTAATACGACACAATCCAGGGTTGTTACTGGTCTTCTTACCGGACACAACAACCTGAGAAGACATCTATATGTAATGGGGTTGAGTAATAAACCCTCTTGTAGGAAGTGTGGTTCTGAGAAGGAAACCTCAGTCCACATTTTGTGTGAGTGTGAGGTCTCGGCTTCACTCAGACGTGCACATCTGGGTACTTTCTTTTTGGACCCTGAGGATATTATGAATCTATTTATAGGGGCCATCTGGGACTTCGGTAAAGGAACAGGGCTGCTTTAAACTAGTGTCAGATTATGGAACACAAAGGGCCTGTTTTAAGTTGTAGGTGCATTAGGCCCGGAAGGGCTCGAACCCAAATACTGTTCTATTCTATTCTATTCACCCTTATCCAGTCGACCGGCAGCTACATTATTCTATGTCGCTCCGGTCACAGTGTAGCTGAGCTCGTGACTGTCTGTATTATATTAAACACACATCTGCGTAGGCCTGCTTCACTGGTACACACAGGCACGAACCGAAGTACAAAACGAAACCCTTAAAATACTCTCTTAAAATTTACCGTGCCGCATTTCAAGTAGAAACGGTGCCTTCTATTTCAAAGTATGAGGTTCTCACGCCGGCGTTTTTTAGAATTTAAATATTCATGAGATATTGCGCCAATTCAAGTTGTAAACAGACACTCTGAAATAGTTCAAGAAGGCTCGAACTGTTTGACCTTGAAGATAAAGGCTCAATGATCTTTCAAGTACCGGTGACTATTTACCAGTGAACAAGGCATATCACCCCAAAAGACAGACCTCCATACACTATACCCTTTTTAAATACCCGGTGAATGAATGGTACTTTCCGGCTGTAAATCGACACGAATATAATATTGCTTCAATCGTCAAAGGGAACCAGAAGAGATGCATATGTTGGTCGACATTATTAAATAACACATTTAAGTACCGTGGACTGAAAGTTTTACATGAAAAATAATTATATATAAAAGCGGTGTTTTCCAACTCAATAATAGTAGCAGACATATTCGACAAACTTTTGAGATGCGAGGTGTCCAGAAACACAATGAACCTGAATGTAAAGATGTTCCTACACACGACATGAAGTCACATAGGCAGTGGAGATTAGTGTGTTTAATTATCAACCCTTACCAACACTTCTGTAGCAGAATGGTTACTGGAAAATGAAAGGGAAAAGAAACCCGAAATTCCAGCTGTTGAAATTACATTTATGAGAAGTGAAAACCATTAAAAAAAATAAAAACAAGAGACATATTGGTCAAAAGTTTTAAAATAGGAACCCAACTACATTCAATAGAATGTTGATAGAAAGTAAATAATCAAGGTTACCGATTAAAAGTTTCAAGGAATCGGTGAAGAAACTTGCAGTGACGACTGGGCGAATGGGACCTAAAGGGATCAACAAGTGACCCGTCTCCCTGACTCATGATGGTGATGTTGGTGGTGACGGTGATCAAACAATCGGCCTTCAGGAATGTATGATTGTCAGTGAATTATCTTGTTCGGTTAACCCATGTCACGTACATGCAGGTTAATGTCCATTTGACAGCTTTCAATACGTCACTCCTTCTTCCGAAGCAAGAAAAATACATAGCATTGTTTGCGGCAGCGGTAATTCCTTAGCAACTGCCCTGTGTACTGTGCAATTTCGACCTATTACAGCTGCGCTAACCTGTCAGTCGGTACACATTCAAGAACATCGCCACGATAATGACCCATCGGTATCGAAGTACAGGCACAGTTGTCTCTAAGTATATCAGCCACCCTAAAGAAGGCTCAGAAGTAAAACAGCACATTATGCCAGGCCCAGGCCGCCGTGGTGACTATATACTTTATGGTAGGGTCCAGCACGTGAGTTTTCAATATGGAACTTCCTTCATGTCATCCTTTGCGAGCCTAGAATTTTAATGTGGCTCCTACATTTTTGGGAAAATTTGTGTACCCCTGCATTTTTATATTGCGCTTCCTGAAACGAAACACGGCAAATGAACAGAGACTGCAAAAGCGCTTCTGAGGTACAACAGGCGACCGAATACCATCTCTGAAGAGCTCGACGATTTCTCACATTTCTGTAAAGAGTAATGGAGAGGCCTTCGTAACCTGCGACTAGTTGAAGGTTACTGGTGAGTCTTCATGTTTGCATCATGCATCAATGGTGATTAAACACTTTATTATCCAACAAATGCACAAATATATAATTCGTAGATAAAATTAAAATTATAAAACATTTAAAAGTGCTCCAACATGTTTCGGGTCACGAAGGATCTATCACCAGGGAACCCTATACAGAACTTGGCTACAATTACAATAATTGTCCTATCGTGCCCGTTGACATGGACGTAGTCTGTGTTATAGCAGCTTATGCTGCCATAACACCAAGTACTGTATAGGGTTCCCTGATGATGGATCCTTTGTGATCCGAAACATGTTGGAGCACTTTTAAATATTTTATAATTTTAATTATATCTACGAATTATATATTTGTGCATTTGTTGGATAATAAAGTGTTTAATTATTAGTGAGATTTATGCTTTGGCCACTCTTCTACAGAGAAAGATTTCAGGAACAATTCCACAATAGCTTGGGGAGTTCGCAGAGTCGTCTGGATCGTGCTCGACCTCCCAGAAATCTAACCCCTATCGCCCAGTCAATAGCAACCATCAGAGTCATTTAATGGACAGTAGTCTGGATTTAACCACTTCAGTACAGTGTCCAGTTATTAGACACCTTGTGTGCATGGTAATGGATCATCGTTTTCCAGGAAAGTGAGAATTTCTTGATTTTCAGCTCGCAAAGTCGCACTTCAGGAAGTTTAATTCAAATATTTACGATATTTTGCAATAAAATTAACTTCTTTCCATAAAATTAAATAGAATTTTCTTCATTTTCCAGTGGTGTGTTCGTGTCAGCCTGGAAGCAAAATAAAACGAATGAAACCCCACAATTATTGAATCCTAAATATCCTACAACTGAATTCCAATGATTAAAACCAGTATGCTAATAAAGACAGTTGTTTAAGACATGATATAACTTGATACGTATTCACGAAACTCGTATCGTTCACCACGCCATCTAAGTGAGCAACAGCAGTTTTTGTATCAGACAGGCCGGGTTGTAAACGCAATAACTTATTACTTCTTTCTCGCTAAACTCACTCTCTCTCTCTCTCTCTCTCTCGCTCTCTCTCTCTCTCTAACTGGCCATGGAATCTGCGCCTTTTGATATCTAAAATCGCAGCATATCTTGAACACGTGTGTCGCTGAAGCACCTAACCATTACAATAAAATGTCCCTAATCTTACTGCGATCGACCTTTAATATTACTTAACGCCGAGAAAGCTGGTTAAAGTGGTAATTCTTCTCTTGTGCGCTAGTGAGGCTCCCGGTTCAAATTTCAGACAGCGCACAGGTCCTTCAGACTTCTTCTGTAGTTTTCCTCCATATTTCTAAGCTAGTGCTTGTAGTAATGCTTAAACTATGGTTTTTCAAATTGTGCTATGCGCACCACTACTGTTATGCCATCCATTCTTACTGGTAAGCAGACTGATTAAAAAGCTGGAAAATAAGAAAAATAAAATTTAAAAAATGTAAAATAAAACATAAACCACCAGTGTTTGTTAACAAGCAGCCTTCCTGACAACATTGCATAAGTCTCCTCTGTTAGCCAGTCATTCCAATTTCAGCTTTTTATTTATATACGCAAAAGAATTATTTGTAGTAATTTCTTTCATTGGTATGCCAGCTACAATCTTTAAAAAAAAACTTCCTTAAACTACGTTACAACATCTTCCACATCCATTCCAAATCATTTTTCACTGTCTTTCAGTCGACTACATGTCGAGCAAGTCACTGAAGGTCGTCAGCTTTGTAAGTCACAGAGAAGTCGCCAAAGAACTACAAACGTATATTTCGTAACTAAAACCCACACGAAATTCAAACCGCTATTAAGATCCTCAAAGCTCACAACAAGCCAAGATAAGCCATTTTCCCTTAAAAGGCTTAGAAGGCTCTACAGACGGCAGAGTTACTTTGTTCCATAAGCTTTGCGAATCACACTGCCTTTCATCACTACATGAATTGAGACGACAAAATTAGTCAAATTTATGAGCAATACGTCAGGGGAATATGTACTGAATCCAGTTAATTGTACACGTAACCATAAATAACCGTTATTTTGAGATGTCCTCCTAAGTGTTTCTGCCCCTATAGGCCATCTTCAGGGAGGAAATTTGCAAAGAAAATCTTTGTAATAACAATTGTTAAAGATGTGCATATATTAATTTAAAATACAGCATTATCAGTTAAAATACTGCTAAAAATTACAGAATGTAGGTTAATTAAAGTTATTCTACTTTTCTTGAATATTTTATGTTCAGTGACAGACAAACCTCTATGTCACTGCTGGCATCATATTCTACGGGAATTATTTTCCTGGGTTGTGTGTTGATGTTCAATTATACTGCAGTGGATCACTCAGTACTCAGTCCCCGCGTACAGATAAATGGATCTCTCTATATTATGTGCCAAGTGAAAGAAAATTTTTAAGTGACACACTTCGAGGAATGAGGTCAATGTCCGTGTTGCGTATAATAACTTATCCACTTCACTTTTTTGTTACGCAGTGTTTCGGCAAACAAACAAACGATACATCCTTGCTATCTTTTACAAGACAATTAAACTCGTTAATCACGCCAAATACATGTCTGTCTGGTATCTAATTTGAGCTTACAAGTCTCACGGGCACTTGTAACATCCTCGGTGCAATTTTCAGATAATGTACTTTCTGTAGTCGTTGACGTAGATTTTCCCGTCAGGGTATATCTGATGCATTTCATGCATCTCCCCTCCACACTTCCTAAATTTGCTCGCTTGAGAAGTCAGGGAGCGGCAGGGCAGTTTTACGGAACCTGTGAGTCCAATGTAAGAAAAAAATCGCGCCCTGCCTAGTGTAATTCTTGAGCTGAAGAAAAAATGTTTTGGTAAAAATCCAAAAAGCAAAAAACTTTCGCAGTCTTCTCCATGCACTTGTCATTAGCTCAGCTACTTTATACCCGAGGTCGGAGACCGAGTTATTTATTAGTTTTTCATACTCAGGTGTTCGTGGTATTGTCATAATAGTCGGTAGACAGCACTTCGAAACTGAAGCGATTTACATACTGACTTGAACCAAGTTTTTCTTACCTTCCCTCCGTTTCTCGAAGCGCATTCTGCAATAGTAACACTATATTGTGCAAACTTGACAAACTTAATGACAGGCAAACGTGTGTGTGTGTGTGTGTGTGTGTGTGTTTGTGTTTCGTGCATGTATTTGTTCGTAATTCATACTCGTACTAATGCAGTTTATCCTACCGCATGACAAATATTCGAAAATTTTTTACTCTTGATGGACTATTCCGATCAGTCTTGAGGTCAATATGTGACACATGCCTTTTCCTTGCTCTCTTCCGAAGCCCACGTTGTGTTTCTCTCAGTTTAAGCAGGTCATGACCAATTAAGGAAATATTTCGGACCCGACCAGCGTCCTAAAATGCACATTGCTCCAAACGTTTCGTGTTATACAAGGACGACACTAAAATACATCGTGGAAACTTCCGTGACGAAATTGGCCGCTGAAAACGCTGTGCAGTTCCTTTTCAATATTATCACATTCAACGATAGAAGTTCCACAGTGCAAGCAGTTAACTGATAATATAACCAACAAAATACACAGATTATAGATCTGTATTTATCCTACTTACTCGTGAATTTATTTAACACTTCTTTATTCACAATCAACGAAAGCCGTGTAAAAAAACCCCTGTAAATTAGCACACTGAATGTTGTTGTCTGCAGAAGTGTGTGTTTTAATTCGTAAGTGTAAAAACGAAGCTCTAACAGACTATTTCAGAATACTAGTTCGGTCTATTTTCCAAACCAATCATCGTACTGGAAAATTATATCTTCCCTGCTTTCAAAAACAGTATATTCCTAGGAATACAATAGATTGGCTACCTCATAACGGGAGACTGGCTCATTCAAAATATATATATATATATATATATATATATATATATATACCAAATTTGAACACCTCTTTCGTTGCTATATAAACTCTGTAACTGAAACTGCGTCTCTGCATTAAAAAGAATTAAAAATATTTTCTCCGAACGGAAGTTGCAATGCGTGAAAACATCTAAGTCCATTTCCTTTTACATCCGCTCGGACTTACCAGTCTACATGTACCGTATTATATAACACATCAAATGATATGGGACGAACAATTACGACGTACAAAGCGAATATGCCTGTAAGATGAAACAGCAGTTTTTAAATTGCATGTACAGTATCGTGCACTCCTTGCAGACAGTGGCCGAGTGAGGGCCGAAGAAAGGACTATGGTTTGTGGCGACACTGTTGTGTACGTACGATCCTAATTTGGTGCAACACGGACGTGAATCGTCAACTTCACGTATCGGACTTTTACCCGCAGGAAGAGTCTACGACATCCATGGTGAACCCCAAGCAATTCTATTCAATGAGGCCTAGAGCCAAGTACGGCTTGCCCATCCCAGGGCCTAGTCACCACACCGACACTGCCTGGTCTTATTTTATGATAACAAATAATATCGATGCTCTGGTTTACAAAACCTCAAATAAAGCCTCACAGTCAAAAGAAGAAAACATTACTACGTGATTTATCATCCGATTCACGGCGATGCAGACGTTGCAGCTCGTTATGGGGGAGTTGCCACTACATGAACCAAGTCAGGGCGATATAATCCTAGTACATCTGTACATAAAGTGTTGCTGACTCAATAGGCCTCTACTCCAACTTGGGAAAACTCATGGGAAATTTTCAGTGTGAGGGAAACCCCAATATAGAAGTTTGAGCTGAGTTTTAAATTCGTTAGTTTCCGTAATGTGATGATGAAGATTATTGCGAATGACAGTTTCAAAACATCAATTAATTAATTAATTAATCGTGTACTGATATCACAAAAAGGGGAAATGAGCACTGTAAGTGCTAAATTCATGATAAGAGCATATGCTTTCATGTTGTCGCTGCCTCAGGTGGCGTTGTAGTTTTTCATGTAGTTGACACTACGTCATTTAGTACACGTGGTGTTACAAACGTCTCGAGAATCAAGATCACAAAGCGTCATCCAGCAATGTGAAGAACGCTCATATTACATGTATTTCATGGACCAACTCTTACTTCTTTGACACAATCTGTAAGTTGTGTGGGTTTGTCCCACCTCGCATATTTGTGCAGCTGGTTTGATGCGTACAGAATGCTCGCCAGGTCGAGTGATCCACTTGGAATGCTGTAGCCAGTATGGTGATGCTGCATAATTGTGTTTCGAACAAGAAGGAGTCAAGTGTGAAGCCTACAGCATGCAATATCTGAACAAAACCACTTTTTTAACTGTGCAAGCTAGGCATTTTACGTATAACGTAATATCGTGGCGTGTTCACGTAATGTGAATACCCCCTCGGCTATCCTAGCAGTCTGATACCATTACACTGGAAGGCAGCGTTTATATTTTGGGAAGGGGGGGGGGGGTGCGATGTATTGTAGCTGGCAACGTAAAAAACATACTTAGGTCTTCACGTATCGTGCCCGATATTTTTACCCGATTTCAACTAAACGTGGAATTCCTCAACAGCTTTTCATTTAAGTCCCCAGTATCAAATTTAATTTAAATCCGTCTATTGGGAGACACGCAGAGGACAGCCAGACAGCAGAACACCTTACCGAGCACTTCAGATGAAGAGAAAGCATTTGTGGATATTTGATGTCACCGGGAACAGCAAAACGTACTTGGTCTTCAAGCAAAGTGCCCGATATTTTTGTTTCATTTTAATAAAGTTTGAATTTTTCCCGAGCGATTTCACATCCTCACTGTCAAACTTTACCTAAATTCGTCAATTCGAGCCGCCCTGATGCAAGCAGACCGACAGACGGATAGGCAAATGCAAGGACATATCGAAGGTAATACATGCTTCTCGTAACTATGCCAACGCGCCTAAAAATGAAGGGTATGAGGTATATTTACCTGATGTAGGATCTAGTTATAAAAGGTAATGTAAAGTTCAGCCTATAACCTTCATTGAAGGCACAGAGTGAGAGTATAGTTGTACTTATACTCTTTGTTTAACCTCGGCGCAAGATGTGGGTCCAAATCGTAGCGAATTGCTATACCGACTGACCTATCCCGCCCCATACGGATTTGGTTATAAACATAACAAAGCACTATCAGTTGCTAAGTTTGTGTACCATGATATAAAAGTCTAAATTGAGTTGTGTGAGTACACAAATTTGAAAGGTGGTGACTGTGGCTTCTTGCAGTGTCCTGTAGCTTTATTTGGCTGGACAGAAAGAGAAATACAGTATCCTCAGGCAGGACGCCATGAAACTCGACTGAATTTCGAACTGTAAACTGCAACTATGCTACTTTAGCTTTTAAGATGCTAGGAATATGAATGTCACTAGCTTCACCCTTCATAAATGATCTTTAAAACTGCATAATCACTCAGGCAGGCAACACAACAAGGTCTCCCATCTTTCTTAAACCCAGAGCTTCTTACAGCAATTACACGTGCCGCCTATTGGACCATTTCAGGTGCGAAAAGTAGGTAGTCCAAATTCTTACTCTGCACACATTGAAGCTCAATTTTAATCTTTCCACCCAAGACTGTTTCACCTATGTGGTCACTTCCATTCAGTTTTTCCCGTAACGGGTGTCAAGAATTACTTCTCAATTCCTTGCGTACTACATACCCTGCCAATCTCAATCCCTCTAAACACACACTCATGCTGCTGAAGTCTCAGATGTTGTTGATTAGAGAACTGTCGATAGACGTGGTAAAGACTGCCTTGATACGTTTTTCAGGTAGGTAATAATATCTTGGTGACAACTGGAGGCTAATTTTGGAACTGACAATCTCGCTGTTAAACTGGGGGGATGGAGGGTTGTTAAATGGGAAAGGAATTAAACTGAACTGAATGATCTGAATTCTTCTGTGGTGTTCTGAAAGTGTTAGGCAGCTACTCACATCCACAAACACCAATTCCATCACCGATGAAGTTGTATCAAGCGATAGCGTTGCTGACTTGCATGCAGTAGGTGCCTTATTCGAATCTCGGCTTGGATACCGAAGTCTTTTCTTGATTTTTCTCAGTCTTTCTAGAGAGACTTCCGGATTGTGTCTCGGTTATTTCATTTCCAATTCCTACCATATCAATTGCAATTCTTCATTTACCATTTACCCATCTGACATCAGAGACACTGACAGACCTAACATAACCCATAATAAATAAATAAATAAATAAATTGCTCTACCATGCATATTATTTTCGTCCTAAAGCAAGGCAGAGACCGGAAGCAAAATGCAGATGGATAGTATTATATGCAGTGTTTTAAGAAAGACCGAGTGACAGTATTCTGTAATATGGCTGACTGACTGACTAACTCCATGGAGCACAGTACTTCCTGAGAAGCTAACAAATCCTCAGCTAGTCAAGAAATGCCTGCATTTCATGGAACCCGAAGCTTCATTGCTACACTGACAAGCGTCCGCCAATTGTCCCTATCCCAATCCAGATTAATCCATTCCAGGGCTTCCCGCCCCACTTCTTGAATATCCATTTTAATATTTTCTTCCCAGCTACACCTAGGTATTCCAAGTGGTCTCTTTCCCTCAGTTTTTTCCACCAAACTCTGTATGTACCTCTCCTGTCCCCCATACGTGCCACATGCTCAGCCCATCTGCTCTGTATTAGCTTTGGTATGAAGTTTCGAAAACATGACGACAGCGAATGAAGAAATGGAAAGGAAGAAGTCGTCTTGTTGACAGCTTATTTTACGACCGTCTTTCCTAAAGAGACTGAGAAAAGTCACGATATTATTTTCTGACACGGGAAATGCATGATTATGTCTTTTCGTATTTCTTTTTAACGCTGAAGTATAAAGAATTCGTCACTCATCTCAAAACGGCCAAGCTATATGACTTCATATTCGCCTGTATTTCAACAGCGCCTTCAGAGCTGCTGTCCGCCCACGATTCATTACTGTGCTCGTCGAAATTAGATTTCTCATTGTAAAACTTTGTGCAACACAGTCAGAGCGTCATTTCCTGGCGCCCCCGTAGGTTGAGTATTTCCCTTGTTTTCCTCTTCCTGGTTGTTTTTTTTTTTTCCAGCATTAAGCTAGCATAACCATCAGATTGGTCCATAATTTTTAACGCTTTATGCTTGTTTATGATTATAAGGGTGTTCACATCTGCCGGACGATAAGGTCCGCCGCGCCATCAGCCATGTGTGAACAATTGCAAGAAAGCGTTTAATTGTTCAGTGCCCACTGGTTTACTACCGCCATCTTCGGTTTTTTGACTTGGGTTGTTCTCCGGAAGCCACCGCAGGACCTTCGGCTTATTTGAACATGCATTCATTACTGGAAATCAGAAGTTCACGGACAAAGTCACGATTTTTTATTTGAACTCCTTTATCGTCACTTGTGTATGTATTTACTTAACTCCATAGCACAGCGTCTTCCTTCTGTGACTAGTAGCTATTCTGCCGATTGAGAAACAGATCCATTACTACAGAATCGCTAAAAGAAGAAGAAGAAGAAGAAGCCGATTTTATCGACATCCTGAGAGATTTTAATCCGCTACATGTCTTGTTTTTAGAATGTTTTTATAATATACAATTTAATATAATATTACCAGGTTTCTTCTACGCTAATGGCGGTAACGGTGCCCGCGAGGTCTAAGGTCTTCTACTTAGAGGACACTGGAATTTTGTGCTCGAATACCACTCGGGCCATAGACGTATTTCTGGGTTTTTCTCCGATTCTTTGCCTGTATAGGTAGAGGCCAAGCGAGAGCCCATTACTTCCATAAAGTCCACCTAAATATCCACAAACATTATTTACAAACCAGAAATAGGAGTCAATGGATCGCAATGGCTTTAGCGCCGTCAGACAAAGTATGTCCACAAATATAAAATCATAGTTTTAAATTCAGGTTTTTATAATATACAGTTTTACAGTTTTCCCCTCTTTCACACCCCTGCTACACGTACATCCCAACATATCCGACTGTCCTTGCTGTGATTCCCAATCCTTTCATCCTTCATTATCATCCAATCTTCGAAGCTATGTCACATGAGAAACGAGTAGCGCCCTGAAGTGAACCACAAAGCACAGAAATACAGAAGCGAAATAACGTGTGGCAGGATCAGCCCGTAGCAACAATAAGTAAGGCTTCTTCAGGCTAAATGAGCGTACAACTCGGAAGTGGCTGATAAAGGTCTTCCGTTTCATTCACAATCAGTAATAACGGCGAAGAGTTGTGTTGAGAGCAGGCCCACATGTTTTTAAATTCACATCTAACAGGAACATCGATTACTCCCCAATGTACAGGATAAGCAGTTCAATTGGAAGTATTTGCAATACATAAACTTTCAATACAGGAAGTCGAATGGCCTAGTGAGAAATATATATATATATGTGTTTGTGTGTGTGTGTGT
>Ga0123354_10014962_pt1 | contig 12090 bp, 7 predicted proteins | sample TergutLab28metaG_2_FD_97872 | JGI IMG/M metagenome (GOLD analysis project Ga0123354, IMG submission 97872) | Labiotermes labralis P4 segment gut microbial communities from Petit-Saut dam, French Guiana - Lab288 P4 | ecosystem: Host-associated > Arthropoda: Insects > Digestive system > Gut ... | reverse complement strand
CAGTGTAACATTAATGATGCTGTCTGTATTACTGATCTGGGTAGCGTCTTCAGGACACACAACATCTGAATTTTAAGTGTAATGAATGCTATCCATGGTTGCATTCACCAATGAACCTACAGAATATGTATGTATGAATACATGAAAGTTATAATATCGCTACCTTGTTGGTGACAATATGTGCTCAATGAACCCAGTCACCAGCTGCCCAGTGCTCTAAATATTACTTCTAATGACAGTCATACTGATGAGAATGATTTAAAGTATTCACACAAGTGTAAGAAAATCATATGATTTGTTTTGATTTATGGCCACCAATTCCATAATCCTGTCAATGGAACTCAAATTATGGATAATGAACCATATTCAAATGTACCAGGGTGACAAAGATTCGAAGTGGCACACCGCAGAAGGATGAAAATTCTGATTTCTTTTAAGGTTGGTTTACATTTGTGCTTCCAACAAAGAAAAAAAACCATTAAAGAATTTCAGCTTTTTTGTCTTTACCATATGTGAAAAGGAGATCAATGGAATACACCTAATAAAACACACTGGATATGGCTAGATTAATCTGCTAAAGTGTATCCAATCATATCTGTAATTTTAATGAACTCCATTGTTCTCTCCAGTATTTAGCAAAATGAAGAGAAAGCAGAAGGTAACCAAAACTGTATGAGGAGATAAAACTCAAAGATGCCTTAGACAAAGACCAGGCATTTATTGTGGAGTGTATGTAATGCCACTGGTGGCATGGTGTGGCAGTGTCTTGGTGCTATGAGATGGAGCAGGTTAATAACCTCTTGCACAACAGGTTCTCTGCAGCAAGTTTAGTGTTTTGGTTCCTGTCCCCATCTCTTCCAAAATATGCATTGTGATCTATGATGAAGTGAATACAATGACTTGGTCAATAAATGTTACCATGCACAGAGAATGCAGAAAACCAGAAACTTACGCAACATTTTGGTGGTAAAACCTCTTTATTAGTGATCTATGGGAGTATAATACAAGCATTTATATAGAAGATGTTCCCTGGTACAGTATTTTTGTAATGATTTTAAATCAAGGATAATCAGATGAGCAGGACATGTGTCACAAGTGTAATTCATAAACATGTTCGGTCAGAGAACTCAAAGTAAGTATCCACTTGGGAGAGAGAAGGATAATATTAAAACGGTTCTTAGAACATAGTATATGACATGCACACTGAATTCAACTGGCTTGAGATACGGTTCATGCTGATTAACTTTCAGGTTTCAAAATGGAAAGGGATCTGTTGACCATCTGAGTAACTAACATCCTTCCAAGGAAGGTCCTGCACAATGGAATTAGTTATTTAGAAATGGGTTGTGACATACACCTCAGTTGCATTATTTATCATGCCCCAACTTAATCCACACTATCATGTTAAGAACTTACACTGTGACTGCACATATTCATGGGAAAACTTAACAGCATTGTGTTCATTGCCTGTAAGTTAAGATCATTTAATAGGAATGGACTACAGAGGCTGTAAGTTCATAAAACTTTTTAAATTTGTTTCATTTAACCTGATTCAATCCTCAGAAGAAATATGTCTTACTAGCTGAAACTTGTAAGATCCAAAACATAAAATTATGCATCTGCTTACCCCTGTTTTTTTAATGTTATAATTTAATTTAACTCATATTTACCTGTCTTATCTAAGCAGAAATGAATTTAGAGAGGTTACAGGCTTGTTCCAAATGTACAGAAACAACCACTACAGGAAATAATTATGGTGGGTAGCTACAGTTCTAACTAATCTATCCAAAATAAAGCTACCTGTGAGACACTGGTTTTGCTATTGAAACGAATGCTCCATGTGACACTACTGTAATGGTAATTCCACACATTATGTCATTTTACGGTTTCTGTCACACAACTCTTAGTTCATGCCAAGTCTCAAAATCATTTTAGAATTAATTTCAAGGATTTGTTGAAGTTAAATGATATAAGATAATTAGTTTAGTGAATGGTATACATACAAATGACCAGTTTTCGTATTCTACACTGTCACGATGAAGGACAATCCTATTAGAATTGAGCACTTATCACTTACAGGTAATATCATTGGAAAAAATTCACTGCATTCTAACTGTAAAGTGTAGCATCAAGAAGTTCATTGAAAATGAATATCAGATTTCAAACATGCACTAACCTCAAACTAGGAACAGTTGCAGAAAATTTACATCTAGGAAAGTGAAATATTGTACAATGCACAATTTACAATTAAGATTATTGGTAACTGATAAGTTAATGGTTTTGTGTGCGTTTTAAAAGTTTTTCTAATTTTAGTAAAGATATATGTCCATACAAAATGATTCAGCATATCTCAGCAGTTTGAATCAAACCCATATGTTCACAGCATATCAGTTATTAATTACATAAGCATTACTTTTATTAAAAAACATGAACTTATATTATGACACTGGAAAAAAAAAAGAAGAGATGTTGACCTCTCCCACTATACAATATTTACAGCTCAAAATTTATAATTATGCAAAAGAAGCATTAAGCCTAAATGGATAAATCTCTGCCTTTTGAAGTCCGAAAAGTTTAGCAAAATCACAGAAGATATTTTTATAAGGAACCTACTTACCTAACTTGCTGACCTGTCACTGAATTTTGTAGTTTCATACAGCTACTAGTTGTCTCTTATAATTACCCTAACCTGACTTATATACAGCATGTTCTGAGTGCATAAAGAAATTACTTCATGGGCTTCATGAGATGGGAGAAGTGGCAATATCTCATGCAGAGTGTTGTACTTATACAACCCTAGATTGTTTCAGACCATTTGTTTAGTATCTCACTTCTCTTCTGTGTCCTGCATTAATAAGCTTAATAACTTTAACTTACAAATGCAATACATAGTTACATGGCAATACGTATGTGTTGTATACTTGTAGAACCTGTACTGTATAAAAGTGGCTATGTTCTGATATTCAGGATTTAAACGGGAATTTCTGGTTCATTACAATATGTTATATGTAATTTATGTTAACCACTAATGAAAAGAAGATTTGATGTATATAATTGCAAACTTCTATGTCCATTACAGTTTGATGTTGGGTACACTACTGAGTTCATAAAGCACAGCATGATATTTTATCTGGCTATCACAGCTGTTATTGTTGTTCTAATTTTGGTGCAGATATAGCCTGTTTTAAGCTATTTGCTTACACTGCTGGTGAAACAGTGAACTGTCAAAAAGAAATTAATATTTCAGACAAAACAACTGACTTTCATTAGCAAAACAACCTTCAGAATAAATGTTACTGATAATTAGTTTCCAACAGCACTGAGTTATAATACAGTGTGCACAAAAAAAAAAAAATAGTTAATGCTTTAGGAATTGTTGGAAAGAAAGGCTGTTATTTAATGACTGAGCAGAGCGGGTTAGCTGAAAAATAACACAAACACTGTCTGCATAAAACTTGGGATTCTCATGACAGGAAATATCAAATTCTGGGATATAATGTCATGCACTGTGGTACAGTACTACTCCATCTGTAGTTTAAATCCTCTACAATAAGGCTGAGGCAGCAGGCTTCTCCAGAATGTTGGTGTGCATCTACCAGTTTAAACAGCATCACATACCAGAAAATGCTAATCTTAGTGCCTAGTTTTTGTTCAGGATATACCTACCAGGTTTGAAGCCTTGACCAGTACACTAATTATCCACTGGAATATCTCATTATGTTCTTCAGTCTTTGCACACAAGTAAATTGAAGTAAGGCACCAACACCCCACATCTCATTCTATTCCCCAGTTCTTGCACACAACTACAGTACATAACTTTAACTAAGGCACCAAATTCTCATATCTCATACCATGACATTTACCACATTACTAACATCTCATTGCAGTGCTAAGTGTCCTTTACAGTTGATGAAGTTTTATTAAATGACCTCTGAACCATCCAGCATTATTTATGACATAGTCTTGTGCTGTTTTCTAAAAGAGAATTTTCCACCTGCCAATCTATAAACTGTAAAACTGGCCTCTGCTAGTATGTGATGCACTTTGCACAGTCTGCTGCAGTTACCAACCTTAGATAAGAATGTTGCTTCTGCCTCCAGATCAAAAGAATATGCAACAGGCAGCATATTCCTTGCCCCCTTACTGGACTGTGTACACACACCCCAGCTGACTACAGTCTTCATATCCACAACTGTGAGATCCCACATTTCCATACTATATTGGCTGAAATTACTATTTCACAAATAGTAGGTTTTTATTTTATTTTATTTTATTTCCCTTTATGGTAACTGTGTGCTAAATGCACTCTTGAATCATCTTCATAACATTGATGAACTTAGTTCTCTCTCCACCTCTAGTAGTACCAACACAAGAGAACTCACAGGTTGTCAAGTTTTCATGGTGCAGACTGTTCACACTAACAGTTATATCTGTGCTTTGACATCATGCATCGCTGCATTTTCATACTGACATCTCAGACAAACTTGCTACATGCAACTACAGTGCTGAAGCAATTTGAATGGTTAGGGTAAGGTTAGGTTCAAGCTGCAAAATTACATGTTGTCAAAACACAGAATATATCAGAAACTGAATTTTGTCTGTCTTCAGACATAAAGTTGTGGAGGTGCCTGATCACTTAAGTAATGTCTGTGTAAACCTACATTACCAATGGCCTCACATTGTCACCTGAGGATGGATGCAGATCTACTTTCTGAAATATTGTCTATTCTGAATGTCTGTTGATGTTCAAAGTCAAGAAATCCAGTAACAGCAGTCAGAAGTAGTGTAGTGAATTTCTGCTTTCATTTGCACTCCCACAACTCTACATTACTTACACTTAAACAAAAAATGTACAGTTAAAGGCATGTGACAGACGCTATCTGTACACTGACCTGACAGCACGTATGTAAATTCTAGTTGCAAATGCTTAGTGTGAGTGATCTTCAAACCACACTAACACTTTCATTCAGATACATTAATAGAAGACCGCTATTGCACTGCACATTGTGAGACAGGATACTGGTCACTGGAAAACCCACTGCCATTTTGCTATTCTGTGAATCAGAGGTAAGCTGGACAAATACATTAGAACTACATTTCATAATATGAGCAGTGGATTTGGTTTATTTGAAGTGCAATATACCACTGAGATGAACTTAATAATTATCACTAGTAGGTTTTTATAATAATTTATCATTTCTCAATTTTAAGTATACACTGTAAGTATCCAACATCAGCTGGAACCAAATTTCATCAGATTATGAGAATTTGCAACTCCCTTCCCCTTTAATGTACATTAAAATGGTCAATGTACACACAAAATGTGCCATGCTCACCCTCCCACTGTTGCACAAATGACACTTGCACAAGTACACACATACACACACACACACACACACACACAAGATATAAATGAACACCCTGTAGCTAAATATAATAATACTTTTAAATAGCATTAAAATATATATATATGTATATATGAGTATGAAGAAATGGCATATTTTTTCAAGCTTGCAAATGAATTACCCTGTAAAATATTGAGGTGTGTTATGAAATGTGTATGTGATTAGAAGTAACAAAATCAGGTAAAATTATTCATTCCTGTGTGTAGACTGGAAGGTGAAACATTAATCAAAGGTTATACTCTTCTGATGGACATGGGCCTATGCTGCTCCTCCCATTTATACATATTTTCCAGTTTTGACCGTTTATGCCTGCCTGCCAATGGAACAATGTGTTGTAACATTAGCAAAGTACATTGCACAGTTTGGAAGAATGAGAAAGACATGTAGCATGCATTGAGACTGGGCAACATAAATAAAATACTTGACAAGTGGCCAGGTGCAAGATACAGGCATGGATCTGAAGATAATACTACAGTTGATCCTGTAGAAACAGTGTGTGATGATGTGGATTGGATTGAACTGGATATGGCAAGGTTAAAATGGGTGGGCTTCTGTGACCATGTCTTGAACTTCATAAAAGCAAAGATTTTATTTACAAATTTATTCACATAAAATACATTCCAAATTTTCAACAAACAGCACATTGGAAGTACCCATTCCTAGGATTCAGACTGTAACCAGACCAAAGTCTCACAATCAAAATCTGATTTCTCACACCCAGATATTATCTGACATCAAAATTTTGTACTTAAAACTCAGTGTTCAGAAAGCAATTCTTATTCCCTGTTCAGAGAAAAGAGGGGACCAGAGAAGTCTATACCTCCCTGGACCAATGGCCAATTGACCAAGATCGACTATTTTCAGCAGATCTCTATAACTGTAACCTTCTTTGTACCTTAGGATTTACACAGAACACTTCCTGAAATGACATATAATGTCAAATAATTGCAATTTAATGGATGATGCAATCAAATAATTCCAGCACTGGCCACAAGATGACACTACTGCTGGTAACATAAATTCTAGCCCTAGGTGTACAGTACAGTAAAGTCTGGTCAGTCATTTCCTGCTTAGAACAAGGCTGCAATGCATGTGATGGTACAGAAATGCCTTTTCAAATGTAAGTGTATGTTTTACCATTTGCAATTTTGGTATATCTAGAAAATAGCAGGCTTGGAAGAAAAGCATATGTCCATCAAATTTTTTTCTCTAAACTGGAGAAAAAATACCATGGAGCAATTGAAATGCTCTATGTACATTTTAGAGAGCAGACAGTGGGAGAAAAAACACAACTTTTAATTGGTCTTCCAAATCCAAAAGCAGTGTGACATCTGTTGAAAATGTCAGATGCTAAGGACAAGCACAACAGATTCAAGCATGGATCATGTGAAGGAATGTGCCCTTGAAAATAGAATAAACTTTGTCTGCAAAGTTGCTAATGTGTTTGGAATTTCAGATTTGTCATTTCAAAGTATTTTGAATGACAATCTGAAGATGCATCAGATTGCCACCAAATTCATGCCCCAACTACTGAATGAGAAACAGAAGGAAAATCATATCAACCTTCAAGAGACCTAGAATGCCTTTCAATGATAATCACAGGTAATGGCATTAAGAGGAAGGAGTGAAATTATGTCATCATGATTGAAGAAAAATCACAAGACACATTTGTTCAGTTTCAAACAGTAAACTACACAAAATGATTCAGACAATGGTACAATCAGTTGTTTGTTGTATAAAGTCCCAGGGTGTCTAATTTGAAGGAAATTACATCATTACATGTCTTCCTACAAATAATAAATAAATAAATGCAGTCTAAAATCTATTTGATCTCACTATACATTTGCAGCTGTAATTATCAATAATTGCACTAAAATCTTACTGGGTGATAAAACATAATAAATGAGCCAAGCCAAGTCTCACACACTTATTAAGTTAATGTGATGTTGGACTTCAGATTATCCTGGTACATCTGATTTCCCAAGAAGATTGCAGTGCAACTGTCATGCATATCCAAAAACTGCATTCAGAACACAGGTGCAGGATATGTGGTCTGACAACACAGACATGGGTCAGTACCGGTAACATTACATTTATGTTTACAGTATGTTGCCTCAAACTGCAAACTGACAAATGTGGCAGTTACATATGAGTATGTGTCAGCCAGACGGACTTACCGTTGGTGGTACGATGACAAGATATTATTAATTATAGCCAAGTAGAGTGACAGCTTATATCATACGCTGTACATCGCATTTCAGCACATTAACAAAGCCTTGAGTTTGGTATGGAAAGACACACACAGACAAATCTACACTGAATTAGGTCAGTCTTGAATCCAAGACTTTCAAGACAGAAGTCCAGTACCTTAATCAAGAGAGGTATATGAATTGGAAGGAGCATCCTTCAATATGTAGCAGTCAGGTAGTTGGCCACTTGTTGACCCACTGTGGCCAGAGTCCCTCAGAAGTCTTCCTAGGTTTCTTGATCCATGTGTAATTGTAATTTTTTAATAATCTTGGAAGCATGTCTTGTGACATTCTGTTGACATGCTGACTGCAACTACTGTTATATTTGGAAATTTTGTCCAGTACACTCATCTCACACTTTTCACAGGTTAACGCTTAACAGATTCACAAATATTCAGGGTTGCCCCACAAATAAAAGTGCCTAACTTGGACCCTGCAATGGATAGAAGCAACAGACTTGTTCAACCACTCAAACAGGTCTTTGAGCCATACTGAATTGCGTTCAAAGGGTTGAAGGAAAAAAGACAGCAGCTCCCCATCACAATGACTAAAAAAAGTATTACAACAGTTTTTTTTGGGGGGGGGGGGCAATCAATTATTCACAGATTTTTGCTTTTCAGGAGGCGTCTTAAAACCTAACACCCACATAAAGTATGGGATGAGTGTATGTGTTTTGTTGTTAAGTATTGAAATATGGTTTCATTCCCTTCATGATGTGAGCATGTGTTCATTTCCACTCATCAGCAAAATTTTATTTCAGCAGCCACAATTCTATTTTTGTCTTCACAATAATACAGAACTTCAGTAAACTCAATTACTTTGGATATCAGGTATATACAAACACAGCGATATGTCAAATAAATTAACAAAATTTCAGCAAATAAAGTGGCATAATAAGAAACATGGAGAGATGAAGCTGTTCAGGATGCCCCACTCAAAATTTGTAGCAAAACTTGTTCTTTTATACCAGTCAGAATTCTCAACCATAAATTGAAATACCGGAATGACTGAGATTGATTAATATTTTCTGAGATTAGTAGCTCAATTTGCATTTCAAGATCACAAGAGAAGAAAGAAAGAAAATTAAATTACCGGTAAATTAATTTAAATCAATAGTGTCAAAACTGTAACTTTAGATAAGAGGCATAAATTATGGAATGGAGCATCTTGAAAGCATCAAACAAAACTAGGCACTTTAGGCTGAAGATGGGACAGCTCAGCTGTGAAACTGATCATGCAGTACACTGGATGACTGAGGAATTGAAGTTTGATTCCCAGAAGGGTTAAGAGATTTTTCGCTTCCTCATTGTGTCCCTACTGGCTATGCAGCTCACCTAGCATCCTAGCCACTGGGTACCCTGGCTGGGTCCAGGCGGTAGCGAATGCACAGACGTAAACATCTGCTATCCAATACGCCTTTACTATGTGCTTAATTAAGCACAGTGATAACTTTTATCTTTTTTATCACAAACATACCACATAAATTCCTACATTATTTGAATCAGGTGTTTGACAATTATGCTTCATTGTTGAAAGACATGAATGAAGGGAGATAAAATTGCCAGCAGGAGAAGGATACATAACTGGTTGTTGTAGGAAGTTACATAATCAGGAACTTTACAGTATGGTCAGATAACTTCATACTGTTATGATGCTAGACTGACAGTTTGCCTTGAGTGTGTACAGTAAATGATACAAGGTGAAGTCCCAGTGTTCAAACCATGCCATCTAAACATATGTGCACACAGAGGTAAAGCTTCATACATCTGTAATGTCAGCACCAGTTTAAAGCTTCAGGATCCATGAAAGAGAAAGAAAGCATCAGATATGACAGAGTACAATCCCTGCCCTTGCTGGGAATCACGCCAGTCTTCCAACCCATGGAAATCCACTTTAGTGACTGAGCTACAATAGTTGTTGATCTTGAAATTGACAGATAATGAATACACACAGAATTCTGGTGCAGAGATCTGTTGGGAGAGTGATCACTTTGTACATCAAATCAGAGATCAAAGTAAAATGTCTGAGTGCTGTGGTCTCTCTTTGTGCTTGCAAGCCATGGGAAAAATAATATCTTGACAAATGGATTAACAAAGATACTGTACACTTACATTATCAGTTTACATAAGCTGGTCTAGTAGCATTCTTGTAACAGTCACACCCAGCCTGTAAGCCACAGTTTGCCAAGCCACCGTCATTACAACATATCAAGAAGTTAGGCCTCGTGTGGTCCGAAAATTGTTTTCTCAAGGACATTTAAATCATGTTTCTAGATGATGCAATTTTTTTGGTTCAGTTTTCAGACCTGTGTCATCTTTTGTATTAATATTTTGTGTAAACATCCCCAATTCTGAAAGAATGATTAACCTTTTGGCGCCAGAATTATTTTTTTTAATTTTAGCACACCCTGTATATAAAATGTGAATAATACAGGAACCAAATAAGTCAGAATTATGAAACAAACTGCATTTTGAAGAGAAAAAACAGAGAGTATTACCACGTCTAAAATATTCAATACCTATATTTGTTGAATAAATATATAAAATGCAACTTTAGAGGTTAGCGGTGCGGTACGACCACTATAGTTGACATTAGGCGTCAAAAGGTTAACTAAAACAGAACAAATCTGTTCATCAGCTAGTTGACAATGACGCTAAAAAAACAGCATATTTTACATATACTTCAAGAAGGATTAAAGAGGATATGATATGCAAGGCATGTAGCATAAATGAGAAATGTGTACAAATTTCTATTCAGAAAACCTTAAGGGAATGAAACCTCTTGGAAGATCTAAGCTCACGTAGCAGCTTAATGTTCAAAGGTATTTTAGATAATTGGAATGGAAGGGGATGGACTGCATTCTTCTGATCTGGGACTGGGTCCATTGGCAGGCTCTTGTGAACACACCATAAACAATCATTTTCCAAATTTGACATTCAGAGGACTGTGCATCATGATATATTCTTACAATAAAAGCCAACAAGATGCACTATTTCTCAAGTTTATTTTGATAAAGGACTCTACATGTTTTGGACAAATATGCTGTCTGTCTTCAGGAAATATGTAGAGTCCTTCATCAAAATAAACTTGAGAAATGGTGCATCTTGTCGGCTTTTATTATAAGAAACAGTTTCCACTAAAAGAAATCTCTCCAGTAGCTGAAGAACTGTTAGATTTTAAAGAAGGTCTACTCCATAACCTGAACACACTAATTATTTGAATGGCATCACTTACCTGTCCTTAATGTTAGTGGCTTATCAAAATATTTAGAAATGTATATTTGTATGTTACGGACAAACTGTACTTTGAAATGTTGCTAGCTTACTGCAAGGCGAGCTGCAGTACTGGCAAGTAAGGGTTAGACCACATGAAGTGTCTTGCATTATATGCTTTATGTCTGGGGCAATCGAAAAAGTGGTGTAACATTTTATACAGATGTAGTTTAATAACAGAAAGAATAGGTTTTGCTCAACAACAACAACAAAAATAGGCCAAATAAATTTGTATCAATGTAATTAATTGTCTTGATACAAAATGGAAAGCCTAGAGACAAAGTAACACTTCAAATTAATGTTATACGATAATATACAACTGAATAAACAAGTGGAAATGTGGTGATGTGTTGTTCATAGATCCTCCTGTTTCCAGTGCTATGATGTCGGTCACTCAGATGCACCAATTTGCTCTCTGTAGACATGTTTAGTGTTTCAGCACTACAGCCTTCTCTGATCTGGTGCCACAGTCTGCATCCCTTGTGTAGAATATGGAGGCAGAAACTACGTCTGATATGTTGACAGCTACCTACCAAACACAGGCTATCACAGCCCAGAACATCGTAATCCTGATGCAGTGAGGCCTTGTTAATTCAAGGTGTTCAAGACTGAAAAATTTGGCTTCCAATTATATGATTTTGTATTATTCAATTTATTGCAATGCACACTGGCTTGTTAAACAATAAACTACATTTTTTGGCCCAAGAGGGACATCATCAGTCTTTATATAAAGCAAAGCAAAATATGTTATTAATAACATATTTTACTTTTCTTACCATCAATATCATCATCATTATCATCATCATCATCATCACCACCACCACCACCACCATCGTCATCATTACATGTAATAATATATTTTACGTCTGTTCTATTTTTATGTAAAGCTACATGACTCCCCCTTGGGGCAAAATATGTAACTTACTGTTAGCAGGATACCAACCGTTGTACAGTCAATATAGTTGTGTGTTACACTGTTAGCAGGATACTGACCGTTGTACAGTCAATATAGTTGTGTGTGACACTGTTAGCAGGATACTGACCGTTGTACAGTCAATATAGTTGTATGTGACACTGTTAGCAGGATACCGACCGTTGTACAGTCAATATAGTTGTGTGTGACACTGTTAGCAGGATACTGACCGTTGTACAGTCAATATAGTT
>Ga0123354_10014961_pt1 | contig 12092 bp, 17 predicted proteins | sample TergutLab28metaG_2_FD_97872 | JGI IMG/M metagenome (GOLD analysis project Ga0123354, IMG submission 97872) | Labiotermes labralis P4 segment gut microbial communities from Petit-Saut dam, French Guiana - Lab288 P4 | ecosystem: Host-associated > Arthropoda: Insects > Digestive system > Gut ... | reverse complement strand
CTCACAAGCGTCCGCCACCTGTCTCTATCCTGGGCCAGCCCAATCCAGTCCATATACCCACATTCCACCTCCTGGAGATCCATCCTAATATTATCCACCCATCGAAGCCTATGTCTACCCAGTGGTCTCCTTCCCTCCGGTTTCCCCACCAAGACCTTATACACCCCTCTCTCCTCACCCATACGCGCCACATGCACAGCCCATCTAATTCTTCTCGATTATATCAACCGCACAATATTGGGTGAGGAGTACAAATCACTTAGATCCTCGTTATGCAATCTCCACCATTCCCCCGTTACCTCGGCCCTCCTATGTCCAAACATTCCCCTCAACACCATATTCTCAAACAACCTCAGCTTCCTTTCCTCCCGCAATGTCAACGACCAAGTTTCACACCTATACAAAACAACAGGCAAAATTATAGTTCTATATATTTTGATCTTTAAATTTTTGGATAGTAACCTGGAAGACAAAAGATTCTGCACCGAATGATAGCAAGCATTTCCTGACCTCAATCTGCTCTTAGACTTGGTTTAGAGACATTATATAACTGCATGGAAATATTTCAACTAAACAGCATTACAAGTATGGTGATGGATTTACCGAAAGCTTTATTTTTATTGTAAATAGAATAGAATAATATTAAAATAACATAAACGAGCAGAATTGTGCTTATTATCTACTGTATAATGTCAAGGCTGTTCCTCGATGAACAAGTACCTTTCTATGAAAAGGGAATGGGAAACTAGTAGAGAGGCTCGGGGTATGGGATGGAAGTGAAGTCAGTCACGTGACGTAAACAAACATGGCGGCGGGGTCAATGACCTCGTGACGTCACTTGCAAACAAAGATGGTGGACGACTTTGCCCCAGGCGGGCACGTGATGTAAATAAACATGGCGCATGACCTACTTATGCTATAGTGTATGGCACTTAACCTAACCTTACCCTCTGATATGTAAACAAATGACGAAGTATGTAAACAAATACGGCGGACGACCTTGCCCCAGGAGGTCACGTGATGTAAATAAACATGGCGGATGTCCTACATATCCCAGACAGCGTAGCGCCTTAACCTAAGTTTAACGTCTGATATGCAAACAAATGACGTAGTATGTATACAAATATGCCGGCTTACCTAATTTCGGCAGAGAGTATGGCGCCTAACCTAACTTGAACCTCTGATATGTAAACAAATGACGCAGTATAAACAAATATGGCGGGTGACCTAATTATTCCAGACAGCTTGGCTATTATATTGAATGTGCGCTAACCTAAGTTTCAAGTCCGCCATTTTGAATGATCGCCGTTTTTAAATTTGTTCCAACCTAACTTGAAATTTGAATTGGTGCTTTCCGCCATTTTTAAGTAGATCACCAACCTCTAATTAATATGCAAGTGGCCTAATTGATATGCAAAGTATCTAATTGATATTCATACGTTCTTTTTTTATATGCAAATGATGTAAATAATATTGATACGGCCTTTATTGGTACGCAATTCATCTATTATGCAAATTAATTAAGTCCCAGTCGCATTAGTTTTAGATCGATAGACACGTTTTTTAGGATGGGCGCTATCTTACAATAAGACGGACGCGTGCATTTATCAATCTGACAGCCAGAGCGGTGTTTATCAATTTTATAAGACGGCGGGTATTTTAAATTTATAACCCAACATCTTACAATATGACTGCTATAGCGCGCTACTTTTAAAATATAACTTAAACGAGTTAGAATTGAAATACCATTTTCTGCGAGAGCGAAGTATACTACCGAAATTGAGGGTTGGTATTTGTCTCGGGGGTAAGCATGTTTGAACATGTACACAAGGTCGTTAGCAGACTTAAATTCCACACACAGGGTGCTGAGTCATTCATACGCCCCGGGCTAAACCCACTAACATTCCTTTAAGCCGATAACATCACAAACCCACTTATAAAACCTGTACATGCCTCAGGCCAGATTCATTAGCGTTAATGGTCCACTTACCTGACTTGTCCCTCTCACCACCTCAGGCTAAAACCATTAAACTGATAAAAACCTCAAAAGCCATTAGTACAGCCAGTAGGGGTGGGCTAAAAATTTTCGTACTCGACCCGTACTACGATATTCTGAATTCTGCTTCTGCATTGTTAAGCCATCTGCTTCGATACCAAGGATATTTTCTTTTCGAGACCTGTCAAGAATGTACGTACTGCTACATACAACATTGTTCGTTACTGAGTTCGAGACCTGTCTACGGTACTGACTCCGATACCTGTTGACTGCAATAATCTACGCTTCTGCGTTTAATAATTTACATTAAAGTAAGAAGTATTATTACATATCAAAATATAATGGCCAAGAAAGTATTTCTGAGTAGGGAGAAAGCTATTATATCTGCTCAGGCCCTCTCTGTAAGCAGGGTGGAAATAGCCTCTACTAGCGGAAACAACCCGTTGTCGGAACAGCTACCCTTTTTGAACTTGGATGAGACCTCAAAATCTTTTCCGAAATTTAATGCGACCGGGCGTAGTTAGCTAATTAAGTTTAATTCCGCAGGTGAAGAGTAAAACCACGGTACGTATCTGGAATGCATTACTGCTAAGACAGATTACCTAGTGATGACGTGCCGGGTAGATTTGGTGGGTGTGAGGATCCGCAATACTGAGAACGTAAAGAATAAAGTGGTTGGTATTACTTTACGTTGCCGGGACCAGCTAAAACCTGATGTGGTCTGGGCTGTACTCGGTAAAGTGATTCAGAGCAATGCAAGAATAGGTCTGAGTGACCGTCTCAAGGTTCATCTGGACCATGTGAAGATGCCTGCTGGTAACGGTAAAAGGGCTGAAAAGACGAAGGGGCGTCCATTGGATTTGATGAGTGATATTTAAAAAATTACCGTTGTTTTGTAGGCGGCTATCAATTGTCTGGCCTATGCACTCATTATCGCTATGGCTCGTGTTAATGGTGACCCAAAGTATCAATCATATAGGCATGGTTATGGTTTGAAAATAACCTGTTGAAGATTTCTTGAAGGCTTCCGGTGTTGATCTAACTAATGGCGGAGGTTTTCAAGAAGTTCGGCAGTTTCAAGACCACCTTACGGGCTACGAAATTATTGTTTCATGTTTTGAACCCCGTTATGGTTATGTTTAGCGGAAATTCACGTTCGAACAAGAAATTACATTTACTATAAGACGGGACAATGAGCATTACAATGTAATCACCAACCTTAAGGGTGCTATCGCGTAACAATACATATGTTACGGTTGTGACACTTTATAAGACTTTACGCACAAATGGGACATAATTTGTTCCCTGAGAACTGCTACACCACCCTGTACTAAGGATCAGACCAAGTAATGTAGTTAACGCAACAGGTGTTTTCTCAGTGAGAAATGTTTTCAGAATCATTTAACACTCAAAGTGAAAGGCAAGCTAGTTTGTCAGTGGAGAAAAGTATGCCGAAATTGTAGTTATTTGGTAACTGATGTTTCGAAATGTTTTAAGAAATTTTGTAATTTTTGTAATAAGATACAACCTTCAGGCCACTTTTGCTACGTGGCTCCGCTAAAGCCTAGCAAGTTTTCACACCAGTTTTTGTACGTTTTCTTCGATACGGAGTGCACACAAGACCTTGAATAACGCGATGGGTCTTTTGAGCATGTACCGAACCTCATATGTGCTCTGCGAATGTGTTCTAAGTGTGAAGCAGTGGATGATTTGGGTGTCCATTGTGAACAGTGTGGGAAGCGTATGCATGCGTTCTTGCAAAACCCCGTATGCAAATTTATTATCTCCGGCATTCCCGACCATTCGCGGATAAGTTTTATGTTATTTCACACAACTCTCGAGGATACGACGCACAGTTTCTGTTTAGAAGATTTCTGGAACTGAGATGGGACCTTTAACTGATAATGGACGGTAGCAGAATTCTTACTATGGTTGTGGAGAATCTCCACTTTCTGGATTCCGTTAACTATTAGCCAATGAGTCCCAAGAGCATGCCCAAATCATCCGACCTCACATGCAAGAAGGGGTACTATCCCCACTTCTTCAGCACTGCCAACAATTTGAATTATGTGGATTCTCTTCCCGAATCCAAGTAGTATGGGGCAGACATGTGTGGTGATGAATGAGTCCAATTTTCGCCCTGGCATGAGGGTGTAAAAGACAACATTTTTAACAATAGGGAGAAACTGTTGGCCTAATGTATGGACGACGTCAATGTACTGAGTTAGGCATCCTGTGCTTTTCGGAATTTGTTTTTGAACTTGTTCCATATGGACCCCTTTTGGCAAGCCGTTACAATATCGTCCATTTGCAACAAGGTGTTCCGGACCATGTTTCTGAAACCAGATTCTGTAGGTATTATCCCGAGAAGATCTACCGTATGGGGGATCGCCAGTCTGTTGAGGCTCTTGAAAGGCTGGCGTACATTGGTCGTACGCGTAACAATGTTAATCATGTCGGTAATGGGAGGGATGTTCGTTTGGCTAGGGTATCTAATGTGAAAGTAGATGGGTACGAATGAAGTATTTGAGTACCTCGGGTTTTTGTGGCATGGGGGTCTTAGCATGCCCAATCGACACTAACCCAATGGTAAGACTAAGGAATCTTTGCAGAACAGGTATGAAGAAACTAAAGCGAGTTTGTAGAAAATCGAAAACGCTGGTTTTAAGGTTGTTTAGATCTGGGGGTGTGAGTTTAGAAAACTGTTGCGTGAAAATGCTGGCCTTGAAAATGAACTTTCCTCGCACTCCTATGAGAAGAACTCTCGAATACATATTCGAGATACCTTGTACAGGAATAGAACCGAAGCTACCAAAACTTATTACAGAGTGAAGTAAGGGGAGAAGATCCACAATGTGGCTGTTTTAATTCTGTACCCCATACATTTCTAAATATGGCAAGTTTCCCTCGGGCCACCCGAAATTGTACGTGGGTGCAGACTGTCCCTCTGACTTTTTGGATAAGGAGGGTATCCTCTGACTGTTTGGATAAGGAGGGTATAATCAATTGTAAGGTTCTGCCTCCTAGGAAGCTGTATCATCCGGTTTTTCCGTACAAAAGCAATTCCAAACTGATGTTCCCCTTGTGTTCGGCTTGTGCGGACACAATGAACCAAGGCAATTGTACACACTGGTGAGGAGCGGTGTATAGTTGGTACATGGGTAGTGGATGAGGTCCGCAAGACTGTAGAGATGGGTAATAGCGTAATGGATGTGTCTGAATTTTGTGAATAACAGGTGACATGCTCTGACAAGGACACCAATACTGGATGTCTGTTTGCAGAGTACGCAAACATGTTCCCAAAATTGAAACAGGAATCATCCGGCTAACCATCCTGGGTTCAAAGTGAAGACAAGGACAGATACATTGAGGAATACCAGCGCGCAGAGGAATTTGCTCTAGACAAGGCATCCATTTCCAAAAACGCAGGGCAACGAACTTTGGCTAAATTCAAATTGAACTCAATGTGGGGTAAATGGGCACAGAACCAAAACAAGACCCAGACATCTATTATAGGCTCAGAGAAATTTTTCGAGCTCTTGACATGTCCGGGTACTGAGGTTACAAACCTCATATTCCTAAACGATGACGTGGCATGGGACTCTTGGAAATATTCCGAGGACAAAGTTGCCGATGGGAAGAACTTTAACGTGGCGGTTGCTGCCTACGTGACGACTCAAGCTTGGTTAAAACTATATGAGTATCTGCGTAAGTTGGGGAGTCTGTTTTGCACTGTGATACAGACTCGGTCATTTTCATTCAGAAGGATAATGACCCCCCAAAAGTCAAAACAGGGGATTATCTGGGCGACCTCACAGATGAGTTGGAGGAGTACGGCTCTTGCTCCTTTGTAGAAAAATTTGTGTCGGGTGGTACTATAAACTATACGTTTTGGTGTTTTGCTCCTCGACGGGAAAACGTGCAACAAAGGGCAAAGTGAATGGTATAACCTTGAATTATGATAATTCAAAAGTTGTAAACTTCGCCACCTTGAGGGTTAAGATTCTAGAAAACGCCCCGCCGGTGCATGTACATAATCCTCGGAAGATCAAGCGGAAACATGGTGGTGTAATTGTTTCGGAACTGGAGACAAAGGAGTACAAGTTTGTCTTTAAGAAGCGCCGGCTTATGGACAATTTTGACTGCCTTCCCTATGGATATTAGGTTATTTATTTATTTATCATTAATAAGTATAGATAGGGACTTTTTACGTATAACACTTCATTTCATATTATGACTTTGAACCTGAAACATCCATTTACGCTGATCGTTGCAGGGCCTAGTAGTTGCTGGAAGTCTAATTTTGTTATACGACTGTTGGAGTGCAGGGACACTGTGACATTGCGTTTGAAAATATTGTGTGGAGTCATAGTGAAAACAAGGCCCCGCATCATTTTAAAAGCTTATCATTTGTTAAAGGAGTACCAGACTTTGAAAACCCTGAAAATATACCTACGCTTATAGTGTTGGATGATTTGATGACCTCTGCCTATTCTACTAAAGTAAGCCAATTATTTACCAAACGATCGCATCATCGTAAGATTAGTCTGGTACCAATTACACAAAAACCTCTTTCACCAAGTTCCGTCGTCGCGTGATATTTCCTTAAAGTACATATTTGTGTTTAAGAATCCTAGAGACAAGACTCAAATTGTGCACTAGGCCCGACAAGTCTACCCCGAAAACATTTTCAGTTTTCACAAGACGTACCTAGACGTATGTAAAGATCCGCATAGTTATTTGTTCTTGAACTTGACACAATCGATTAAAATCTTTTGAGATTTAGAACAAAGATTTTTCCTCGGGAAACTACTGAAGTGTTTGCACCTGTTCGAGGTAATGAACCAGTCGAAGTCGCAGCTAAACTTCCTTTGCGTAGTTAAAGAAGCTAAACTCCAAGCCACACGTGTGTTACTTGCATCTGCCGGCGACGACTTTATAAAAGCTATTGTCGAGTGTGCAATAAATACGCTAAATGGAAACCATAAACTATCCAAAGAGGAAAATAGTAAATTGAGTATATATAAGATTCGTTTACGTGTGTTGATTGATCCAAAGATTAGTTTCAAAAGTAAACGGAAAATTTTAATTTAAAAAGCTGTGTTTATAGTTCCACTTCGCACAAGCATTTTGTCGGGTGTAATAGGAATACTAATTAATAACAATTAACAACTGGTGTTGCAACGTATGATTTTAGTTCCTCCGGAATTGTGGGAAAACCTTTGTCAAACACCACCACCACCACCACCGGTTAAAAAGGTACTTAATAGTAAAGATCACAGTTATAATAAATGGACCCAAGTTCGCCTCCATCAAACCCATACATGAAAACTGAAAAACAAAAACGGGAACCCATCCCTATTCCCATTATAGGAACTGGTAGTACAAAACCGTATTTTAAAGCAAAACCAAAAATGAAACATATAATCGGTTCGGTGCCTCTGTTTAAAACGGAGTCTGAATCAGACCGATGTTTCACATATGGATTCAGAGTATACTCAAAACGTTTTGAGACGTAAAGTGTCGCAAGGCCCTACGTTTGGCGTGTATCAAGATGATGTTGACGGTTCTTTTAAAATAGGACGTTCCAATTTTAATTATAACGATAAACATGTATTTGTAGATGGCAGAGAGTTAAAGGCAACTTAGGGTCTGTGGGAATTGTTGACAAAGTCTAAACCTGATGAAAACGCGGTCACTATTCAGGATAGACAATCATATAAACAACTACTTTTGCAGTCTAACGCTCATAGAGTTAATTATAGTCCCACAGGTAAGATCAAAGCCAAAAGGGTCTTAAATATACGCGGTTTATTTCGCAACTGTTTATCGACAAAAACGAAGTGCCTTGGGAATCGGTACAATAATAACGTCACTGAGTAAAGTTTATTACGATCCTAAACACGCAGCAGGCTTTGGTTCAGTAGCAAAGTTGGTAAAAACTGGTAAAAATAATAAAAGAGATGTAGAAGAATGGTTGTCGCGTCAACACGTACAATTTACATAAACCTGTAAGGAAGAGGCTCCCTAGAAACCCATGTACGGTAACAAATATTGATGATGTCTGGGAAATTGATCTAGCAGATTTAAGCTCCTTCTCGAAATACAAAGATAAGTACAAATACGTAATAGACATAATTTCACGATACGCCTGGAGCGTACCTCCAAAGGACAAGACTGTTACCTCAATCACAGCTGCTTAAAAATATTTATTTCAAAATAGTAAACCAATTACGATACAATCGGACAAGCGTACTCAATTTGTTAATACAACTGTCCAGCAGTACTTGAAAAGTCAGGGCGTTAGTATTCATACGACTCAAAAGCCAGACATAAAGGGCACCATTGTGGAGCGCTTTCACAGAAATTTAAAGACCAGGATATAGAAATATTTCACCAAGAATAACACATCGTTACTTGTGTTTTAAAATAAACTTTTAACAGGTTACAACAGCTCTGTGCGTTCCGCAATAGGTATGCTTCCGAGCAAAGTAAGCCCTTCCAACATTTACTCAGCGTGGTGAAAGCCTGAGGAATAAAATTCCTCAAAGTCGTGTTAAATTTAGAGTAGGAGATCTTGTGAGGATAAGGAAAGAAAAGGTGCGGTTTGCCAAAGGGTATGAACAATCATTTTCAACAGAAATATTTCGTGTTGTTAAGGTTATTCAGCGCGTGCCCCAACCTGTTTATGAAATCTCAGACCTGAAGAATCGGCCAATCGAAGGTCAGCTTTACAATTACGAGCTTGTCAATGTTACTGTATCGCCCAAACTGAGTTCCAAATAGTTAAAATAGTGCGCACACGTAACAATGATGGTATTAAACAACATCTTGTCAAGTGGAGAGGATACGACGCGACGTTCAATTCTTGGATAAACGCGACCGATATCAAGAAATTATAATGGTTCACTATTACGTAACATTGCCGTCAGAGAGTTCCGGTTATTATTTCCCGGCCAACACAATAGCCGATTTATAACTAAACTGGCTACACCACTCGAGTTGGAACATGATACATGGGAGGTTGGACAAGTCGAGATATCTTACCCTAAAGGATACAAAATCGGTGTTTGCACAAAAAACTTCGTTTAGATTCGGAGGAAATCATATTTCCTGTACAAACTATGAATCTGTGTTTGATCTTCTCACAAATATACCTCAATTTTACGAACCATCTATAAACGAAAACTTCTTCCGTATATTTAGCAACTACATATACAAATATCAGTGGCAAAGTGAAGAGTTGTTTAATTCATGTCGCGGGGAAAATTCCATCATGGTTAAAGAAAATTTAGTATTTAAATTCCCCGCGCGTGTATTTAATGGAATTGAAGATTTAGCAGAAACAATTATGAACTCTTCTAATTGCCGTTCTTCCACAGTGAACCTATCCACAAAAGACAATTTTAACTTTGCTCAGCCTGAACCTGTATACATTTACACTGATATTATGAAATGAAATTTGGTTGGAGAGTCTTATGTGCGACTACTAACTTCTTTGCACTTCCCATCGAACACGGGTTACCATAGTTTTGACTACCCATTTTACATGGCTTTGGAACAGTCCTGTATAGAGTCAATTTCGATTCGTTTAGTTATATAAACTGCTTCCAATGTGTTATTTGAATATAGTGATATTCCGTGCCTGGTAAAATTGCATTTTAAAAAGAAGTCCTCGGCGTAATGGGGTTCAGTATGATATTTACAATGGATCGATATACACGGTGCTGCGTAAATCAAAGTGGTGGTGTTGAGATTGGTCCTGTTTAAAGGGCTAGTTTCAGGATGCAGAGGGTAATGGAACAGGGTCCTTCTTCACAGGGTTCTTCCGTTTTGTTAAACCTATCTTGTATTCAGGGGCAAAGGCGGTCGGAAAAGAGACGTTGAAAACAGGTTCCAATATAATAACTGTTATTCTTAATAAGGAACCAGAACAGCCTGTGGGTGCTATTTGAAAAAATCGTTTCAGTGAAGCAAAAGGCAACCTCCAAGAAAAGTTTTAAAAGATGGCGGGGTAGAGCTTGGATCTAAAAAGGAAGCGTAAGTCGAAAAAAGCTCAGTCTCAAGGCAAACGCAGGAAGGTGAAGGATATTTTCACAGAGAAATAATGCAGTGCTTAAAGTCGGGTGCTTGATATCTTCCTCAAACGCAGTATTCAAACATCTATCGTAAATAGTCACACCGTTACATACAAAACTATTCCGTCAGCAGACAACCCTGCACAGTTGGAATTTAATTGCTCGGGCCATAGCGATTACTACATAGATTTAAATTCTGCGCGTCTACTCTTACGCGTCAAACTTGTGAAAACTGATGGATCAGATATAGAAGGTGCCCAGCCAAACACAGTGTCTTGTGTTAACAACTTGCTAAATTCAAGGTTTAGTTCTCTCAGTATCTCGCTAAACGGTAAACCAGTTACTCTTCACGAGCCAAACTATCATTACAAGTTGCACCTCGTAAAGCTTATAAACTACGGTTCTGACGCGTCTGGCACGCATCTAGTCTCTAGTTTGTGGTACCTCGATTCACCTGGAGAACTCAAAGAAAACCGTGGTTACGCCAGGCGGTTAAATTAACTCAACGACGGCAACACTACTGAACTATATGGGAGACTCCATGCTGACTTGTTCAATTCAGATAAAATGTTAATTACCTCTGTTGACACGAGCATTAAACTTACACGTGAACCTTTTAGCCCCTTCACACGACAACAAAGTGCGCGTCAAGATTTCGGACGCTACTCTTTCTATCACTGAAGTCGAATTGAAGCCTCCTCTTCTACTAGGTGACGCTAATGTTGTACCTATGAAGCGCAAAGCACATTATCCTGTTACATATATTCAGGTTAAAACTTTACAGCGAGTTTTGCGGCCCAGCAGGTCTCTGTCGATAATGCATTCCTTGAACAAGTTGCCGAAAGGATTCTCATTGCTTTCGTTAAAAACAACGCATTCGTTGGTTCTGCCAGTACGAATCCATTCCACTTTCATCATTATGATTTGACAAATCTTGTGTTGTTCGTAAGTGGAGTTCAGAACCCTTCCGAACCGCTCACAATTGATTGCTTTCACCCTTTGGTGCAACCAGGGCTTACAAAATACAATTTTCAAGTACGAGTATTCATCACGACGACCGTGCTCACATGATTACGCTGGAAATGTTCACAAAAGAGTTTCTACGTATTAGGTTTTGACATGACACCTGATAGGGAGGCTGACGAAGGGCATATACATTTACCTCGTCAAGGAAATGTGCGTATAGAAGCACGCTTTGAAAAATTGCTCCCTGAACCTGTGACATGCATTTTGTATGCTGAATTCCCAGGACACATCGAAATTGACAACTCTAGGAACTTTACAGTGGAATGAATACCATTCAAATTCACAAAGGTTTAACTAAACATGTAAACTATTTTCAAGGAGTGTATCCATTAGACCTTTTACCATCCACACTTATAAAGCCTTCCATAATTTTCATTAACCTTGATAAACATTACATACCCGTTTCGCATCGGGTGGCTGTCTTTTTTTCCGACTCTGGGTACGCCGAATATTTTGATTCGTACGGACTACCACCATTCAAACTTTAAATCATGGCATACCTGCAGCGCCACTCGATTTCTTGGACATTTAACCGCCACAGACTACAGGGTGTAACTTCGAATGTCTGTGGACATTACTGCTGTGTGTACGCACTCCACAGAGCTAGAGGACTATCCATGACGTCATTCGTCAATATGTTTATTCCTGCTCGCTACACCTGCAACAATAAAAGGACAATGCGCATATTCCGCGCTAAGTTTCGATTATGTCCCGATTGCGGCCGGTTGAAGAGTAGCAGTCGTGCAAACCACAAATATAAATAAGATACATATTCTATCAGTCGACAATGTCTCTTTTAGTGATTGAGTTTATATACTTGGAAGGGCGAGATGGTGATATCGTGGGCAAGGAGTTGACGGCTGTAGACTTCCAGAGTAACAGGGTATCGTCATATGTCTTTAATATACCGTACGGCTGGGAGAAAGTACCAAAGTTTAACGCCAGAATAAATGAAGCTATTGACCACGGGTGTAATTGGAATGATGGTGATG
>Ga0123354_10014960_pt1 | contig 12093 bp, 9 predicted proteins | sample TergutLab28metaG_2_FD_97872 | JGI IMG/M metagenome (GOLD analysis project Ga0123354, IMG submission 97872) | Labiotermes labralis P4 segment gut microbial communities from Petit-Saut dam, French Guiana - Lab288 P4 | ecosystem: Host-associated > Arthropoda: Insects > Digestive system > Gut ... | reverse complement strand
TCTCCGTAACCATTGAACTTTGGATATAGGTGTTTTGGGTTATATCGGTATAGTTTGACCTAAGGAACACTCTCCCGAAGTTAGGTCCTTTCCTCCTGGGACACCCTGTATATGTATGTATATGCTGAGGTCATTATTCCACAATGAAACCACTTTCTTGGACTCTTTAACTTTTAAGTAATGGGGCAGGTATAAATTTTAGTGCATACATTACCAAAAATGTGAATATTATTTGTGGCAAAAAAGTAAGATTTTAACCTGGCTGTGTTGTTGGTGTTGAGATATAGAAACTCTTTTGTAGATGGACCACAAGCAGCAGCCTGGGTAAGTTACTTATAGCAAGAGTCCACAAACTTTCCAAAAATTAACAGCCACCTCAAAATTCTAGGCATCATAACAGTGTCACGAAGCTACATATTAAGGGCCCGCAAAATATTAGGCACCACCATACAAAATTTGGTTTCCCATGATTTGTGAATTCCTGACCTGCAGAAATGTATAATTGGAAATGTGGTAGGACAACAAATATGGCATGCTTGGTATGAATACATTTTTAATGTTCAAAATGTATGCCACAACTGTAAAACTCCTAGGGACCCAATGCCCCACATAAATTAAATTATACAATCAGCATAAAAATTGTGAACTGCATCAGAGTTCAAGAAACAAGTCTCAGAAGGCACTTTATGCTGCGCATCCAAGAATTTTGTGTTTGCCCCTAAAATTGCACAACTCATGCACAACTTACAATACGCCTCCCTCTCTTGTATTCCTTTAGGATATCCTCTTTCAGGAAACCCTGGATTCCTTCAGAGTCTTCACCATTCTGCTCAATGTTAGAGGACAGCAACTGAAAAACAGGTGTTTATTCATTTTTACTGCCACAGCATCACCACTCACCAATCAGCAGAGTGCCTTGGCTTTCACAAGGAGACCTGTACCTGCCTGACACGGTCAGATGAGCAGAACAGCTTGGTAAGTCTAACAGGAACAGTAAAACCACATAAGCCAATTCTATTAATTCTGTCCACTGTCAAGTCTTTAACCTTTGAACAACCAGGTTAGTATTTAAATTTCCGTGAATATTTGTGAAAAACATTATTATTATTATTTGGACAGAAAAATATTAGATTATGAAATGAATGACATTTTGTGGAAAATAACACAGTGACTATGCAGCATGTCTAAAAAATGCAGTAAACTTCTTTGATGCCAAAATATATATAATAAATTTCTAAGGGTGTTCTGTATGTTCATTCACACATGTGAATGTAGGTCACTCAAAGGTTAATATAACCATCATCTAGGTACAGCTACTCCGATACACTGAACTAGCTGTAATTTTTGGTCCAACCATTTTCTTTATATCAGGTGAAGTTGGAAACAGAACCAACCACTAAAAAAGTGCTGCCTTCATCCTTTTCCCCACCCCCAAAAAACGAATGGGTGAACGACAAACTCCAAACATATATCCTGAAATGCTATCACATTATCCTATAAAGTTGAACTTACAGAATATGCTCTTATACACTCAAGGTAGAGGATGCACATTCCTCTGAAATATTGCCACCTGTTTATCAAATGCAGGTAATTACTTTATATCCACAAGTGTCTTGTAGCTAGATAAACTCTGTAAAAGCTGGGAATTGAAATGATTGCCATCAGTTTACATGTTCTTGGCAATGTCTCTGTATGACTTCAAGCATTATAGCTGCACAATACACATCACCTAGACGGTTAACACGATGGAAAAGAAGTATGTCTTGACATCCACCAAGATTGGCTCAAATTTTTTAAACCATCACTGCCTTCAACACAGATACGTCAACGCAAGTGGTGGGTAAGGTCACACTGAGCTTCTGTTTCTCAAACATAAAGGGTAAAGATCATGTGAAAATCGGGCAGCTTAGCTTGCACAGTACATGCAGGAAAACCTTGGTCACTGCCTACCCTTTCTGTTGTTACATCTTTGTGTATTATATTCCATTAACACACTGTTTAGAATGCAGCTATTCTGCCATCAAAAAATTAACTTACCAAACAAAAATGGTGTGCCACTATATCACCTTCCAACTCATAAATCTTGCCATATAGCAGTTCATTGTCCTCATCATGTTTACAGAACAGGCAAACTTTTCTCACCTCCATTTTAATGTACTTCACCGACTCAAAATCTGAAAAATAACCTGAGGAAAAGAAGGCAAAAGAGTTAAATGCTTAACATTAATCAACATAACTGTATTTTTGTGATTCTGCAGTATCATTTCCAACACTTTATTACCTACAACCGTGTTTCTCAACCTTATGAAATTTCCAATTTTGTGGACCTGCTCCCCAAAATTTTGTCAACTTTGTAAGGCCCCTTAGACACAACTTGTAGCAGGAACATTTACAAGTAAGAAAATAATCAAACTGTAGAAACTTAAGTCAATATAAAAATTTATCATTATAATGATAATTTCCCTTGCAGCTAGGACAATACAACCACAATTAGGAAAACCTGAAGGATGGTCTACGAGTACAATCTACACAATCCACTGATCTATACTAATCATGCAGTACTTGGTGGGACGAGTATGCTACTAGCACAAGAAGTAAAATGATCAGCGCATTAAAACATGAGGACCAAACAGGTTGCCTCTTGCATTTAAACTTCTGAGTATTTTGCATCTTGGCTAGGACACCAACATGTCCTCATGGAGGCTTCCAATTCAGTACCTCCAGGCAAATTCCTTGGCAGTACCTCAAATCAGGACTGCACCCTTCCACTCTTTCGCACTTTATTACTGAATTATCATAATATACATTAACAAATATGGTATGGTAGATAACACTTGTAACTCAAGCCAACAGTATGTATAGGCCTTCTGTGCACTCAACAAGCAAGCATCACTAGACACTTCACAACTTATCAAATTATATCAAAACATTACATACCATTTAATAAATGTACAATGTTAATTAGCAGTGCAGTGTATACAACAAAAATAATACTGCACACATAAACTAATTACATATATGTAATCACTGAAGATGCAAGACTTCCAGAACAATAAAGTCATCTCTAACATCAGCTACGCTTCTTGGACTGCTTAGAAACTAAATATGGCGGCAGCAGTCCTCTGAAATGGTGGTTAACTATCTACCAATTAAAACAGCAGCATTGTATTCCAAATGTCTTTTATCTTCATCATAACTGCTGCTGAACTTGCACATAATTATTACCATGTTGTGTTCTTCCATGTCAGCATAATAAAACCTTATTATTAATTAGAAGTACTCACAAGCAAAAAATTGGGTTTAAAATAATCCAGCATTTTCAATGCACATTTACGTGTTATGTGGCTGGCTGAAAACTTATGTTGTAAGCTGATTCCTTTTACCTACTTCAATAATAAGATAATCTCTTATTGTATCTATTTTATAATGCCTAGTACATTACCAAAAACAATTCACATGCAAACTAAAGCCAGCAAATAATTCACATTCATTAAGTTCAGATCTAGGTTCCTTATTTCTAACAACAGACTTCAACCATTGTCCCAGCAGTACCCAGTGTTAAAAATACAAAATATTTTATGCAAACTGTGCAGGAAAAAACATAATATGAGGGGGTGCTGTTAAGTCCTTAACCCGACCTACTTTCCGGTCATAGGACAGAATCGATAGTGTCACTGGAAAGAGGGGTCTGTTCATATGTCAAATTGCAAGTCTTTTCTTACTCCAGAGGCTGAAAGGAAGCATGTCAGGCGACGTGCACCATTTCAACAACATGTAGACCCGAGCCATCAAGTCCCCCCCCCTCCCCCTTGTAAGGCAAGGCACCGAATGAAATTCACGCCATTCTGATAGAAACATTAGGGTAACATGCACCATCATATGCCACCATCAAAAACTGGGTGGCCCTATTTCAACGTGGTGATTTTTTCACCTGTGATGTATCTCATCCTGGACGACCCAAAACAGTGACCACCCCAGAGATTATTGATCAAATTCACAAGCTAATCTTGGAAGACTGCCAGATTTCACCTAAATCAATAGCTGAGCAACTGGGCTGCTCACATGAGTGGGTTGGGTCCATCATTCATGAAGATTTGCACATGTGGAAGCTCTCCACAAAGTGGGTCCCAAAATGTCTGAACATGGATCAAAAACGACAACAATGCCAGTCATCTGAGCAACTTTTGGCATTTTTTCGGCGTAATCCAAATGATTTCCTGTCGCAATTGGTGACCATGGACAAAACCTGGTTATATCACTACGACCCGGAGACAAAGCAACAATTAGTGGAGTGGCAGCATAGCAGCTCACCCAGCCCCAAAAAATTCCGAGTGCAAAAATCTGCTGGAATAGTTCTCGCCTTGATTTTTGGGATCAAAAGAGCACCCACCTCATTGATTATCTTCCAAAGGGCCACACTATCAACGCGGAGTATTACTCATCTCTGCTGGTGCATATGAAGGACATTTTTAAGGAAAAACGCCGACCGCGGGAAGGTCATCAAGGGGGTCTTGTTCTTGCATGACAATGCCCCGTCTCACCAGGCACTTGCAACCCACAAGAAACTGGCCTACCTGGGCTTCCAATGTCTTGATCACCCACCCTATTCTACTGATCTGGCTCTGTTGGACTACCACCTGTTCCCTGGATTGAAAAAACAATTGAAAAATCACCATTTTTCGTCCGTCACGGTGGTCTTTGCTGCCATGGAGACCTGGTTGGATGGACAACCTTCTAAATTTTTTTTGAGTGGCTTGCAAAAGTCAGAGAAATGGGCTAAGAAGTGTACTGAGCTTCGTAGGGAGTATGTTGAATAAATCCCAAGTTTGGTCGCTGTAGCTAATTTCCTTCCTGGTTGGGCTAAGGGCTTATCAGCACACCCACTTACACTTTAAAAAAGTTTGTTCAAAATACTTTTTCAGTTCTCAACATTTAAACTCTTAATGTGTGTCACAAATGCTGTAGGTCCACATGGTGTTTGTTAAAATTATCCAACTAAATGAAATGAAATGGTCAACACATTTTAAACAAACTCCCGCAGTATCAAATCTCGAAAAAATCCAATCATTGGCTCTTGAGTCCTTTCATGCACATAACTGACAGATGGACACATTATTCTAATATGCACAATGTAGGGTTCTGAACATGCTTACGGACTGGAATTGTAGTGGTTGTTCACTGGGTGAGACATGTTTGCAACCAGTCCTGACATGTCCGTACATATCTTAGCAATTCATGACACAAGTTGCAAGTGGCTGCGTTTGCTCATTTGGCTGTAGGTCACAGAAGTAACACATGCGTTTATGTCATAGCGATTTTTACGATGTGTGAAAGTACTGAAGAACACATTTGCATCAAGTTTTATTCTAAAATCAGAAAAATTGCAATGGAAACATATCAATTATTGCGGCAAGCATACAGTGAAGATGCAATGGGTCGTACACAAGTGTCTGACTGGTTCCTTCGATTTAAAGAGGGTAGAACCTCCGTTGAAAGCAACACCCACTCAGGATGACCGTTTTTTTATTCTGAGGGTATCATACACCACGAGTACGCTCCCAATGGGCAAACAATTAACAAGGAATTCTACGTGGAGGTCTTGCGACATTTGTGTGAATCAGTTCGCTGAAAAGACTGGAAAATTGGCGGGATGGCGACTGAATCCTGCACCACAACAATGCGCCAGCACACACGTCACATCTTGTACAGCAGTTTTTGGTCAAACACGGCACCGCTCTGTTGCAGCAGCTGCCATACTCACCAGATCTCGCACCGTGACTTTTTCCTATTCCCAAGGCTTAAGAAACTTCTGAAAGGACACCGATTTGAGACAACGGAGGACATCAAATGAAATTCAATGAAGACACTATTAGACATTCTGAAAGAGTAGTTCACAAAATGTTTCCAACAGTGGCACAAACGTTGGGCGAAGTGTGTAGCTGGGGAAGGGAACTAATTTGAAGACAATTAGGGTTAAAACCCTGTAAGCCCTATCTACTTCATGTACTGTGGTCAGTCCGGATACTTTTTAAACAAACCTCTATATGCTGGCAACTGCAACTTGAGCTTATATGACAGTGACTTGCTATAGCAAGAAATGTGTAAAGCAGGCAAAATTATGACACAAACTAAGGCCTGTATTATGATTACACCTGCAAGATGGAATGCATGTCAACCGCCTTACATAATCAATACACGCCCAAACGCCTGCACTTTAAAAATATATAGGCATAACCTACATTTCTACCAAATTCGTCAGTAACATTACACGGTATAGGTCTACTTCAATTGCAACATATGCAAAAATATACCAGTAGACAGAGTGATAACCTTTGACTTTCACATGAAACGACGATATTCACACCTAAACTCCAATCACACTCAAGCAGACCTTTACTCGCAAGCTACCAGAAACCATATATCTGACCAACTGGTTACTCGGACCCCGCAACCATGGTGAACTAAAAATCTTATATTTGGCAAAAACTTCCACAATAGCTCATTCTCTGAAACTTCTTCATAATTTCAAAATCCGACACACCCAGAATTTTCCATTGGGAAGAGGGGCAAGGGTGACCCTTAGGCTATATATAATTTTGTTCCATTTTGAAAACTGTTATAAAAACCGTATCATATATGTAACACTGCTTCCAACCGTATTTGTGTGTGTGTGTGTGTGTGTATATATATATATATTTATTTATATATGTGTGTGTGTAATTACATGTTCAATGACTCACCCAATCACAGTCTAATCTTCCTAATTTTGTTGGTGCAGCCCCGCTGCCCACCTTGCGTGAGTCCCTGCGTACAATTCATTCGCCATTTCAAACGCCGGGGAAACCATGAATGACCGACATATTTCTCGAGATTCTAATGCACCATTCAAATACTAGCATTTCCCTGAATGCTTAACATGTCATAATACCACCACACTTCTTCATGTCTTTTTTAGCGTTCAAATTACCCATACGAATTTCGAATACACGTAACTCACCTCTAACGAACTTAACGAAAGATGGCTACAACTAAAACTGTTCAAACACACACGCGTTGTTGACCAATACCATCTTGGCGCCAAAAACGAAGATCGATTGGTTTCAAATACAAGAATAATTCCGATATCATAGGTGATTTAAGAGCCTGCAACTTGCTGAATTTGGACACAAATGCCTGTCGTAATCGTAAGGTACTCGGTGGTATAAATAATTATTACGTCCATTGACCTTATTGCCACAATCGGCCATCGAATATCAAAATGTGGCAACCATGGATTCGAGTTGCAATTTACCCCCTTCAGCGATGACTATTACCTGTGGCGCCTCAGTCGGAGTCTACATGCTGGTGGAACTGTAATCCATGGCTGGTGGTCCGTGGCTGTGTTTCACATTAGATGGCGGGATCAAATTTGAAAGCAAGTTGCATCACATGATGGGAGCTGGATTCACGCTGTATGTGGTTTGGGTATGCGAAAGTTGTGCGTGTAGCAAGTTTCATATTTTAGTGTAGGAATTTTTACGTTTCTAAATTTTTAAGGCGGTTCCACAGTATTGTTAACGTAAGAGGATGTTACTGTTGTTTCATATGCGTGGAAATTGTATTTGTAATAATAATAATAATGGGACAAGTAGTGGGGAAGGCATCTGCCGTCACTCTCCAGGAGCTTGTAATACGAATATATTACCTCTCTATGCTCAAGACCGCCCGTGCGTAATGAAGAATCACATCCTGCAAGAGGTGGTGGCTCTGTTGATTAACAGAACAGGCGGAGGAAGAGGAGTAAATAAAAAAAAAGATTCCCTAGTCCAAGGTGTACACTACTGTGCCAAGAGACTACAGACGCATCAGCGGTCTAAATGATCTGTGTCAACGGTGGAGGGTAAGAAACCAAGAAGGGTGAACTTCGAGAAGTGGTGACCCTCTGTTTCAAGCATCCTTACTGTGGTTGCCGGGGCTATACCACAGTGGATAGAAGACATCCCTAGTTACTCGTGGGACAAGGATGGTGATTAGAAAACAAAATAGTACAAAACCAAGAAGAAGGAAAGAGCATAGATCCTTTAACAACACTGAAGAGAATAGTAACCATACTGAGGGAACTCAACACGGACCATCTCAAATTCCACCTACTATCAGAGCCAGGCAAGAAAATGGAAGGGAATTGAGTAAGCAAACCCAATGGAGCCAGAGGAGATGAAAGAAGTGTTGTGGTGTTTCATGTACATCAAAGAAAAAACATTAGGGGAAAACTGTAAGGAAGAAAATGAATTGTAGAGAGAGAGAAATCCAATGATGAGAATTAAATATAGGTGCAAAATAATTGTTAAACCAGTAGAACTACATTTTAGAAGCTAAAAGAATAACTGTCGAAATTTATGAGACAAAGGAAAATGTTAGACTTGAAATATGGAATGATACAGAGCACCAGAGGGGAAGTGAAGAAAGTAACAGTACTGGCTAAGGTAAAATAGAGAACAAACACTCAGAGCAGAAGGAGGGCAGGACACAGGAATAAGCTAAAGGACGACCTTCAAATAGTGTGGCTTAAGGTGAGGCTGCTACAAATGTCTGAAAGGGAGAGGCTGCCAAAACTAAAGTAAAACAGCAAATTGATAAAGCATAAGAATGAAACAAATGGAATAATTGAAGAACTTTTGGAAGAAAATGGTTTGGACATAACAGACATAACTTGAAATGTGCTGCAGCCACAATTATTACACGAACAATGAAACAGCACAGCAAAAGAAGTAAAAATAGAAGAAAAGAAAACTTTTGGAAAACAAGAATGCAGCAACACATACGCAACTGGGGAAAAGAATTATCAGTACTTGCTGAAACTGGAACAGGCACTGATAATGGAAAACTCAACAGGAAAAAGAGGGAGATTTTTCAAAAATATAGAGTGGCGAATACCAGATAAGTAGCAGGGTTGACAGAGACATTGAAGCAGAAAGTGCAAGCAAAAGCCCAAAGCATCAGAAGGTATGAAAAAAGGGAAATCCAGTATCTCCAGAACAAAATGTTCAAAGAAAACATCAAGAAATTTTACAGAAACTGTGCACGAAGTTTATAGAGGCCAGAGAACCCCAATCTATGACAGAAGTAGAGCCTTACTGGAAGTCACTGCAGGGATAAAAAGCACAGAATAATGAAAGAGCAGAATGGTTAAGAAGAGAATAGAGAAGGAGAATCAGTAATATGGATTGGGCACCAATACGGATTATGGAAATCACTCCATTTTTGTTAAAAGCTCAATTGGAAATCTCCTGGAAGTGATCAAATACAAAATTGCTGGCTTAAAGCATTCCCAGCTATTACAAAAAACTTCAATGAAGTAATGGAGGAAATGGAGAAGTTACCGACTGGCTAACCACAGGAATAACTTATTTGCTACCAAAATCAGGAGATAGGAAGGAAGTCTGCAACTACCAACCCATTGCATGCTTAACAACCATGTACAAGACACGAACAGGAATAATAGCCAGAAGAATCTCCACACATCTGGAAGAGCAGAACTTATAACCAGCAGAGCAAAAGGGATCAAAAGCAATATATGAGGACTGCAAGATGAGGAACAAGAATTTAAGTATAGCCTGGATTGATTACCAGAAAACATTTGGCAGCTTTCCACATAGCTGGGTAGAAAAATCAATAAGACTGGTAGGAGTGAACAGTAAAATTGTCTGATTTTGTAAGTTTTCAATGAAGAAATGGAACACAAGGCTTCATTTAAATACAAAGCAGGAAGTAATACAGTTGTGACTCATTCAGATACGAGAGGAATATTCCAGGGGGGACTCTGTTTCGCCATTACTCTTTTGTATTACACGTTACCAAACGAGCTGAACAGAGCTGATTTATGATATAAAGTATGCAGAACTGATAGGAAAGTAAGTCACTTATTCTATATGGATGACTTGAAACTGCTAGGTAGAAATGAGGTAGATTTGGAGAGTGGAATAAAAATTGTGACAGCATTTAGTAAAGACATTATTATGAATTTTGGATTAGAAAAGTGTGCAAAAATATGTTTAAAACAAGGTAGGGTCCAAAGCAGCAGATAAGTAGGAAGCACATTTGAGAAAGACATTAAAGGACTGGACTCAAGAAAGCACATACATATTTAGGTATAGAAGAAAGCCATGACATAGAGCATAAGAATGAGGAAGAAAAGTTAAAGAAGGAATGCTTGAGGAGACTGAAATTAATTTTGGGTACAGAATTAAGTGCAAAGAATATAATTTAAGCAACTGGATCATTGGCAGTACCAGTACTGAGATACAGTTTTGGAATTACTATCTCACACCAAGAAGAACTGCAAAAACGACAGGAAAATGAGGAAACTGCTAAACATCCATGGACAGCATCACCCAAAGGCAGATGTAGATCACTTGTATGTTCCCAGAAAACAGGGAGGAAGGGGTCTGGTGCAGGTAGAAGCAGCCTACGCAGTTGAAATAACAAAACTGGTGGAAGAGCTAGACAGCAACGAAGATACACTAATACAGATTGTCAGAACGCACGAATACAGTATCAACTCAGCAATGTTACAGGCAGCTTAGGTAACTCAAGTCAGAATTATATAGAGGAACAAGACAAATAAAGGACAGCATAAAAGAGAAAATGAAAGATGGCAAGGGGCGAGGGCACATGGACAATTGCTATGTAACTTAGATGAAAAGCTGTTGGTAATGAGCAGTCCCATCAATGGCTAAAATTTGGAGACTTTAAGAGAGAAACAGAAAGCACAATAGGGGCAGCTGAAGACCAAGAAATTAGTACAAACTGTTTTCAGAATAAATTTTGAAGGAAGAAATTGACGGTAAATGCCAGTTATGTAAACAACATGAAGAAACTACTGACCACCTAACTTAAGGTATTTAATGAGACACAATAAAGTTTGTACTCATTTGCGTTACTCAATATGCAAAGCCCTAGGCATCGAAGCAACAGACAAATGGTACACATTCACACCCAAACCATTATATGAACAGGAAGATGTTACAGTTTTGGAGCATCAAGCAGCATACACCGACAGGGAAGTTACAGCAAACAGGCCAGATATAATAATTGAAAACAAGAAATATATAACATGCATACTGATAGATGTGGCAATACCTGCAGACAGAACTGTCTTGTAAAAGAAAGACAAGAAGCTAAAATACAAGAGTTTATGTATAGAGATACAACAGATGTGGAACATGAATTGTATGATTATACCAGTAATAATTGGAACCGTTAGAATAATAACAAAAGTTTAAAGAAAAATTTGGAAGCCATACCAGGAAAATATTCTGTAGACCTAGTACAAAAGACAGCTATACTGGGAACATCACACATAATACGGAAAGTGCTGCAGTGTGAAACTTGATGCCCGAACTGAGGGGGGTTACTGTTTGTTCAGAAGCACCAGGAAGAAAAGGCCTGTGACAAGAGCTGACAACAACGACAACAAAATCAAAACAATAATAATAATAAGGTTTTGATATTGATGAAATATGATGTATGATTAATCTGATTAAAACAGAAAATGTGTGAAAATAACTGTAGTTCAGTAGTAGTGATCATTTCATTGTCTAAGGTGTATGATTACAATTTGGTTTCTTAATATTGTTTTTAGAATTAAGCCTGCTATGCTGGATGGTGTTACTGATTTGGAATTCATCAGGTTTCATATGAATTCTCAGCAGTAAATTCCATACATCTCATTGGTTATTGATCTTCATGCTATGACAAAATAATATCTCATTGTTCATAAAACATTCTCTTGTGAAATGAGAATATATTACACAAGAGTAACTTGTATGATCTGTGTATGTTGCACATGGTATACATTAATTTTCACATAGTGTATTTTTAAGTTATGTTGTAACTTCCAAATTCATTTGTCTGCAAGTTTTCTTTCAAACTTCATACATTGAAGTCGGTAGAAATTATCAGCTGTTGACAAATATGTTATAACCAAGATTGTACTTACTTACTTACTTACTCCATGGTGCAGAGTCCTTCTTGAGAAGCTAACTGGTTTGCAGCTAGTCAAGAAATTCCCCACATTTCATGGAACCCGAAGGTTCATTACCGCACTCACAAGCG
>Ga0123354_10014959_pt1 | contig 12093 bp, 8 predicted proteins | sample TergutLab28metaG_2_FD_97872 | JGI IMG/M metagenome (GOLD analysis project Ga0123354, IMG submission 97872) | Labiotermes labralis P4 segment gut microbial communities from Petit-Saut dam, French Guiana - Lab288 P4 | ecosystem: Host-associated > Arthropoda: Insects > Digestive system > Gut ... | reverse complement strand
GCACTGTTCTGTACTGTACTGCACAGTACAGTACTTTACTCTATGTACTGTGCAGTAGAGTACTTTACTTACTGTGCAGTACAGTACTTTACTGAACTGTACTGTGCTGTACTGCACTGTACTGCACAGTACAGTACTTTACTCTATGTACTGTGCAGTAGAGTACTTTACTTACTGTGCAGTACAGTACAGTACTTTACTGAACTGTACTGTGCTGTACTGCACTGTACTTTACTGTGTGTTTCATGTTACTGAATCATGCCACTTCTCTAAATAGATTGGCATATTGTGTTTACGTCTACGAGTCTTAAGTTGAACTAACTGTAAAGGTATATGTTGAATGGACAAAAAGTGACACACTGTCAGGTTAAGATTAAGGCTAAATACAACCTCAGGTTTAGAGTAAAGCTAAAGACACACGCTCAGGTTAAGTGTAAGGCTAAGGACACACGTCAGGTTCAGAGTAAGCCTAAGGATACACTGTTCTGTTCAAAAAAAGGCTAACGACACACTTTAGGTTTCAGGGTGAGCTTAGGAAACACTGTCAGTTTCAGAACAAGGCTAAGGAGACAATGTCGGATTTAGACTAAGGTTAAGAACACGTTGTCAAAGTTCGCAGGAAGGCTAAGAACACGCTGTCGAGTTAAGGGTAAGGCTGAGGAGATACTGTCAGGTTCAGAGTAAGGCTAAGTACGAGTTGTCAGGTTCAGAGTAAATTTGTTAAGAGATCTCAGGCTTTTACAGTAGTGGTGATGAGGATCAAATCTTCTCTGATGTTACGTCGTGTGGACTGCTATACCCTGAATGGAAGTACTATGATCTCCGAAACTTCGGTAACTATTTACTAGTCGACAAACCGTAACATCCTAGAAGACCAGAGCCTTCAAGTGTAAGGTCACACCTCAGTCTGTACAGCGCTGTAGCAGCACACCGCTGTGTTCGCTGCTCAATCAACCAGCACGGTCCGAGAAACTGCCGCCCGTGAAACGTTAGGCAGAGTTCTGTTTTGATGTTGCACATTTTGTATTTCAATGGGTTCTTATTTTGAACCATTGGGACGTATATTGTGATTGAAACGAAACGCGGAGGAGTGGAGGAGGGCGAACTGCTGCTTGGAACTTGGAACAAAGTTGCAGTGGAAAGGAAAACTTTGTAAAGGGCACTGTGAAATACGACAGTGAGTTCCAACAACGGTCACTGAGGTTTATGGAACGATAGAAAATAAACGTGATTGCTGTAAGTGCGATAAAAACTTGGGCTTTGCTACGGGGTCACCACGACATTCCGTCTCTCTCAGCAGAACGCGCACAGTTGTGACGGTTCTCCTACTGCACTGAACCCTGAAGATGGAAGCAGTCTGTTTCCCCTGACCACACAGGACAGTGAACGTAACGAACTGTGTCACAGGAAGAACATCCGCTTGCTGTCTGGAGATTCGACTGCCAACCCGCGGCACACCGGACATGTCTGCGGCTCGCGAGAGGTTTAGAAGACACTTCAATTATGCTGTCCCATCAGAATGAAGGAAAAGGTTCTGGTGAGTCGGTGAACTTCGCACGTGTAGTTAATTTCCGTACAGGCACTGAAATTGTAACGGACTTCGTGCATTTCTCACGGTAAGATCATAAAGGGAAAAGTGAGAAAAATACGGATTTGTGAACTCCAGCACACCCCTCAAATTATCAGCGTAAACTAAGTTCAAATAAAAATGAGTGCAAGTGCATTTTAGTCACAATTTTATAGAATTCTGTTTCGTCAAATAACTGTCAGTGACACAGACACAGTGACAGTGGTAGACACAGACACAGTGACAAAGACATAGACAGTGACAGACAAAGACACGGTGACAAAGACATAGACAGTGACAGACAAAGACACAGTGACAAAGACATAGACAGTGACAGACAAAGACATAGACAGTGACAGACAAAGACACAGTGACAAAGACAAAGACAGTGAGAGACAAAGACACAGTGACAAAGACATAGACAGTGACAGACAAAGACACAGTGACAAAGACAAAGACAGTGACAGACAAAGACACAGTGACAAAGACAAAGACAGTGACAGACAAAGACACAGTGACAAAGACATAGACAGTGACAGACAAAGACACAGTGACAAATACAAAGACAGTGACAGACAAAGACACAGTGACAAAGACATAGACAGTGACAGACACGGTGACAAAGGCTCTCAATAAAGTTCTAACATTCCTCAAAACAATCGTATGTTGCAAAAGTTAAATACCAACCAACTGTTAACATTAATTGTATTGTAATTATATTAGTAATTAATTAACAGTACTTTCTGCCCCTTAATCATATAACGTAAACTAAATTTCCCTGAAAAAAAAAACAACAGTTTTAGGCCCCGTGCAGCTGGGTTTGGAACTATGCAAATGGCGCTTGTGCCATACAAGACTGCTCTAAACTTCAACAAAACACTGAACTGTACTAGGTGTAGGTAAGTTCCGTACCTTGCTACGACATTCTCAATAGGTGACACCACTGTGCAGCGAAATGGGGGTGAAATGCTTGATCTCTGTCACGGTATAGGACATCTTGACCGTACGTCATGTCTGAGGACCAAGGTCTAACATAGAATAAAATAAATTTCTGGGAAGAATAATGCCTACATACGGACGGACACAGAGTAATAAACTAACAGACGGCATAAAGCGAAGTCACCATGACTTTGTTTGAGTTCAGAAGTTACTAACACCCCCTTCCCCCACTTCGGAAATATGCCATGTATGAGGCGAGAAGAGAAATGTATGCAGCGTCTAGGTAGGACCTTGAGGAACAAGACCACTTGAAAGACCTAGACGTGGATGGGATGATAGTAATACTAAAATGGACCTTAAATATAGGATGGGAGAGCGCAGACTTTATTCATGTGGCTTGGGGTAGTGAAAATTGATGGGCACTTGTGAGCACGGTGATGAAACGTAATGTCCTGCAAATGCGTGGAATTTTTTGATCAGCAGACGAATTGTTACCTTCAGAGGAAAGACTCTGCCTTATGGACTAGGTTACTTAGTCACGTGCGATTCTGAGCTAATTCTTTGGGACATTATGCACAATGAAGCTCAATACTGGACACTCTGTACAATGACGTTCAACAACTGGACACCCGTACAATGACGTTCAACAACTGGACACCCCCGTACTACGATGCTCAACAACTGAACACCCGTAAAATGACGTTAAACAACTGGACCCCCTTTAAGATGACGTTCAACAACTGGACACCCCCGCACGGTGACGTTCAACGTACAACGATGTTCAACAACTGGACACCTGTACAATGAAGTTCCACAACTAGACACCCTGTTCCACCAGTTGTAACAATGACACCTGTAAAGGAATAGAGACGGCTTCCCAGAATTCTCTGCAGCGTTTTTTATTTAGCGGAGTGAAAGAATTCAGCTTCTGCTGTTAATTCAATTAAGCAGCCGTATCGGCGGATTTCAGGCCAAACCTTGTTAACGTCGGGTCTTGTCCTCAGTACTGATGGCTGACAACTGGATAACTCTTGGCTGGGGCGACGAACATCCGACTGACGCGTCTATCCAAATCAGTAATGACGTGGCCGCATGATACATGTTACAGCGCACTGCTGCTGCCACGGAGTCAAATCAGACTGGGGGTTTAAAATGTGCGTTCTTGTAAAATGGCGTCTGTTGTGTGCTGCAGATTGACATGCAGAGCTCAGCGTAGGGGCTTGGTTCCTTTCATACCAGGGAGCACGAGAGTTCTACACGAGAACAGCAGCTGGCAATGCTACTACTACTACTACTACTACTACTACTACTTATAATAATAATAATAATAATAATTATTATTATTATTATTATTATTTAGCAGGTTGTTCGACGTTTCTACATCTTCCTGCGCCCTTTTAACAATTATATTATCTTCTTCCTCCATTTCTCTCTGTCATTCCAATCTTCTTCTATTAATCCCTTTTCCCCCAACAGTCCTCTAATCCCTTCCGCCCACGTAGCTTTAGGTCTTCCTCGTTTTCTTCTTCCTTGTGGGCTCCATTTCATAACTATTTTGGTAGTCTCCCCTCTTCCATTCTCTGAACATGTCCATACCATTTTAGTTGTTTAGTCTTAATATCGTCTAAAAGAGACCTTGTTACATTCATTTTTTGTTTAATAATTGTGTTCCTAAATTTGTCCTTCCTGGAAATTCGAGCCGATCGTCGCCAAAAGTCCATTTCTGTGGAATTCATTTTTGCTGTCGTTTTTGCTTTTAAACACCATGTTTCTGCTTCATATGTAATTGTACTTTTAACTACTGCATGATAAATATGAGTCTTTGTTTTGGGGGTCACATCACGGTCACATCACGGTCCCACAAAATGCTGTTCAGTTTCGTTATAGCTGCTCGTCCTCTATTAATTCTATCATTAATTTCTGGCTCGTGATTTCCATCTTTGGTTATCCTTACTCCCAAATAAGTATATTCATTTACATGACTTATTATTCCCTTCCCATCTTCTAGTTGTAAATCTCTTGATGTGTCTCCTATGGCCATATATTTAGTTTTTTTAACATTTAGTTTTAAACCCCACAATTCGTACTCATCTATTAATTTCTTTGTCATGTATTCTAAATCCTCATAATCTTCTGCAATGATCATCTGCAAATAGCATTGTATATATTGTCGTATCCTGAATCTCCAATCCCATCTTTGCACATTTCTTCTGCCAATTTTCCAAAGCATTCTAAATATATATTTTAAATAAAGTGGGTGATAAACTGAATCCTTGTCATAGTCCTTTTGTTATATGAAATCCTGAAGAAAGTTGTTTCCCAATTTTAATTTTGGAAAAGGAGTTTTCATAAATCTCTTTATTGCTCTAATAATACTGTTACTAATATTGTATTGTTCTAATGCTTTCCGCAAGTTTTTCAGGGGCACACTGTTATAAGCTTTCTCTAAATCTACAAATAATAAGTGTAGTGGTTGATTAAAAGCCATCTTTTTCTCTATCAGTTGCCTTAAACAAAAAAAATGGTCGACTGTAGATCGACCCGCCCTAAATACTGCTTGTTCTTCTGTTTCTATCTGGGAAAATTCCTGTTCCAAAAAATGTTTTATAATTTTTCCACATAATCGGCTAAAAATATTCATTACTGTAATTCCTCTGTAGTTTTCATATTCATCCTTCTTTCCTTTTTTATGAATAACTGAAATATGTCCTATTTTCCAATCATTGGGAATTTCGTCACCATTTAAGCAGCGTTAAAAAATTTGTCTTAATAACTCATACAACCTCTCAGTTCCTGGTTTTAGTAATTCTGCAGGTACTCCTCCAACTCCACATGATGTATTACTTTTTAAAGAATTAATTGTCATTATGACTATTTCTATATCTAAATTAAGTTTATCCGTTCCTATTTCATTCAAACCGAATTCAAAGTCTTCTTTTCTCAGGTAGCGTTCCCTATCATCCATCTGCCAAATGTTTTACAGGGAAGTCCAACCGAGTGACTAAAATTAACTGTCGTTCATGTTGCCTCTGTGGTCATTACTTGGTTGACATCTCTCCTGGTGGCCCTGTATCTTTCACGTGCCAGAACACAACGGACACAACATTCCACGTGTTTTGTGTGCAAGCGCAAGGTCCAGACAGGAATTTACAGCCTACAAGAAATCGAATTAATGATATCCTTCAGTCTGTAAAGAGGAAGCAGTTCAGAATTCCAACACTTCGTTAGCCTGTTTGCTGACATGTTACCTAGGACAGAATTTCACAGACGAAAGAAACTCTACAAGCGTCCACCTACGATAGTTCTGCGCCGGAACGTTAATAAAACCCTACCTTATCAGAATTCAAACCCCTTTCCATGCCTTTTGTTGGGCCCAGCCTGAAGTGAGCGAAAATTAAATTCTACTCCACAGTCGGGAGTATCTAAAATTCCCTATAATTAAGAAGCAGATGGCGGAATCTTTCGAAAAGTTAGTACCTGTCTACTGTATTATATGACGTCATGTAAGCCCCCCCCCCCTTTTTGAGGGAAGCATATTTTTTAGAACTCTGACAAATAACTGTGAACTGACAGGGTGTAAGAGTGTTTGTATGTCAGGCGAATTACCTGTTACCAATAATGCAGCAGCAGCATAACATGTTAAATATATGGTTTCTCATCCACTATGCGTGCGCACTGCCCTACTTTCCATAATCTTAGATATTTTATTAATCTGAGCATTGGACAACCCTGTACCGAGTACCGTCTGTAGCCTACACACCAACTCCTGCAACAATAAAATTTCTGACTTTAACCTTACTATTTACATAATTCGTAAGATTCTAAAATTAAGAAGCTATTTTCTTCATATACAGCATTAAATATTTTGCCTTTGTAAAATTTGATGCATTATATTTCTTCTCTAAATGCTTTATGAAACCTTTCCACTTCTTTTCTGGACGTCTATTGGTAAGCCTCTGAGTTTAAAATTAATTATGATTAACACAGCCTTTGTAGACGCCATGACATTTCATGTAGTTCCTAACCACGCAACCAACTTAACTCATCTCGATATAGTTCTGAGTTGAAAAGCCAGTGAACTTGTACTTCCACTATCCAATACGCCTTTATGGCTTGCACAGGTACAACTTTACTATTACAAAATTTTTAACGTGTAATTTAAACTATCATACACCTGTTATTTTCATACGTTTTACATGCAATTCGAACAACCATAGGCGCAACGGCACAAAGATTGAATTTCCATATTTTTGTTTACGTTGCTGCTGGCTAGAAGACGAATGTAGATGCAACCAGAAGGCTCTGCGACCGGTCATCTTGACACAGTTCCTTTTTTTGGTTTTACCTTGTCCTGAAGAAAATTTTAATTTTGTTCACCATTCCCATGTTCCTTTAACGTAGTACTCATACAAGACTCCCAATTTATATACATCGAAATTAAATACTTCGAAGACACCAAATTATCTTTCCATGATAAATAAATCGCCTTTGATGAGAAATGAAAATTCCCCAGCACTTTTGAGAAGCCTACCCTTTACTCTTCTTAACATCTTCACTGTCACGCGGAAATCATCAGAAAAGAGAGTGGAAGAACCCCAAGAGCCTACTAACAAAGTGATGTTCATCCTTCCGTCTCAATGAGATGCCTGCAACTGCCACGATTTTCCGTCTTCGCCTGATCTCAGTGTTCTTCCTTCTCTTCATTATCTTCTTCAGGTTTCTTGCATCTAATAGAAACCTTATCAAATATCCTGGTTATCAAGTTCCCTAATTATGTCTTTGTTATGAACTTTCAGTGTAATTTATTCTGAGTAAAATTGTCACTACTCCTGGATTTATTTAGACTTTACGATTAGCCAATCTTTACTTGCTTCATTCTAGAAGTTTTGTACCGATCTCAGGAATTGGTTGTTACAAACATTTGGCGCACGTTAAGTTCGTTAAAGAATTATTTTTTGTTTTTTGCGCGACAGCCCCCAGTGGGCCAGGGCCTAATCACTCTCTGTGTTTCTAGATAACATACAACGACGCACAACAGTCAGTAGGACTACTCTGGACGAGTGATAAGCTCATCGCAGAGACCTCTACCTGACAACGCACAACACTCACAACAGACAGACATCCATGATCCCGGTGGGATTCGAACCCACAATCTCAGCAGACGAGCGGCCGCAGACCTACGCCTTAGACCGCGCGGCCACTGGGACCGGTAAAGAATTATTTATTCCGTCGTGTTTTTATTTTAATTTGTGAGTGTATATACCTGTCAAATTACGGCCTAATAGCACCAGTGTACATCCCTTGGATTACAGAAGAATGAATACCGAGTACAGATGGAATGACGATTGGCAGAATAAAACCGAAGTACACGGAGAAAAACTTATCCATTGTCACTTTGTCACCATAAATCCCACAAGGACTGTCTCGGAAGGAAGCCGTACTCCCTGTTGAGAACTCGTCGAATAACCGCGTGAGTTACGGCATAATTACGGATTATTTAAAATGTTAAGTTGCATTAAATCTGCGACATTTGTCACCGGTTGGACAACCCTGTCTCCTAGTGTGGCCTCACCGTGCCCCTCCGCCAACATTTTATGCTAATTTTCATTATTACTCCTTCCAACACGGTTCACTAATTTTCTCGGACTGTTTTTGTTTATTGTGAAACAGTTAAAATCTTATATCGTCTTTTCGAGGTCTGGGGTTCGAGCTTCAATTAAAACTGTCAAGGTCACTCCGCGGTTACTTCGAAAAACGTTCTTTCATCAACCAGAAATTCCTGCAAAGCCTTCAGCAGCTAACTTCTCACACAAAGTTACAACACCAAGTCGCACCACATTTCTCTTGTGTTTGAAAGGAAACTTGCTTGACTCTCGGCCAGTCATTGGCTACTATAAATTGAATAAAGTAATGTCTTTGAAAATTCAACAATAGAGCCTCCCGTTTTTCGCCCATAGCTGCGGCATTCACAGATAATCTTTCTGTTCATTCAAATCTTTGAATAGTTTAAGCACTTCTGTTATCATGCTTTAACAATATTTACAATCCATTACTTGTTTCGTGATAATAAGTCAAATTTGTCTAAAGTTTGACAGTTCAGACCACTCAAAGTTTCCAATACAGAAGACACAACAAGTTTATCCCTTATAGTTTCACATGTCCGTTCTCACTGAGACTGTCGTTCGTTTTAAACAAGCGACCAATACAAAAAAAAGACACGTCATTTCAAAGCGCGGTCATGCACGATAAACTCCTGGAATGAGCGGAAGGCCAAAATGCCCAATAACATACATTGCTTGAATGCCTTCCCACCAAATCTGAATTAGAAACCTGTTGACAAACTATAAAACCAAACATTGCCCAACAAATTCTAAAAACTTCATAGCTGATGTAGTCGAGATACTAACAATATTGTTGTTGTTGTTATTATTATTATTATTATTATTACCTTCTGCCAATATTAAAAGTAGATATTATAAAAATAAATATAAAAATAATTCCACATTACATTTCAAGAAACTTTCTCCTGCTGGAATATTTTCACGGTAACACGCAATTTATATTGCTTAAACCTGCGGTAGTTTGCTTGAAATTTGGGAGACACATTTCTTCACGTGAACTTCTTCAAAACCAAACAATTTGGGAGACACATTTCTTCACTTGAACTTCTTCAAAACCAATCAATTTGGGAGACACATTTCTTCACTTGAACTTCTTCAAAACCAAACAATTTGGGAGACATTTCTTCATTTGAACTTCTTCAAAACCAAACAATTTGGGAGGCACATTTCTTTATTTGAACTTCTTCAAAACCAAACAAGCCTACACGTATGGCCTAAAATAGAAGATCCATTCCTATTCGACATGTCTCCTTTATGGCCTGCAAAGTTTTCAAGTTCATAAAAGATTTGAATTTTACGAACAAATAACTTTAGTGTTAACTTCATTTCTTATTACGAAATTTAACTTGAAATGTGTCTCTTTCTTCTCGTGATTTAAGTTTTCATTCCACGCACAAGAAACTCAAGGTCTTTACTCTTTAGCTCAGTTAAACACAGCTTAAATTTAATTCTAGAACTATTCTTGGAAACCTTCTCAAAGAGTAACACATTTAATGGACATTAGAACTGTTACTTCTATTATGCATAAATTCATCACTAATTACATCTCTAAAGCTTTGGTTACCGCGTATCTAATTTAGGATATTTAGTAAACTAAGAAGGAAGCTTTAACTTTTCCGCAAATCAGAAGAAGGAAAGGTTTTAAATCGTCTACAATAAAGCCCAAAATTTCGTATTCTGTATGTGACAATCCTTAGCGGAAACTTGTTCTTCTTTTTGCTATCGAAATTCAGCACGACTCAGGCAATTAGCATGTTACTACGTCAGTACACTCACTCACCTGTTTGCCATGGAGTGGGAACTGTCTTATTAATACTAGTAAAAACCCTTTTTGAATGTGAAAGAAAGAAGTTGACAAATATCTTCCAGCTACGTTATCCACAGAAAACAGTTTCTTCGTTGGCATTTCGAAGCTTGAAGATGAGACCATTATTTTATCTCGAAAAGTGGACACCGATTATCGTAGTGATGCGTCGTGTCTAAGATTAACGAAAACTTCAGTTACACCAACTTGGAGAACTGAAGAGTCGCAACCCTTCTACTGATTTACTTTTACATATTATAGTTTGAAAGTGTATTATAAAATTATCATTTCACCGAATATTCAAGCCATGAACTTAAAACACTGTATGAAGATTTTGGTATGAACATCACTTTGTGGAAAAGAGAAAAAGAAATCGACAGTCAATCGCAAAACAAAGTTGCAAGTTTATTTGTCAAAATGTACTACATTTTTTGGCCTTACACGTTCTTCATCAAGTACTCGTTTTTAACAAAAATGTTGAAGAAAACATGCATAAAATGATGCAACTATTATTACATCATTCTTACTAATATGTTTACCGTTGCAAACATGATTTTCTTTAATTTGTAGTAAAACTTAGTGCCGGATGAAGGCCACATAGGCCAAAATATGTAGTACAGTTTGATTTTAAATAAAATTGTCAATGTTTAATTATTATTGACTGTCTATCCTTTCTCCTTAAGTGCCGTAGCCTTTCGATTGTTCCAAAAGACATGTTTTAGATAAGCACTCCTAAATGATTTATTTACCTGTACCTATTTATTTAATCCCTACATGATAAACAGGGAAAATTTCAATTTTTATATTATACTTTTCGATATTAGTGTACAATTTTGGACCGCTTGGCACTAAAAATAAAGGCATTGTCATCCTTTGTAACAAAGCAGAAAATTTACACCAGTGACATGGTGTTAATATTAAATAAGACTTGAATATTTTATATTATTTATTTCCACCCTACCTTTACGAGAAAGTCAAAAGGGCATGGCCGAAATTTTCTCCCAATTTCTTCCCGAAATAAATGCAGTGACAGTACCCCCATAAAACTGATGTTCCCTCTGTATTATTCGCATTTAATCTTTTTAAAATGTTACCTGTTTTTTGAGGTTGATATAGCTGTAAACTTTCTTAGTATTTCTGTTACATTTAGTGTTTTATTTTAATTTAATAGTAGTAGTAGTAGAAGTAGTAGTGGAAGTAGTGGCAGCAGTAGTAGTAGTAGCAGCAGTAGTAGAGTAGTAGTAGTAGTAGTAGAATAGTAGTAGTAGTAGTAGCAGCAGCAGTAGTAGTAGTAGTAGCGGCACCGTTTGTGACGTGTCTGGGGTGTTAGGAAGGTGCCCGATTCGATTCTAGGTCAGAGTAGGGTGATCCTGACTCAGGATTTAGTAGCTTTCCTCAGTTCCGCCTGTCAAGGTACTGCGATTGTACCTAACTCAAATTGCGTTCGTGTGCGTCTTTGGAATTAGGGGCCATGATAGCGTGCCTGATACAGCGACTGGCTACGGGCTGGACGGCCGGGCGTTTGATTCTCGGAGGGTGTAAGAGATTTTATCTTCTTCGTATTCCTCTTAATCGACCTTAGGCCCACACACTGGGACCAGGTCGAGGAGATCGAAGCCGGGATGTGGCGTTGATTACCCACCGCCATCTAGCGCCGAGATTAAGAATAAGTACAGCTATAGCTCTACTCTCACGTTGTGCTTCCTGTGGCATCTAATGGGGTGACCTTTACCTTTAACATCATTCAACTTCATTATTCACTCTTATTCGTTCACTCTACACTCTAACAGGCTTAGAGTTTATTATTGTTGTACTAACCTATTTTAACCTGATTTAATGACACAGCCAACAAACAACGTTCAAATATATAACAATAATTGAGCATCATATTTGCTGCCTTCCACGTGCATTGCTCTGTTTCCATGTTGATGTCAACAGGAAGTGTTCACTTGTAAATGTAATGTTTTACTACTACTACTACTGCTACTACTACTACTACTCTACTACTACTACTACCACTACTACTATTGCTACTGCTGCTTCTACTTCTACTTCTACTACTACTACTGCTACTACTACTACTACTACCACTACTACTACTACTATTGCTACTGCTGCTTCTACTTCTACTACTACTCTATTACTACTACTCTACTACTACT
>Ga0123354_10014958_pt1 | contig 12093 bp, 7 predicted proteins | sample TergutLab28metaG_2_FD_97872 | JGI IMG/M metagenome (GOLD analysis project Ga0123354, IMG submission 97872) | Labiotermes labralis P4 segment gut microbial communities from Petit-Saut dam, French Guiana - Lab288 P4 | ecosystem: Host-associated > Arthropoda: Insects > Digestive system > Gut ... | reverse complement strand
AGGCGGTAACTGCCACCCCAATTGAGACCGGGACATTTCACCCGAATTCGGCCCGGCGGTGTAAGGCGTGGGAAAGGGGGGGGGGGGGTGCTGTTAGGGCTAGCTACGTCTGTGCCATTTTCTATGGAAAGCTGGAAGTGACTGTGACCTACTTTACTGTTCAGTTCCAAAGCTTGCCTAGAGAAAGTGAAATGAACTTTGACTTCTGGCAGGAGAGATGTTTATCGTGGCGGAATTGAACCCTTAATCTGCTAGGTTCTAAGAGCAATAGTGACAATGTACAGCGCTGTTTCAGGACCACAATCTGATGTTCAGAGCCATACACATATTTTATTAAAACTACATACAAATTAGCAATAATATTATATTTATTTATTTAAATTTATATCTTTATATGTTAAGGTATGCCATCATGATTGCTGAAATACCGAAAGGATCTTTTCAATACAGACGTTCTTAGAAAGCATATCATTCGATATTAATGACAGGCTCCTTAGTTTGCAACAATCTCCTCTCAAAAAATTATTTCCAACAAAAACGTCTAAAATTAAAAATCGACAGTGCTGCCTTAAGCGGGGGAAAAGAGAAGCTAACATATTTCATGTACTTCCCTTCTCTTCCGCTTGAGGCAGGACTGTCTATTTCAACGTTTTGTTTCTTCCTTCTAACATGCACTATGGAGCTTTTGTTTATTTACACGTTGCTTATGGTCCGCTGATCTCCAAAAGAAATTACCCAGCAACAAGCATTAGCAAGTACAATTTTCAACGTTTATTAAGATTAATGTGATGTAATTTTTGTTGATTAAGTATTTTACTTTTACACGTGAATTTTTTGTCCAGATGCAGCCAGTGCGGGGATAAGTAAGCATTTTGAATGGTTAAACGAGTAATTACATTCCTTCTAAAAATATTGAAATTCCTTAGAGGTAAATGATGTTACGTGTGCACATGCAAATAGTTAACATGAAAGAAAATGGACGTATTACGTAATTTGAAGAGCCTCCTCGTCAACATTTTTTTCACATATAAAAGCAATTATTACATATTCTGATTGTTTCTTTGTAGCCTCAGCTATTCGGCCTGAAAAGCGCAAGCGCCATATTTTATTGTCATCTGTAGGCTCTCTGGCTGTACCATATTTTTTTCGACATTATTTTGAAAACGGCATGATTTTCGGGAAATGTTATTGAACATAATATACGTGTTTCGGTTTTCTTTACAACTCTGAAACTTTTTTCATTCTAAGAAGTATTGAGCGAGTTATGATCAAAACTATACCCAGGTACCCAGCATGCAATGCGGATGCGCCGTATTATATTGTCATTTGTGGCCGGTCTGGATCTACCATATTTCTTCCAAATTATCTGAAAAAACAGCAAGATTTTCGGGAAAAGTTACTGAATATAGAACGTGTGTCTTGGTCTTCTCCACACATTTTGGCTAAAACATTTCTCATTCTAAGAAGCATTGAGCGATATAGCATCATAAATGCACATAGCTCTTCATGCATAAGTGCCTGGTATTCTTGTCAGACTAAAGAAACTTAAATCTTCTTGACAGATCTTAGAAAAATATATCAAATTTCGTGAAAATCTGTCGAGTGGGAGCACAGTCGTTCCATGCGGATGGACGGGTACACAGACATGATGAAGATAATAGTCGCTTTTCGTAATTTTGCGAATGTGCTTAAAAACGAAGTTTTCCTTGCCCTCTCCATGACGACTGGAAGGGACAGTAGCGGCGTAGCTCTATGCTTAAGGAGCAGGTGAGTTGTCAGTTTCACCCACCGGTCTCTTTGCTCCCGTGAAGGAAACTCCTTACATATTTAACAGGAGGCTGGATGGATCCCAAAAAATTTCTGGACCCTTTAAAGAAAAGAAAAATTTCTTTCCTTTACAGATGGCCGTCTAACTTAACATTAAATTTCCTGAATTTATTTCACACAGTGCATTGGTGCGTTTCAAATGATCCTCACATAAAGTAACTATTATATTTGTACACATAACTGATTATTTTTGTAATGGAGACAGTGGGTTCTCTGTGAGGTAGGAACTGGCTTCTGAAGTACTGTTTACATTGGCACACCTGAAGTAGGTCTGGTGACCTGCACCCCCCTCGCCAAAGCGAAATTTTAAAGAACACAGGTTTTGTATACACGATGATGTCACGGTATACCTTTGTTTAGGCTGCAGCCTAAATCAGTCACTGAAATCAGCTGATGACTGGTACATTGTAATATCGAAAAATATAATACAAATGTACGATTACGTGTATTTTTTTCAGGTAGTTTTATTTTTCCCTGTAACCCAACAAACTGCATTATTTAGTAGAAAATGTAACCTATACACCTTCAGGCAAAAATGTGTAACGATATATTATTCATAATATATCAAGTTTTTTGGAGGGGGGGGGGGGGAGGTGGAGATGATTGGAACAGCAGTGAATGCTCGGTGTGAAAGAAATCTTCCTTCGTGTCACTTTGAGTGTCAGAGGTTAGGCATCCCTGCATTAAGCGATGCTGCTATCTGGAGGAATGATGAAGCCGAACTGAACCTATAATACTATACTGCAGATCTGAAAATACGTTTTGGAAAGATATAGAGGAACACTGGATTATTCATGCTACAGGACGGCTGTTTGATACATTAGTGTAGGAAGGAGATCTTGATATTGGCATATGACTTGGCCTGAAATCTCCCTTAAACATAATAATGATAACAAAGCTGCTGTAAAATATTTTTGTTGTGGCTTTATGGGTAGATGTCCTCAGCTAACTTGGCGAAATGCACAATCCACGCCTTTAACAAGAGGTATCTCAGCGAACCTCAAGTTTTATGACTCCTTTCAAAATTTGGATGGGTGTTGGCAAACACATACTTTTGCTCCGTCTCATACATTCAATGCAGTTGGAACATGATACCACATGTCCATATTAACAGCAATGTGCCCTCTTTAAGAGGTCAAAAGCAAGTGAGAAAAATATCATCAGAAGTGAGTGGCTGCAACATGACAAATGTTTCGTATGAGCGCCACTGGACAAATTATTCCGCACCGCTTCATTTTCCCCGAAAGCAGAAATTAACCAGAGACCTATGTTAAATGCACCTGCTGCTGCTGTAACTGTTGTTCAACAAAATGGTTGGATGAACAGCGATATTTTTGTTGCTTGCCTTAAAGTATTTTTGTCTTGTTCAGCCATCGCTAGAAAATATTCGTCTGATTCTAGGTGGCTACAGTAGTCATAAGGATCATCTGTTGTCTCTTATTCCTGACATACATAATTATATGCATATGCCGTGCTCTCCATCACACACAGTCCATGATTTATTGCCTTTGGAGAGAATGTTCAAAGCGGCATAAACCGAGGCTTGGATTAGACGAAGTCCATGCTTCCGAATAAGAGAGTATGACATGGCAGGTTTGTGAGCAGAGAATTCATTAAAGCATACAGAATGGAGCTGGCTAGAAACGAGTTATCTGATACAGGAATGTGGTCGTTTAACAGAAATTCTTTAACGTTGATTTTACTGCTTTTTTAAATAAATAACATTACTCAGCCTGGGGAATCAGAATTGCTGGCGATCCAGTGTCTGACATTCGTACTCCGCCAAAATCAGTGACTGTAAGAGGCAGAAGTACTGAAAAAAAAAATCGTCACTTCCTGATGGCAGACGGAATAGACTAACCGGAATAAAAGGACACAGTGGTAGAAGTGAAATACGTGCAACAAGTCCTTTGAAGAGTGAGTTGAAGAATAACAACCTGATAGCCCACACCCCCTCCAAAAAAGAACAGGCAAACGGACAATCAGCCAGCCAATAAAAGAAACAGGATATGAGAAGAAACTGCGGTTCACTTGCTGAAGAGCGAAGGTCGCGCTTCACGTGAGGAGAGCCGCCCCTGGTGGAGATTCGTTCCTTGAGCACTTCCTTCGTTGTTTCCAAAGTGGGTCCACGAAAATTGAGCGGAACTTGGGACTTGAGGATCATTTGACTTCTGAAAATGAGCTGTGCCAACGTGGGTTAATCTTAACTGATGACAAGGAATCACCGACAGAGATATAAAAATCAAGAGACTGACCCCAAATTTACGTTTTTTCTTCTTAATTAACCCACTTTATCGCTTCATTGATTTTATGTAATATTGTCTTTTTTTAAGAAATAAATTTATATATAAACTGTTAGATAAAGATAAAATCACGAGCAACTTTCAGGGCCACCAATTTTTCCCCCCTCATCAACATTTACCATTATGAAACGTAAAAATTCCGAGAAATTTTCAAATTAATTTATTCAGTAAGACGATGTTTTATCTGCAGGCCTAAATTGTTAACAGGATCGCGATGGTGTGGCGGGGCGTTATGGGGTGTTTTACAGTAACAGAACATCTTTATCTATTAAGTATGACGTCAGAAATTGACTTACGAAAAGACGAAAGAAATGGATGGACTTGTGCAACCCACTAGACACTCCGACATAACACGTAATCCTGCTTAGATGAAATACAGGAAGTGGATTACAAGAATGTAATATTGCATTATTCCTAACTGATGCTTTATGACCTTGTAGTGAATATGGTGGGCCTATATAACGTATAAGCCTGAATAAAAGGAGAGGCTTTTTTTATCTTTAGGCGCGTTCGTAAAACTGCGAAAAGTGACTATTAGCTTCGTCATGTCTGTGCTTGTCCGTCCGTCTGCATGGAAGAACTCGGCTATCACCGGACGGATATTTATGACATTTGATATTTGAGTGTTTTTCGAAAATATGACGAGAAAAAATTAAGTTTCTTTAAAATCTGACAGAAATAACGGGTACTTTACACGAAGACCAATACACATTTTTGATCATATCTCCCTCAATACTTCTTAGAATGAGAAATGTTTCAGAAAAAAAAAATTTTAGGTGAAATCAAAACAAAAATTTGGATTCAATAACTTTTTTTTTTTAAATCGTGCCGTTTGTGAGATAATGTGGAAAAGCATTGTAGAGCCGGTCAAGTCACATATGACAATATAACGCATGCGCATTGCAGCTGGATACCTCAGGCTACAAACGCGTACTCAGAATGTGTAATACTTATTGCTTTTTCACTGCAACAATGGTTACAAGTACGTGCCTCAATGTTATGTTATACGTACTTTGCCTGTCTTGGTCTCATATAGCCACACAGAAAAGTGGAGTCGCCTTATAAGTGCGTCTTTACGTCAGAGACACGTCCTTTTACTAGTAAATAGTGACTATGCATCACACATACGTCATTTACTAGTTAATCTATTAAAGCCTAGTGGTTTCTTTACGTACCACCAGGTTCGATATTAAAAAATTCTAAATGTTGCTCGCTTTGCGTTCAGTGTTTGTGCGGATCTCAGAACAGACAGCGACCTTTGTTTTATACATCATTAACTGACTGGTTCTTATACCCGTAGTGGAAAGTGTTTACAGCGCGGTACGTACTGATTCCTTATAAAAGGCAGATTACGCTTCGTCTTTAAAAGGTTAATAGCAACTAATAAGACATGCTAGGGCAATTTTATTTCTCTCTTCCAGTATTCCAGTACGTATTGCGAACATTTTTAATTCGATACCTGCCTCTCTGAAATTCTATTAACTATTTGTTCGCGTGTGAATGTTTCGCACATAGAAGAGCTGCAATGTTTAATAAATAAAAGTTACAACATCTTAATCTTAAAGAACATTAAATATGGTGCTACCTGGAGAGAATGGAGGAGGATAGGATGCCTAAAAAGATATTCACTCAAGAACTGGAAGGGACGAGAAGAAGTGGAAGAACCAGGAAAATATGGAAAGAGGAAACAGAAAGAGATCTTCAAGTGCTGGGAGTGAGAAGATGGAGAGAGTTGGTGGCAGATAGGAAAAAAATTGGAAGGACATTGTTCGACAGGCCAAAACCCACAGTGGGCAGTAGTGCCAATGGAAGAAGAAGAAGGAGGAGGAGGAGGAGGAGGAGGAGGAGGAGGAGAAGAAGGAATATGGTGCTTACTAGTGCTTGATGCTGGATCATTAGCAACGTGTAAATAAGAAACAAAAGCTTTCTGTAACATGTAAATAATAAACAAAACGTTGCAACCGACAGACATGCTTCAAGCGGAGGCCAAGCGAAGTACACGAAATGTGTTAGCTTCACTTGGTCTCAGCCTGAGACAACACTGTCGAGTCTTGATTGTAGATATTTTGTAAAACCTTTTTTGAGTAGAATTTAAAAAACGAAAGAGATTTCCATCAATGCCGAATCATAAGCTTTCTAAAAATGTCTGTCTTTAAAAGGTGTTCGATAGTTCAGTAGATCGCAACGTCCGAAACGAACCTTACTGTGTAAATATATAATGTATACATAATGTTTTTATCACATTTTATAAATACTCCGAAATTTTTATTTCAGTACCCCAGTGGGAAAGAGGGAGTTGCCGCAAATTTGTAAATGCCTTATATTCGACCTTATTTATTTATTTGGCGTTCCCGTCGTTTTGTTAGGAAGCACGTACAAACGTTTCGAATGAATATTCTGCCTACATTTTCAGATTCAAGTTGAGGGCATTCCCAAACTGGGAGTCGCCATATTCCCTGCCATCCTGCCCATATAATCTGGTTGTATTCTCACCCCGATCGCTTCGAACCTAAGAGCGTTGAAAACGTGTTCCAAGGAAATGTTGTTGCCCATCTTCAGCATTACACGACTGTACTACAGACGACAGCGGTTGAAACATCATCCTTCAATCGTGGAAAGTTGCACGAATTCTAAAATCCTCACAGTGTCACAATACTTCTGTGTACATCTGTCGTTCTGTAATAAGAAGGTGTAGGTAACGTGTCCAGTCACGGCTCGCGGCCGTCAAACGATGCAATAGATTTCGACGAAAGAATATACCCATCGCAGCCAACAGTATTTGTAATTATTCTACTTGGTATTAATTTGGCCATACTTCTTTTCTGCCAAGGCCCAAGTGCGCCTTTGACAGTCTTAATACAACATAATGCACTTATGCAGAATGTTTTGTGTTTTACGTCGAAGCTATATAAATCTCGTTTATGGTAAAATTGCACATACAAATTTGCTGATAAAATTCCCATGTATTCTTCATAAACCACCACAGAAAACTTAATTGTTATTAAAGACATTTACATACTCCACTGAGCAGAGTCCCTCCTGAGAAGCTAACCAGTCCTCAGCTAGTCAAGAAATTCCCCGTTTTTGGGGGGGGGGGGACCGAAAGTTCATTACCGCATTCACAAGTGCCCGCCACCTGTCCCTATCTTTGTTACTAAAGACAAAGAAATAAAATTTCCCTTGTGTTTAATTAAACATCGCACCACGAAGAGACATATGGGGAAATGGAAGTATGCCTCCTTGCGTTCTGAACACCTCGCTGTTGATCAGCTTCACGTCCTAATCGCTACACAAGAAGGACCCATACCCATTAGATGGAGGTTGTGTGGGCCAACAGCCGGTGTGGGCGCTATGGGAAAGGGAAATAAACTTGACATCTGCTGGTAGTCGAACGCCTTCCGATCTATTGCCAAGTATCTGAGCTATGCGCGCTTACACTTCACTGTCATTCTGAAACTGGTTAGGAGCCACATTGAAACTCAATTAAGTAGCCCTATACTGAATTGTCTACTATCAATCTAACTTACTGAATTAATGTATTTTCTAAAATTAAGAATCTACGAGTCTGTTAATAAGAGCCATTTGTAGTTTAGAATGCTGAGGCACTGCGCTTCTAGCCAGAAGGTCGCGGGTTCGATTCACGATATTGTCCATGGAATTTTTCACTGACATAATCCTTCCGGCTGCACTATGGTCCTGGGGGTCGTCTCAGCCTCTAACAGAAATGAGTGCCAGGAATATTTCCTGGGGGGGGGGTTTAAGGTGGCCGGTGCGTACGGCTCTGACAGTTTTTCCACCTTCATGTGCCGATTGTGTTGAAATCTAGGAACCTCAAACTCCTGGAACCCTCAAGAGCCTGTCCAGGCCCGTAATGGTATTGCTTTACCTTTACCTTTACCTTTACCTTTACCTTTACCTTTACCTGTACATTGAACTGTTTTGTTTCAAACACCGATCTTCTTTGCTACGACTATCTTTATAATCTTACACTATTAATGGCTTTATGCTTCAACTTTACTTATTTTTCGAATGTTTGTCAACTAGGACATTGAAATATCAGAGAAGAGGACAAATAGTGAACTGAAGAACAATCTGAGCGTGGGACAGGAAAGTTGTTATGACTATTACGTTTCTGCTGGACTCATTCCGTGTCTTCCCCTCACGAATTAGCGCAAGAATTTTCCGAATCCATAGGCACAATTTGAAGTGTCTTGCGCATTTTTAAACCCACGAAATTTGAGTTTCTCACGGGGGTCTTTGAAGATCCCGGTCTTCTGGATGTTAAGCCATGTCGACTGGTAAATAGCCATCGACGTTTCGGAGTAGCGTACTGAAGTTTTCTGAACATAGAAACAGTGAACTGCTGCAAACCGTCAACCTCTTCTTGGTCGCTATGCTCTGAGGATGCCAGCAGGAAGCTCATTCGAAACCGAAAGGGCGTAACATTTCTTTAGACTTTAAACTTTATCTTTAAACCTGTTTGGTTGAGTCTGACCTTATTCTTCGTGTGTCAGGGAACAAAACATTCTTTTTTTCAATCATACAGTCTTCCATTTTCTACCCTGAAGATGGAAACTGTAAATTATTCCGAAACATTCATACGTACCCGACAAACTACGCAGGGTCACACCCCAGACGGCAATCGAACCCGCTACCTTCCTGTTTGTATTTCAGGGCCTCAACCAACTGCGCCACCAAACACTGCTATCAGAACCTATGTCTCACTTTGCAGCATAACTGTTGATAGCAGCACCATTTACTCCATAACGCCTTCCTGTCAGTTGTAGCATTTCACTACCGATGTATCTGCCTCTCCAGATATTTTAAAGTTTTCGCCTCGCATATTCGAAAGATGTCGATAATTCAGATTGTCCCTGCAGAGCTGTACTGTCAAAGAGTGCTTGACGGTGACGTATCAACAGCATATTGACACGTGACTGCGTTGCATGTTGAAATTCCAAATGACTGTGATAGTCAAAATAACTATGATGTTGGGTATGGGATAATTTTTTTAACCCTTCGTACCCCAGTGATTACCATATGTGCCACCTTCTTCAGCATTACGAAGATTTTAATTTTCCTCACAGACTACATTTACGTGTTTGTAATAGATCGTAGAATAAGTATTTACCACGTCGCTTGACGGTATTAACCAGCTGAACTTCCTAATGTAGAGGCAGTGTGCTGAGTTTGAGATAGGATCTGCATTCTTGTATATTATTTAGGTGAATTTCAGATTTCAGACAGTTAAGTGCATTAGTATTGTGTTTGTTAGCGATGTTTAGGGCTTTTGAATATCGTATATTCATATTCACGTTTAGCGTGTGGTATTGACATTTAGACAACCGTGCAGTATGCGAGGGAACGTCAGAATCGTAATGCAGGCTTTGATGTTCCAATTTAGAATCGGATGTTTGTTAAAGTCATGTGAGTGCCGGGTTAATTGCATAGAAGTGAAACCTGTGTAATGCTTGAGAGATGCGGACAAAGAGAGGGGGGTGGGGGGGGGGGAAGCAAGAGCAGACTTCAAGCAAGTGAAATGAGATTCATTATAAGTGTGGCAGATAAACAGAGAAACGAGGATATTAGAGACAAATTAAACACTTCTAGTATTAATAAGGCATATTTTTGGCGCAAAAGCCCCCCCCCCCGTTCCCAATGGGCCAGAGTCTCCTCAATCACAAAGTTTCTATATCACACACAACGACTCACCACAGTAGCATTCCTCTGGACGAGGGATCAGCTTGTCGCAGAGACCTCTACCTGACAACACGTTAACACTCACAACAGACAAACGTCCCTGTCCCCGGTGGGTTTCGAAACCACAATCTCAGCAGGTGAGCGGCCGAAGACATACGCCTTAGACCGCGCGTCCACTGGGACCGGCGATGAGGCATATAGTTGTAGGAAAACAGAAGTGAGAAACTTTACACTATCATCGCGCTGTGTGTTCCACTAAACAGGGTAATCAGTTGAGCCGAGCACAACTAATTGTTTCCGTGGTATCAGGTTTAAGCCGCGAAGTAGCTGAGAACTGGGCCCTTCTGAGATATCGCGCAGCGAGTAGTGATAATTTCTTACCGACGTTTCGGGACAGCTTGTCTGTCCCATCTTAAGGGTAAAGAATCAAAAAGAACCCTGAAGATGGGACCGATAAGTTGTTAGGAAAAGTCTGTAAGAAATTACCACTACTCGCTGCGTAATATCCCATAACAGCGTAGTTACCATTTATTTTCTTTATTATCGCAGCTACATGTTTCGGCTAAACACAAACAACCTCCAAGGTGAAACATGTAACCATGTTAGTAAAGATACAGCTGTGCTCGGATTAAACTGTTATTGTTTTTATACAGCACTGCAGTATGTGCACAGGGCGACACTTTACTGGAATGTGTACTTACGAAGTGTTCCTTGAAAATAAAACGAAATATTGTGACAGCTCCCATCCACTGTAATTTCACTACGCATGCGCGCCTTGTAACAGACGACGAAGAATGCGCTCCTGTTATATCTGTGTTTCTCACAGCGGTGATTGTCTTTTGTTGTCGATGCGCCGTGTAGTTTGGCGCAGAAGTACCGACAGTGCCTGAGCCAGCAGGTTTATCCCAAACATAAGCTGCTCAAATAGCGGTAGCAAACGGTTCACCTGACCACACAGTTTTACAGAAGGTACGGCAGTAGAATGTGACAATTTTCATGTAGTTGTCGCGATTAATCTTGTTGAATTTTAGAGAAAATTACAGAGTGTCAGTATTAAACTGCCAGTTAACAGTTGCTTTATGTTTTTTTAATCACGTCTCCTACTTGGTTTTCCTGGCATGCAGTACGCTCCTATAATTTTGATTGAAAATTAACCGTAACTTCGCAGCAGACGTTTATCAGTGGCTCTTATTTCGACTCTCACGTGCCGTTTCGTCCCTTAACGAGATGATATTCATAAGTAACTAATATACTGCGACGCAGGGGACAAGCTGTATGCCTTTGTGCCATTATGGTTAATTTCCGACCACGATTACAGAAATGTATTTCATACAAGGGAAACCATCTAAGAAATGTAATTTTTCAGAAGTAAAAGGCGAATATTAAATGGTATTTTACTGTTGATACTCCGTAATTTTATTTTTCTTATTTTCAGATTAATTAATCAAAACAATAGTCTGAATATCGTCACATTGTAGTGTAGCAGCCTGGATAAATAACAAGAAAGTAAGCCACCAGTCGAACTCGGTTATAACGTCATCGAAGGGACCGAGTAAATTGTGTCGTTATAAACGGGTATCGCTATTAGCGAAGTTTATTACAAACTGAAGGAAAAATATTTCAAGACAAAGTACAGACCTGCAGACATTACTTAATGCCAAAGCTTTTATCTATTTTATATTTAAATTACAATTAAAATTTAGAAATAAAAAAAAAATAGTCTTCTCTAGTTGTAAATTTCTATACAAGTCAACGCTACACTAACTTAAAATTCTGCCTAAACGAACAAAATCTACCATAAGAAGAGGACCGCTCACTGTTAAACTGTCATTTCTCAATTGCTTAAAAAAATTAAACAAAGGATCAACGATGTCACTTCTTTTAGGCTTTCGAAATCGCTTTACAGGCAAGTCTCGTTTAACGTCAGGGTTACGTTCCTAAAAACGTCGCGCAAATGTAACACAGAATTCCGATTTAAAACAGTATATTTCCTGGGTGCTAGGGACTGACAACCGCTCAGCCTACATAGTGCATGACTATGCCACTAATGGGCATATGGATCTGTAGAGGATATATATATATATATATACAGGGTGTTTCACGACTTTAGGGCATAACTGCAGGAGGTGATTTCCTTGGCCTTTGTGATCAAAAAAGTTCATATAAACATGTGTCCGATTTTGGACGGTTACGGAGTTATGATCGTTTTTTAATTCCCGTACACGCCCTCGTGTGAACCGCGTCTATCAGCTGGCGGGTCGCT
>Ga0123354_10014957_pt1 | contig 12093 bp, 11 predicted proteins | sample TergutLab28metaG_2_FD_97872 | JGI IMG/M metagenome (GOLD analysis project Ga0123354, IMG submission 97872) | Labiotermes labralis P4 segment gut microbial communities from Petit-Saut dam, French Guiana - Lab288 P4 | ecosystem: Host-associated > Arthropoda: Insects > Digestive system > Gut ... | reverse complement strand
GGATAGTTACCAGATTAGTGGGTTGACTGGTAAAGTTGGGGCTAACGGCACTGCCATGAGTGGCGGCACTAAACGCACTGTCACGGTGGTGTCACAAGATGATATCGACAAGGCTAAAACTGGCCTAAAAGACAATAACGATGCCGCAGGTAAACGTGATCTTATAAAAAGCTTTGGCGACGATTACATAGCTATCGAAGACAGCTTTACGATTGATGTTCAAGATCCAAAATCCGACCCCGATATCGATAAAGAAACTACCACTACGAGCGCTACACTAACTGCTACAACGGTCTACTCGGGCTATGGGGTCAATAAATCACAAGTTAGTAAGTTTTTAGATGCTCAAGCCAAAGATTCCATTAAAAACCAGGCAGATCAAAAAATCTACAAAAATGGCCTAAGTGGTGTGTCGTTTGAAGATTTTGTGGGTGACAGCGGTAAACGATCTGCCAACATTCGTGCCACTGCTCAAACCGGTCCAAACATTAGCGAAGATGATGTTAAAAACGCTGCCAAAGGGCAAAAATACGGTGAAGTTAAGCGTTTGATAGGTTCTATCAATGGTGTACGCGATGTAGATGTCAAGTTTTCGTTCTTCTGGGTTTCGACCGTGCCAAACGACACTAGCCGAATAAAGGTAGAATTTCAGCTCAATGACTAATTATATGGCTTTAGATGTGGGCGAAAAACGTATTGGTGTGGCGTTAGCTGATAGCGAGGTAAAAATTGCCATACCATTTGGTGTGATAGAAGTCAACGGCAAAGAAGTGTTTGAGGTTAATCGCCTAATTATTGATGAAAAGATCGATATTTTAGTGGTTGGGCTACCAAGGAATCAACAGGGTGAAGAGACTAATCAGTCAGGGTTTTCACGGCGTTTTGCGGCTAATTTTGAACTATCTGTGCCCAAGATTGTTTTTCAGGATGAATCGTTGACCAGTGTGCTAGCTGAACAGCAGTTAAAAGCCATGGATCAGCCATACAGCAAGGGTGATATTGATGCTTGGGCGGCCGGTATGATTTTACAAGATTATTTAGAGGCTCATACCAAATGAAGCAGTTTTTTAGATTTTTGACTAAACATTTAAAAATCGCTATCGTCGTGATAGTCGGGCTAATAGTGGTTGGCATTGTGGTAGCTTTAACCTGGTATTACGCTGCCTTGCAGCCGGCCAGTAGTAGCGATACAGTACGAACTTTTACAATTATTGGGGGTGAAGCACCCAATACTATAGCCGACGATCTACAATCTCAGGGATTGATAAGGAGTTCCACGGCTTTTCGACTATATCTAAGGCTAAAAGGCAAACGAGGATCGCTAATAGCTGGCTCGTACGATCTGCGCCCCAGTTACAAAGCCACCGAAATCGCCGAAATGTTGACTAGCGGTGTGGTTAGCAACACAATCATCACTTTTATACCTGGTGGCACAGTGGCTGATGCCAAAAAAGTACTGCTCAAGGCAGGTTATGCCCAAGCTGAAATTGATGCCGCTTTTAGTGCTACTTACGATCACCCTGTGCTGGCCTACAAACCAGCGTCTGCCGATCTAGAAGGCTATATTTACGGCGAAACCTACTATTTTCTAAAAGGTACACCGGTAAAAGATATTATCAAACGCTGCCTAGATGAACTATACCAAGTGGTACAAGAAAACAACTTAATAACTAAGTTTAATAACCAGGGGTTAAACCTGTTCCAAGGTATTACTATGGCCTCGATTGTGCAGCGTGAAGGTGGTGAAAACTTGCCAGGGGTAGCGCAAGTATTATTGCTACGCCTTAAAAAGGGTATACCACTGGGCGCTGACCCAACCTATCAGTATATCGCCGACAAATTAGGTGTGCCGCGTGACCCAAACCTCGACAACCCCTATAACACCCGCCTTTACCCAGGATTGCCACCGGGGCCAATTTCTACCCCTGGTAAAGCCGCGCTACTGGCGGTCGCTCAGCCAGCCAACACTGACTACCTGTTCTTTTTAAGTGGTGACGATAACAAGACTTATTTTGCCCACACCGATGCCGAGCATCAACAAAATATCATCGACCACTGTAAAGAAAAGTGCCAGATACTATAGTTTAGCCAGGTATATACAACCCCGAACCGAAGTTACCAGAGCATGTCACCCCCAACCTCATAGTGGGGGGGGGAATGCTCTGCTAGTTTGATTCAGGACTGTCAAGACTTGACATATTACGACATATTTGCTAGAATTATATAGACTACCGTATAGTAGACCTTACGAAGGTGGGCAACTCTACAAGCGGCCAGTCCTACCTTATGAGTTTTATCAAAAATCAAAAATTAGTATTAAATTATTAGTTAAGTTCGATAACATGGCTCATACGGGTAGAGCTCTGTAGCAATACAAGAGCGGGAGAATTTAGATTAGTATCAAACCAAGCACGAATTCAAGTTCTGTGAACAGCGAGCTAAGGCAATCAATCTTAGCCCGGGCTCATAGTAGAATTGATTCGAAGCGGCTCAGGCGCACACATCAGATAAAGTCACTGGTGGTCTATTCACTGGTGGCTGTAGTTTTGTTGGTGGCAATTGCGATCGGTGCTAAAGCTTCGCATAACAACGTTGAACTAGTAGCTAACACGCAAACCTCAAATGATACACCAACTGTTAATCAGGTGGTCGAAGCTAATATTGTGGCTTCTTTGGCCGAAACAGCCGATATGCCAGTGGCCAGCAATGCCGCTAATATTTCGCAATCGCTGGCTATCAAACAGCAAATGGCTAAGGGTGATGACGCGACAATCGTTAAGCCACAATTAATCGATACAGCCAGTTTGCCGCACGGTATAGCTAGCCATACCGTAGTCGAAGGTGAAACGCTAGCTACAATTGCCGAAGCTAATGGTATTACGCTGCAAACCCTGCAGTGGGCGAATGGTTTAACGGGCACTGATGTAAAAGTTGGCAGTACTTTGGTAGTACCTTCGGTTGACGGTGTAGTTTACACTGCTCAGGCCGGTGACACAGCCGAAAAACTAGCCGAAAAATATGGTTCAGATGCCGCTCGTATCATCGCTTTAAATGATTTAGAATTAACAGGTATTAAGCCAGGCGATAAATTGATTATTCCAGATGGTAATTTACCCGAAACCGAACGCCCAGGCTACACCGCACCGGCTTCTATGACAAACATCGTATCGGTACAAAGTGCTGCTAGCCCGATGTACAACGTTTCGGCTGGCAACAAATATGCCTATGGTTACTGTACCTGGTACGCTTATGAACGCCGTGTACAGTTAGGCCGACCAGTCGGTAGTTACTGGGGCAACGCTAGTAGTTGGTATTATAGTGCGATGGCCGCTGGTTACGGTGTTGGTCGTGAACCAGCTGTGGGTGCAATTATGCAAACCGGTGGTGGTTATGGCCATGTCGCAATCGTGGAAAGTATTAACTGGGCTGCCGGCACTATGACGTATTCCGATATGAACGGTGTAGCTGGCTGGAATCGCGTTGGCTACAAAACTATTTCACTCGCTACCGCCCGCAATTATAATTATATTTATTAGGTCTTAGCTCGCAATTTCTTGGGGTCAATCGCCAAGAAGTTGACAGGTAAAGTCTACTGCCCAAAATTGGACACAGCGAATGCCACTAGCCTACCACTGTGGGTCTGTCGATTAGTCTTTTCAAGGAATGGCCTTGAAACATGTAAAAAGCATTGACTTTTTATAGTACTTGTACTACAATGAAAGAGTAGGGTGATAACGCTCTACACCTTAATAACCTGGTTTTTTAAAACAGGCGGGTTTAGTTTTACTTTCTATGCCCGCATGCGGGCATATTTTAATTGCTATAAAATATGCAACTTGGTTATTTGTACCTTTCAAAGTTGCAGTGTTCTAAGGAGTACATAATGTCCTTAATGAGCTTCATCTCGATGTTGGGACGGCCAACTGCCATGATTTATTTGGCAGCCATATTTACGCTTTCAGTCTGCTGCGGTTATTATATCGCAGCAGCAAATGCAGACTATAAGATATACGGTGGTGGATACTCACCTCAAGCTATTTTGAGGGTTGGACTGTTCACTATTGTGATTTTTGTCTGCGCATTCCTATTGTTGGGTACAACTCAGTCAGGAATAGGAAGTGTTTTCGTGGTCAATATCCCTATTCCGTTAGGATTGCTTGTTCTGTATATAATTCTTGACGCTGTGGCGTCGGGGGTATTCGTTGGGTATAGTTATAAATATCCGAAGAATATAAGAAGCACGAGCAATAGCTAGCTCTTTTGTAACCTGCAAAAACACCCCTGGGGTAACCTGGGGGCGTTTTCTTTGGTATACTAGTAATATGTTTGTTGATACAGCTAAAGTGTTTGTGACTGCCGGCAAAGGCGGCAATGGGGCGGTGAGTTTTAGGCGTGAAATTTACGTGCCAAAAGGTGGTCCGGATGGCGGCGATGGCGGCAAAGGTGGGGATGTGGTGTTTGAAGCCACAAAAAACTTAAACACGCTGCTGGATTTTCGCTATCAACCCAATTTAATAGCCGAACCTGGTGCTAATGGTGCTAAAGCTAACCGCGCTGGCAAGGGCGGGGAAGATTTAATTGTTAAAGTGCCAGTAGGCACGCTTATTAGGTGTGATGGTGAAGTATTAGCCGATTTGACCCAAGACAGCCAGCAAGCGGTAATCGCTAACGGCGGTGCTGGTGGTTTTGGCAATGCTCACTTTAAATCATCGGTACGCCAAGCACCTAGAATAGCTGAATTAGGCGAACCAGGTGAAACATTTGAAGTAGAATTAGAGTTAAAACTATTGGCTGATGTCGGATTGGTGGGACTGCCGAACGCCGGCAAAAGCACCTTTTTAAGTGTAGTTAGCAATGCTAAGCCCGAAATTGCCGACTACCCCTTTACTACCCTTACCCCTAATCTGGGGGTGGCGGATGTTGACAGCACCAGTTTATTAATTGCTGATATACCAGGGTTAATCGAGGGCGCTAGCGAGGGCAAAGGTTTGGGTGATGCCTTTTTGCGTCATGTGGAGCGTACCAGTGTTATTCTACATTTAATTGACGCGTTAAGCGACGACGTGGCTGGTGATTACACCAAAATCCGCCATGAACTCAAGAATTATAGTGTGGATATGAGTGATAAGCCCGAGATTGTCGCTTTGACTAAGACGGATACCGTAGATGATGAAATTATCGCCATGCAAAGTACGGCATTGCAAAACGTCACCAAAAGCCCCGTGTTCGCGATTTCGTCAATAGCCCACAAAGACACGACCGAACTGCTACGGGCGCTGGTAGAGGCCGTAAAACAGGCTAGGACGCAATTTAAAGCCGAGCATGTCAATGAAGAGCCTGACTTGCCAGTAATTAAGCTCGACGACATGGCTTACGATGATGCCTGGAAAGTGGTAAAGATCCCACTTTATCACTCTGAGCCCATCACCAGTCATTCCGAACTTGTTTCAGAATCTGACCCCAGGATCCTGAAACAAGTTCAGGATGACAGTAGGCGTGGATCTCAGGATGACAGTAGCGGCGTGGTTCAGGATGACAGTCCTGCTTTTGTGGTTACTGGTAAAAAGATCGAAAAGTTTGCTATTCGGACTGATTTTAACAACCCGCACTCTATAAACCGTCTGCGTGATATTATGCAAAAAATGGGCATTACGGCCGAGATTAACCATTTGGGCGCTGAGCCAGGTAGTTTAATCGTGATTGCCGAACGTGAATTTACACTGGTCGAACAGTAATTGTATTTTGTAGGGGGGGGGCTATACTGATGGCATTAGTTAATATTTAGGAAAAATAAACATGCCACCAAATCAACAACAGCCAATGCCACAATCATCACCGCCAACGCCAGCTACTGATACTCCTCCGATTGTGCAAGAATCTGCAAATTTGCCACCACCTAGTCATCTAGAATCCCTTGGTGATGCTTTAGCTAGCCAACCTAGATATAAAATAGAATTCCTGCCAACTGACCGTAACCCCTACACACTACGTCGCATAATTGTGATTTTAATTTGGAGTATCATATGTGTACTCATAGTCCTTATACCACCAGCTGGCTCATTATTACTGGTTATAATCCCGTGCTGGTTTATAGTTGTAAGTGTTGTCATCTGGCAGTTTCATCAGGATAGGAAACGAGGTTATTTTGTTGCCTATAGTGAGAAATTATATAATAAAATGCATGCCAGATTAATGAAACAGCGTAATAGTTCGAGCTAGGATTCCTTTTTGTCACAAAATCTGTTAAAGTTAGGTTAGAAAGTTTGCGCGTAGCTGATTTAAACGCGCTTTTTTAACGGTAAAATATGATTAGCCCAGATAAAATTCGCAATATCGCCATTATCGCTCATGTTGACCATGGTAAAACTACTTTGGTGGATGGCTTATTAAAACAAAGCCACACTTTTCGTGATAACGCCGCCGAAATGAGCAAGACGCTAATTATGGACAGCGGCGATCAAGAGCGCGAGCGGGGGATTACGATTACTGCTAAAACTACTGCGGTAGAATGGAACGGCTATAAAATTAACATTATTGATACGCCAGGACATGCCGATTTTAGTGGCGAGGTAGAACGAACATTGCAAATGGCTGATGGTGTGCTGCTGATTGTGGATGCAGCCGAAGGACCGATGCCGCAGACGAAGTTTGTGCTTAGCAAAGCGCTTGGTTTAGGTTTAACACCAATTGTGGTGATCAACAAAATTGACAAACCAGCCCGGCGAATTACAGAGGTAGAGAACGAAATTGGTGATTTATTCTTGGAACTGGCCACTAACGATAGCCAGCTAGAATACCCGATTTATTACGCCACGGCGCGTGATGGTCGAGCCTGGACTGAAATGCCGGCTAATGTTGATGAAAATGCCGATTTAACGCCGATTTTTGAGGCGATTATCCGCGAGATTCCGTCACCAAAAGTTGAGGCCAAGGGCGCTTTCCAGATGTTAGTCACTAGCTTAGATTATGATAGCTTTTTGGGTAAATATGCTGTTGGCCGGATTACTCGCGGCACGGCTAAAGTTGGCCTGCCAGTGGTGCTACTGAGTACTGATGGTGCAATTACGCCGGGTAAAATTGATAAATTATTTGTTTATAAGGGTTTGAATAAAGTTGAAGTAAAAATTGCCCCGGCTGGCGAAATTGTAGCTATAACTGGGGTGGCTGGTGCTAAAATTGGCGAAACTTTGGCCGATGCGACCATGCCACAAGTATTGCCAACAATCGCGATTGAACAGCCAACCCTGAGTATTTATTTGGGTCCGAATACCTCGCCGTTTAAAGGCAAAGAAGGCCAATTTACCACTAGTCGTCAGATAGGTGAACGATTGCAGCGCGAGCTAGAAACCAATGTGGCGCTTAAAGTGGAACCGAGCCAGATTGGTTTTAAAGTCTCTGGCCGTGGCGAATTACACTTAAGCGTGCTAATCGAACAAATGCGCCGTGAAAGTTATGAATTTGAAGTTGGCCGACCACAAGTAGTATTAAGCGAAATTGATGGAGTTAAGCAAGAACCAATCGAAGAGGTTTTTGTAGAGGTCGCACCTGAGTTTTTTGGTGCTGTAAGCCAGGAATTTGGCCAACGGCACGCCAAATTACTTGATCAAGAAACTGCGCTGGATGGTACTATCCACACGCACTTTAAACTGCCAACCCGCAACTTGATTGGCCTTAGGAACTTGCTACTAACGGCTACTAAGGGTACGTTAATTATGAATTCGCTGCCGGCTGGTTACCAAAAACTAAGTGCTAAACTGCAGGATTCGCGTAACGGTGCATTAATTTCCAGCGAAACTGGCACTACCATGCCATACGCTTTGGCTAATGCCGAAGCTCGGGGTGAGTTATTTATTGGTCCACAAACTGAGGTATATGCTGGGCAAATCGTCGGATTGAATGCTCGACGTGAAGACATGGAAATTAACGTGTGTAAGGCTAAACATTTAACTAATATGCGCTCGTCTAGCTCTGATGGTATTGTACAGCTAACGCCGTTTACCAAGATGAGTTTGGAACAATGTTTGGATTTTATCAACGATGATGAATTACTAGAGGTCACACCAAAAAACTTGCGCTTACGTAAACGCGAACTCGACCCCACCAAGCGTAAACGCGCCAAAAATCACAGTCTTTAATTTTTAATAATACATGTCATGCAAGGTGTAAAGCTACTATTCTTAGTATATCGCTATTGACTTTTACGCTAACCTGTGCTACACTGTAAGTATAGGTTTAAAACAAAAACATGAATAAAAAAGAATTATTAGATTTTAGATACTATGATGATGCTGCGCTTGAAGATGAAGCGCGTATAGAAAGTATACGGCGCCGCAAAGCAGAAAGTGCTGAACGTAAAAAACGGTTGCAACACAATCGTGTAATGGCATTTATCGGCGGCGCAGCTTTGGCGGCAACGATTGGTATTGGTAGCAAAGCAATGGCAACAAGTAGTAAACATCCAGAAACTAACCATACACCAGCCGCGGCAGCGCCTGCCCCTGAGTCGGCGCTCTTGCAAACTGATAGTTTGCAAGATAATGAGGTACAAGTTAAAGATACTGAGCCGGAGTCAGACGAAGAACCCGCTAAGACAGTGCCAGAAAAATCTACCAAAACCAAACCGGAAACAGCGGATGCTAAATCGGAACAATCTAGCAACGTGTTTGATTTTGAACCACAAGTTTGGCAGGGTATTAAAAAAGCCGCCAAAAGCCATGATCTATCGGTGGAATTTGTGACAAGCATCGTAAACCAAGAATCGCACGGCGATACCCAGGCGGAATCACAAGATGGTTTTAGCTCATTTGGCTTGATGCAACCGAGCTTGGTCTATCATTTTAGCGAGTTTGCGCCAGCCTTAAAGAAGGCTAACGTGCTAAGCGTGTTAACTTCGAAATCTGCTAACGAGATTACCCCTGACGACAATACTGCTTTGCTGGCGTCATTTGAACAGCTTAATAAAACTCAGCGGGCGAAAGTTACCAATGTACTATGCGATATTGGCACTAACCTGGATGTTGGCTGTGCTTATCTGAAAGGTGAGGTAGCGAAAGTCAAGCAAGAATATCCTAATTTATCCCGCGATAAGCAATTTGAACTAGCGGCCATGGCTTACAATGGTGGCTCAAGCGTGGTTGATGAGTATATGAACGGTGTTAAATCACCACGAGTCGACAACGTTGAGCAATATTGGCAATTTGTGAACAGCTATTATGGCCAGGCCAAAGCTGGTAAATAATTATGTACAGCCTATGCTATTATTAGTTTATGAAACAGTTAACGAAAAAGGCTACTGTTGTCATAGGAGTAGCCATCATTCTGTCGCTAATGTTAACTACTATCTCGGTAATTATTAGTTTTCCGTATCTCAAGCATCCTCATGGTACATATGCAGTTAAAATATGCGCTGATTTTTCATACGACCCAGGGTCATCAGAGACCGGCAATTGTGCTAAATATGAGGTTGTCCATATCATTAAAGGTACAGAAAACATAGGCTCTGTTTACGATTCTAATATCGGCTCTAAGTGTGAAGATCATGGTGGAACACCTGCAGTTTATCAGCAGGGTGGGGTTGTTGGACCTCGCTTTGTCGGCTGCGCTAAGTAGGCCGTGCATGTTAAAATAAAAAGATGACAGCTTTCTTTTTTTATGATTTAGAAACCAGCGGTTTTTCACCGCGGTATGACAGAGCGATGCAGTTTGCTGGGCAACGGACTGATATGGATTTAAAACCAATCGGTGAGCCGGTCAATGTGTTAATTAAGCTGACTGATGATATTCTACCAAGTCCCAGTGCGTTGTTGGTCACCGGCATTACGCCGCAACAAACCAAACAAGATGGTATAACAGAGGCCGAATTTGCTAAGTTGTTAAATGACGATGTATTTGACCCAGGTACTATTACGGTCGGTTTTAATAATGTGCGGTTTGATGATGAATTTATTCGCCATATTTTGTGGCGAACTTTTTATGATCCGTATGAATGGGCTTATGCTGATAATCGTTCACGTTGGGATTTGCTAGATGTGACGCGCTTGGTTCGCGCTTTGCGACCGGATGGCATAAACTGGCCATTTGTGGAAAAACCGGCCACCCGTCATTCCGAACTTGTTTCGGAATCTGACCCCAAGATCCTGAAACAAATTCAGGATGACAAGTTGGTGAAAGTCCCCACAAATAAACTGGAACTTCTGACTAAAGCCAACAATATTCAGCACGAAAATGCTCACGATGCTCTGGCTGATGTTAATGGGCTGATTGATTTTGCAAAGTTAATTAAGGCTAAACAGCCCAAAATGTGGGATTATCTGTTGAAATTACGCGATAAAAAGGCGATTGCGAAACTAGTGAATTTAGATGACCCGCAGCCGTTTGTGTATGCTAGCGGCCGGTTGAGCGGTGAATTTGAAAAAACCAGCGTAGGCTTCCCGATTGCGCCTGGTAATAAACCGGGCAGTGTGCTGGTATATGATTTGCGCTACAGCCCCGCCGATTTTGCCAAACTGAGTCAGCAAGATATTTTAAAGAGTCTGACAGCTAGTTACGAAGAACGGCAAGCCGAAGATTATGTATCGATTCCGGTGAAAGAATTGCAATATAACCGTTGCCCGGCGGTAGCGCCACTGAACGTACTAGATGAAACCAGCCAAAAACGATTAGATTTGAATTTAGACAAAATTAGCCACAATGTGGCCGATTTAGAGAAAAATCGCGATTTGGTGGATAAAATTGTGGCAGCCTGGAATGGACGGCCGGAATTTTCACCAGCTAAAGACGTGGAAGGGCAGTTATACGATAGTTTTACGCCCGATGCCGACAAACCGCGCCTAGCCGAAATTCGTAAGTTAGACGCTCAAGGTTTAGCGGATTTTCACCCAAATTTCGTGGATGAACGCTTGCCGGAGCTATTATTCCGCTATAAAGCACGCAACTACCCGAAGAGTTTAAGCAGTGATGAAAAAGCTAAATGGGAAAGCTACCGCACCAACAAATTACAGCGTGAATTGCCAAAATATATGGAACGTTTGACTGAGTTAGCTGCCCAGACCACCGATGATAACCAAACTTTTATACTAGAAGAAATCCAGCTTTGGGTGGAATCAATTTGCCAATAGAATAGGACTCCAACAGTGTGGAGTCCTATTACAGATCAAAGAGAAACCTTAATGTTTCGGTAGGCTAGAATACGCTGATCGACCGATAAACGGCAGGTTCAGATTTTCTAGCCAATCGTTTTCGATAACCACAAACAGCACAGCGCCGACAACGGTCAGCAATAGACTAACCACAAGCAAAACTACCGGCCAAGTCTTAGCCTGCGTTTGCTTGGCTGCCCGAACATCACTTGGCGTCATGTTCGGGTATACTTCATACTGACTTTGGTTATCAACCGGTTGCATCTTGCCATCTTTTAAGTCGACAAACATCGTAACCTGGATGTCAGTTGGTGCACCGTAGACTACCCAACGATGGTGACTATTGTGTGGATCAACATGAGTAGCCACTTGGTTTTCGCTGATCGGCAGTAGCTGTGTACTGGCATGTAGCCCCAAGAACTCAAAGTCTTTGGCACGCAAATACTCCGTATGTGCAGTTTGAAAACCCGAGGTGTCAACTACCACATTATTTATGGTGGTGCTAGATTCTTCCCAACGTTGTTCTTCGATGCGCAGTGCCATATATTGGCCTTTTGCATACGGCGTTACGACTGGTTTGGGTGTGGTAATGGTACTAGTTGCCAGTGTTAGACCAGCGTTATTCTTGGCGCCTTCGATGAACTCAGTTTTGCCTTCCATGCTGTTAGCCGACGCATATTTCGCTGCATTGGCTAATTCTGAAAGACGGATGGTTTTGAACAGTAAAACACCCAGAGTGGCAAAAATTATAACCAAAATTATGGCTACCACAGTTTCGCGCGGGGTAATTTCGATATTACGGATCTTCATAGCTACTCCTTCCAGTAGTAAAAAGCAGATTTCTCCTGATTGTAAAGATTACACCCTCAATAAACCTCGCTGGGTTTAAAGAGAGCTCAGTCTACAATATGACACACTAGCGCATAAGAGTCAATGTTTTGAACATGAAATTATG
>Ga0123354_10014953_pt1 | contig 12094 bp, 7 predicted proteins | sample TergutLab28metaG_2_FD_97872 | JGI IMG/M metagenome (GOLD analysis project Ga0123354, IMG submission 97872) | Labiotermes labralis P4 segment gut microbial communities from Petit-Saut dam, French Guiana - Lab288 P4 | ecosystem: Host-associated > Arthropoda: Insects > Digestive system > Gut ... | reverse complement strand
TTGTTTGCACGAATGAACATCAGAGTTGAAATGTTAAACCAGGGGTGTCCAGCACGTGGTATACAGCAACATTTGCAAATTATGAAAGGAGTTTAAAAATCACACACTAATTTCTGCGGTTAGCTATACCACTTAATGCTAATTTTACACCTACAGCCCGCGACCCAGCACATAATAACGGTTGTGGCCCTTTACCAAAGGAACATGTTGGACACCAATGTGTCCGACAACCCATACAGCTACCATTTTTCCCCGTCCTGTTTCACAGGTATTTTGACAGCTTTTCTTTGATTGTGATTAATTTTTTACCAAACAGGGAACTGATTCGAAAAATTGTCGAAAAGTAGGCCTATTCAGGGACATAAAAATCAATTTGACATTCACAGGACCGTGCATCGTGATATATTCTTATAATAAAAGCAGATGAGACGCGCAGTTTCTCTAATTTATTTGATAAAGTACTCTACACGTTTCGGAAAGGTCCCCTGTCCACAAACAGGAGTATCTCAACACTCTATACACGCAATAGGTATTTGTCATGCTATTTGTGTTGGCTGTCTGCTAGCGTGGTCAGGATAGAGTTCCATCCTGACCACGCTACCGAGAAGCCAACTGAACTAGCATGCCAAATAACTATTGCGTGTAAATAGTGTTGAGATACTCCTGATAGACGTCAACAGAACTAGCATGACAAATACCTATTGCTTGCATACAGTGTTGATATACTCCTGATGATGGACAGTGGATCTGTCCGAAACATGGAGGGTACTTTATCAAATAAATTTGAGACACTGCGCATCTCTTTGTCTTTTTTATTATAAGAATAAATATCATTCTTCAGTTCTAATAACCGAGAAGTCCAAACCTGAAGAAAGGCGTTAAGCCATCTTAGTCATGCCATCGCAATATATAGGTAAGTAGATTAAGTGAAACCGTTCACACTGCATCGATATTTAAATATGGCAGCACCTAAAGTAAAGGGCTTATTATCAATAAAATCACAATGCCTGTTCCTTATAATTCTTCTCACATCTGACGTGTTCGGAATCAAGAGCGACATCGGCTTAAATTCCTCCGTGTTGCTATTTATGTCACTAAAACATGATCTAATTCTCTTCGCCTGTCTTGCGTCTCTGACACACTTCTTTATTGGCCCGACCGCCCGACCGCCCACCGCCCACCGCCCATCAGTTTGCATTATCAAGTCTACTGAGCACGAAATGTTAAGCTGCAACAGCATCTCCGTCTTCATTTTAGCGAAACCGCACTGCTGACGTAAACTCCGTCATAAAGCACGACTTCTTTCTGCTGGATGTGACACCGTGTGTCTAGGTACACGCACGATGTGACACCGTGTGTCTAGGTACACGCACGATGTGACACCGTGTGTCCAGGTACACGCACATGACGTAGCAATTACCCTCCGCAACGTCAATAGGTCTACCTAAGTACTAAGTTACACGGCGTCACGTTTGGGGAGCAAACTGTTGTCATGGCCACCCCACATCTTGCATGGTAATGAAATGTAGGGTTCCGTGAATTTCTGGGTAATTTTTGATCCGCTGAAAGGTTACCGGTTTCCTCCGAAGCACTCTGCTCCAAGGAGTTCGTTGCTCGGTTATGTTATTATTTTCCCAAACAAAAATCGAACTTTTTTTTGATGTTTTGCTGACCGTGCATCTCAGCATAATCTTAGTAATTAACCAACTCAATGCACAAAGTCTTGTTTTATAATAAGTTTATTATACGCCTCTACATGTTTCGAGCACTGTTGTGCTCATCATCAGGAGGTCAAATTGTATTATACAGCATCTGGTATCGTCACACCTGTAGGTGGCCGTCCGGTGCACAGGTTGAGAGAGGACTCCAATAAACTTGTTATAAAACTTATTATAAAACAAGATTTTGTGCATTAAGTTGGTTGATTACTAAGATAAAACAATCGTACTGTTTTCCGGATAACTTCCACATGTATTCTGGCATTCTTGAACAGTATCCACTGTCGTCCTGTAGACTGTACAAGGCAGGTGTGGCTCTCCACACAGGCCTCAAAGTGTCTCATCGATCGGAAGGCTTCAGGCTGCTGGAATGTGCGTCCGTGACGTGAATAGAACGGACACACTAGACATGGAGAGAGGTGTGTAGAAACAGCAGATTCAGTGGAATTTGTCGTCGGCTGTTCATGGTATCACGGGAGACATCATGTCATGTGGAGGATACAGATATCAAAACCAGCTATACTTGTCTGAGTTGTATTCCTGAAATATCCCTGAGTCTTGGGTCTAAAGCAGTGTTTCTCAACCTTTGTGAGACCGCGGCCCGGTAAATTCTTTTCTTCATAAGACGATGGCCCGGACCCAACAGATTTACTCGTCAGTACCTTTCCAATTTTTTTTAAATCCGTACATTAAACTAACATAAGTATTAATAATTAAGTACAGCATAATCATAAAGAATATTAGCACAATTATGTGTACGGTGTGGCATGTTGACAAATATAAAATTACATTTAAATTAGTTATCAACTCCAGGAAAATCTCTCGCGGCCCGGTATAATTGATCCCAGGGCCCGGTACTACCGGGCCGCGGCTCGGCGGTTGAGAAACGCTGGTCTATAGCGTATTTACAACATTACTTTTCGTCCGCCGTTTAGAAATGATTATAATTTTCTCTCCTCTTTTCTTCGTCTTTTGCTACTTCGTATTTCGTTGTATAGGTCTGTTCCAGCATTACAAAATCACTCCATCTATTTCAAGATCTAGACGTCCTTTGTCTATACTGTAGCAGTCTTATCCATAGTGTTGCCCCGTGTTATATAAAAGCGTAATGGTTTCATCTTTTGGTAGTTCTGTTGCATTCTGTTATTCTGTTCATTAAAATTCTCTCGACAGCACGTCTTGGGTAACAATTTTCTGTGCACTGTTCCTAATATAGTGCACAGTCTAAACGTATTCAAGGACTCAAATATGGACATTGCGATTCAGCGATGTTGTCACCAATCAATCTGCTCGAAATGCTGTTCACTTCCGTTTTTCGCAACATAACCGAACAAAACGCAAACCTGGAAGTACAATAGAATATAATGTATGACGTATCCCTGCTGTCATTTTATCTGCAGCAGTGAATACAGATCAAACTTATTCTGCCGGTCTAAAATATAACACCAGTGTTTAGTGTTTAAGAACCGTCTATGGAAACGAAGCCGGAAGTAAAATGAATTATGTATAATAAATTTAGGAAATAATTTTAGGTACGCAACAATCCAATTTCGGTAGGTAAATTGTATAATTAAATTGACATACTGAAGGTTATGCAGTGCGCAATGAGATAATTAACGGCTAGTGTGGAAACACGGTTATGTTGCTTGATATGCTTGTCTCGCAATGTACGGTATATCAGCCACTACACAACGTAATCCACTGTAACTGCAGACACATCTCTCCCGATAAGTTTCCGCCTGCATTTATTTATCAGTGATATTAATATACGGTTCTGACTTTGCATTTATACAAACGTAGTGTCAGTTCCACCGATACGCCCCCACACATCACGTGAACTGTTGTCTCTCCTATACTCAAAGTAAGGGGCAGAACATTACTTGGTACTACTGTAGATGGACTTCGGACGTCAGCTTAGCGTACCATATTAGCTTTTGCCAGTGCTGTCATTTTAAGAGGGTACTGTGTTCTTTTGGGGACCGCGGTAGCACAGTTGTTGAGGTGCTGTGCTATAAATCGGAAGTTCGCTGGTTCGATTCCAGGTGGTGTCACTGGAATTTTTTATTGACATAATCCTTCCGATCGCACTATGGCCCTGGGGTCGACTCAGCCTCTAACAGAAATGAGTACCAGAAGTACTTCCTGAGGGTAAAAGCGGCCGGTACGTAAGGCTGACAACCTTACTACCATTCTGGGCCACTGTCAAGTAATATGGGAACCTCAACTTCCTGGAACTCTCTGGACACCTCGGACCTGTAATGGGACTGATTTACCCTTTTACATGTCTTACTGCCGCTCCCAGTGCTAATTATCTGACCAAACATATCATATAGATTGTTACAATAGCCCTTTTTATACACTAATTGCGTATCATTAGTTTTCTTTTGTGTTCTTATATTTGTTGACGATATGAGCCTCGCTGGGTAAGACAATCTTGGGTTGACACCGTCCTGTTCTATATTTCTTAATAAGGTTATCCAACCAAACAAAACATACATATATAGTACAGCAGTCTCTTATTGTACACTAGAGTAATATTATAGAACAAGACTATTGTGCTATATCTATATATTGTGTTTTGTAGGATAATTAGCCCCTTACTGGGAAAAAAAAAAAGGGACAGTGTCGCCCCCCCCCCCCCCCAAAAAAAAAATGTAATTTTAGTTTCGTTGCTGGTCTTTCATGGAAGCACCGTTGGATCTGGCTTTTTTTTTGGAATCGCGTCTAGGACGATAAGAACTTGTTCCTGAACTTCAAGACATTAAAAAAAAAACGCGATTTCATTTTCGGAACAAGAGAAAATTGTAAGGGACCAAATTAGGCGAGGAAGGTGGGTGCAGAGCCACAGTCACATTTTAGCGAGCCAAAACTTCCGCTCCTTCTGTTCGTTTGTTCGCCACCGAGGCACAAACGTCGCGGAGATTCTTCTCACTTTAAAGTAAGGTAAAGTGTTACCGTTATAGGCCCGGTGTGGCCCAGAGGGTGGGTAGAGGTATAGCTCTACTCTTCCACGACCGCGGCAATAGAAGGGAGTGAGTGGTCAGCGTCACGTCCCGGCCGTTCTTTACCCCCGGGAAAGATCCGGTACCTATTGTACAGAAGGCTGGATGGGCCCCAGGGCCGGTCTGGACAGGTGCGGAAAATCTCGCTCCCACCGGGATTCGATCCCTGGACCGTCCAGCCTGTAGCCAGTCGCTATACCGACTGAGCTATCCCGGTCCACAGTTGTGAGACGTAATACATATGAAATTCTTTCACAGCGTCCATTAGTGCTGAGTGTCTGTGGAAGAAAGACGAAGCGTAGTATGTGGCTTGTGGAACAAAACGGCAACCATAACTCTCTCAGGTTAAGTGCACCTTCATGTTGATCTCTGTTGTATATTCCCGTATCGTACTTAAAGTGAGCTGAATACATATCTCTGGAGTAATGAAAAGTTTTTATCGGGGACACCTTCGCCGGTATTATAACTACAGTGCAGCCGGGATACCGTGGAATTCCGTTCCGTCTTTGTGCACGATTTTTATATGCTCTAAAACGCGGCGTCTCCACCGATTCTGGGCACACCAAGAAGCCTATCTCAAGGTACTGGGAGTTCTGTACAAACAGACAATGCGGTTGGGGTGTGACAATGACTACTGACCTCCAACTTGTGACGAGGTTAAGAAGGCCTCCACTCTCCCATAAGTTTTAATGATTTGGTGCACAAGCCAAACTTACTTTTGCGTTAAAAACGTCTAAGAGTTCCTGAATTTATGGTTAATACTGAATCGGCTATAAAGTGACGTCCTCTGTTCATAGTTGAATGAGAAGAATATAAGGTCACAGTGACACTGCAAGCGGTTCTTCGACGAGTGTCATACCGTTTCTGCGTTTTATATGACACAATTGCTTTTAGAGAGGGAGATAAATTCAGGATACAAACCCTCCCATTTGAAGTATATCATCTGGCACGATGGAAATACAATCCTTGTCGAAACATCATCATCATCATCACCATCATCACCATCATCATATATCTATCATGCAGTTGGGCCACTTTTTGACCAGTTCCGGTCTGACGTATCCAGAAGTCTCTTCGAAGGTCTACCATGATTCCTTCTGCCAGTTGGACAGTAGTGTTTCATTACCCTGGGTAATTATTTTAAGGCATTCTATTTACATGTTTTATCCAGCTTCTCTTGTATTCCAGTAATTTCTTCAAAATTGGTGTTATTTTTAAATCCTTTGCAATACATGCATTTGTTTTCTAATCTATCCAAGTGTATCCTGCTCTGTTTCTCATGTATTTCATCTCTGCTGCTGTCACTCTTCTGGCGTCCCTTGGTTTATTAGTCCAAGCTTCGCTGCCATATAACAAGACTGGAAGGGCTAGTATATTGTATATTGTGCAAACATTGGGGCATAAAACAACGATTTATGGCTTAGTAAACTATGCAAGTAGGCTAATTGGTACAGAAGATTAGTGAAGCTTGTTCTAATCCAACCAGGAAAACAGACATTCATCTAAAAAGAATAATGAATACCAAATGTTGTATACATACGGTTGTACTTCCTGATGATGGGCCTATATACGCCCGAAACATGTAGAAGTTGACGAAATATACTAAGAATAAGTTGTGCATCAAGTTGGTTTGTCTGTACACAATTATGTCGAGATGCGTGGTCAACAAAACATAAAATTACTGAATCTAAAAAATAAAATGTGCATTTAATAAATTTTTTTCTCGAACTTGGCCAGATGACCGAAATCGAGTGCTAGATGTGTTAATGTTCGTTGTAAAGTGTAAAGTTTGCAGCTGCTGGTAAAAGGAAGCGTCCTTGTACTCTGCACTAATGTCCTAATTTGGCAGCCACGTCACTCGCGTCACTGGACATGTGACAGGTGACTGCTGCTGCAGTTCTTCATGTGACAGCTAGACAAAACTCCCCGATCACGCCGAGATTCGAATCTCAATCGTCCATTTACTTTACTGACCGTCTTATCCAGGCATATTATTCGGTTACATCTTTATTTACCGTAATGCTTGCTGATAAAATCGAGAACAGATCAATCAACATGGCTGGAAAATTCCGTTCTTTATTTATGAATATTGAACACTGCTTGTTTTCATGAGCAGCAAATAGAAACACACACGCAGATACGTGTGCTTCTGGTGCTTCTCATATACTTGTTTATATTCTTATAATAAAACCAACTAGACGCACAAATTCCTCAAATTTATTTTTGGAATAAAACTCTACATACGAGTATTTCGGACAGTTCCTCTGTCCATCATCAGGAGTTTTTCACTGTCCACACAGCAATTATATGTCATACAGATTTTGCTGACAGCTTGCTCGCGAGCTGTCAACAAAACTGTATGACATATACCATTGCTGTGTGTATAGTGAAAAACTCCTGATGATGGACAGAGGAACTGTCCAAAATACTCGTATGTAGAGTTTTACTCCAAAAATAAATTTGTGAAATTAATGCATCTATTTGGTTTCGTTATAAAAATTCATCACGATGCACGGTCACCTGAGAGTCAAAACTTGTTTTTATGTACACATATGTAGGTCAATTCGTTACAAAATATCAAATCTATAACAAAATCTTCTAAATTTCATTGTGGATTTTTACAACAAACAACAAAACAAAACAAACACAAACACAAACGTCCTCACTTATTGCTACCTGCAGCATATTATGCGTGTTACAATCATATACAAAGACACGCTACCGCTGTTGTACTGGATTTCAGTAGCCAAAGCAAATATTAGAACTACGGAAATAACACAAGACCCTCCCAGTCCCCGCCATGATGGCCATAGGATCATCCGTATTTCCGGTAGGCGTACCTATTCGTTCTGTTTATGCTCACTACTGTAGGGCCTAATAGTATTAGCTGCAAGCCTGCTAACAAGCTTTGAAGGCACTGGCTAACCATTGCACAAACACGAATTTGTATGCGATGGTATATTCCTCTCTAAACCCAACACCCACCACCCACCACCATGTGTTCATCGTATTATTTCAGTTTTATGCTAGGCTATGGACTGGACAACTAAGTAATCATGGTTAGACTCCCGGAAGGGACGACAGATAGTCCTCCTCTCTGCAAAGTCCAGACCGGCTCTGCTGCTCACCCAGTTCCTTAGCTAATGGGTAAAGGCAGGTAAATCGTCCGTGGTGCAAATCTGACGACTCACCACTAGCTAGTAATGAGGTTAAGAGTAAGTGGAGCTATACTGTCACTACTCCATACGCCTTTGGCACACAAACCTACGAATGTACCGTTATTATCAGAAACGGGGAAATGCTAATTTCTACTTCTCTGGCGATTCACATACCGACCTCAAATTTGGGTTCGTATCGATTGACCCTCCTCCGCATGTCCTTCGAAAAGTCACGGTTACCACTCCAATGTATTTTCCCTTTGGACCCTTGCAGTCCTGTAGACATTCTTTTCACAGAAATGTTGGTATTGATAATCACGTGACAAACTTTGCTAACGACAAGTGTTTGAAATAGGGCGCAGGGGGAGTGGACTGGCAGGCAACGATGGGTAACGAATTGGGAATCTTGCAAGCTGTCATTCCTGTCATCCATGCGGTCGCTTTACTTGGCCGTAGTGCTGGTGGAGGTGAGAGGTCATCGGTAAGACTTGACCCCAGTAGACACGCGACAGGACGCGTGGTGGATCGTAAAAAGTGTCGGGACGCTGGGGCGAAGAAATATCTGCCACTGCAGGGAATCAAACCTCGACCGTCAAGACCGACGTACTAAGGCAGGGGTGTCCAACTTTTCTGACAAAGGATTACAATCTTTAGTGTGGGCTGGTTAGCTGGCCGCACGTGTTCACATTGAGTGATATAAATGACTGCCTGAACTGATTTGTAATGTTTATAGTAGGCCTATATGTACTTATATATATTAGCATAGTCGGTATAGCGACTCTCTACGGGCTGGACGGTCCGGGGATTGAATCCCGGTGGGGGCGAGATTTTCCGCACCTGTCCAGACCGGCCCTGAGGCCCAGCCAGCCTCCTATACAATGGATACTGGGTTTCTTTCCCGGGAGTAAAGTGGCCAGGAAGTGGCGTTGACCACCCACCCCACATCTAGCGCCGAGGTTAAAGAAAGAACAGAGCTATATCTCCATCCACCCCTGGGCCATCGTGGCCTGTTCTGGGGTGAATTTTCCTTTACTTTTACCTTTACCTTTACAAACATAATATGCAAACGTGGCTACGGGCCGCGGTTTTGTTCCCCTGATCTAAGGCACCACAGTGCATGTTACGAGAATAGAGTGTGAATAGACGGTGTTGAAATAGGTTACAATTAACAACACCAATTATTAACGATTCGTGCTGTAATGTACGTACTCTAGAAAGTACTCTGCCATTCGTATACAGGATATAAAACATTCTTTTTCCGGAAATAAGTATAAAATGTCGGGCCTCTTATCTTCATAGGTTGCTGGTTTCATATATATACACGTGTACGTTACTGAAAACAGAGTACGAGAAAGTCAGCGGGGACTTTTCAAGGTTTAACTTAACGATAGTCCTAATACCTTGGGAGCACCAATATATATATATATATATATATATATACATCCTACAAAATCATATCCAAGGAGCAGAATCTTTATGAAGTCGGTAGTTGGTCGGCTGACCCAGCAGTTTCATCCTCATCCACCGCCGTGTTCACAGCAGTCTACTACTGGAATTTATCGTAGACCAGATTAATCCAGTCCACATCCTGACACTTTATTCCTTCATGTTGTATTTCAATATTATCCTTCCATATAATCTTGTATTTCCTAAGTAATCTCTTCCCTTCACGCTCTGCTACGACCAAATATCATGTCTCAATTGTGGTTTTCTAGGTTATAACATAGTGCAGTTTGGTAGGGGAAAAAACAACCTACCGAACTGCACCTTCTCAAAACATAGAATTTTACCTCTTCAGAAAATCTGGTATCTGAACTTCAAGGTGCGTCATCCCCGTTGTGTTTGTTAGAACCTAAGGTAATAATTCTATACGGATTTGGCAGTCATAACACAACTGTATGATCAGGCGTATGTAACTTATCAACATCAACTACATGTTTCGCCCAGTGTTGCTGTATCCTCTTTGTCTATGACATTGTAGTGTAAGTGCCGAGTCGGTTCATGCCCCATGTTATATGCATGGTTCTTTACCATCTGCACACACGCCCACCGACTTTGTGTAAGACGAGATCTCATTCCCCCTTACCTACACTAATACTAATAATTGTTCTGTCTCATATCATATCTATATGCCTTCTCTAATAAAATTGTATTCAACCTGATGATGGCCACAGCAGCATTGGCCGAAACATGTAGTTGATGTTGATAAGTTATATAAACCTGATAATATAGTTGTGTTATGACTGCCATATCCTTATAGAATTATTACCTTAGGTTCTGATATCTGAAGCCTCATGCCTCCTCCTGTTGCACAGTTACTGTCAAAATCTGGTATCTGAAGCCTCATGTCTCCTCCTGTTGCACAGTTACTGTCAAAATCTAATATCTGAAGCCTCAAGTCTACTCCTCTTGCACAGTTACTGTCAAAATCTGGTATCTGAAGTCTCATGCCTCCTCTTGTTGCACAGTTACTGTCAAAATCTGGTATCTGAAGCCTCATGTCTCCTCTTGTTGCACAGTTACTGTCAAAATCTGGTATCTGAAGCCTCATGTCTCCTCCTGTTGCACAGTTACTGTCAAAATCTGATATCTGAAGCCTCATGTTTCCTCTTGTTGTACAGTTACTGTCAAAAAATTCGCGGAAGTTGCAAAACCCTGTGCAGAGTGTTCAGCAATTTTTCATCTACTTGTAACAACACGCTACGTCATTCGGCGTATGAAGGATGGCCGCAACGCTCTCTTAGGCAGCCCATCCACTGTCACATATCGGCACACAGCACAAGTGTAGGGCAGTGCATGCAGCATCTGGACTGTGTGGGCAGACGTCTTGCCGCTCTCTTAAGTCCTCACACTCAAACGCTTTGTGACATTCCTACTGCACACGGGACTGAGCAGCAAGCTACCGTAGGCACTGACACGAATCAGCATGTGCTGTCGACAAATCTCTATCATTAATGTCAAATCTGTTTCACCTCCACCTTACGGTTGTACACTCTATTTACATTTTCGGGAAAATACTGTATAGAAACTAACAAGTTTCCGGCCAGAACACAGGCCTGTTAAAGCTGTCCCCATGTTGAACCATACTGACACTTAGATGTAAGGGTAAGTGGAACAGATACTGCTTGACAAATGCCTGTTGTTGTATGTACAGTCTTGAAATCCTGATGAAGGAGAGAAAGACCGTCCGAAACATGTAGACTGTTACTGCAAATAATATAAATTTGACATTGGTGCATGTGGTTGGCTTTACTATAGAAATATATTACGATGTACGGCTCTATGAACGTCAAATTTGTCTCATATTGTTTACTTAGCAAGAGGCCCCAGTCTAAACTTGGGGGCAAAAAGAACAGCACTTCCTATACGTGCTTGTTGGGACTCGAACACCGGTATTTCTGCCCTTAGCCAGTCACTTTACTGAAAGTGAGCTGTCACGACTCACCCTTTGGCTTATTTCTTATTTATTACTAAACAGCGAGCGAAATAACGGCTGTGAATGGGACCGTTCATCGCAGCATCTGTTGTTAACCGTTGCTTCTACCTGTCGCTATCGTGGAGAAGCTTAGACCCAGTCTTAACTTCTCCACGATAGCGACGGCTGACCAGTACCAGATGCTGTAGATACAGTTATTTGTGCTCTTGATGATAGGTGGAGAAACCACCCGAAACACGTAGAGCAGTTTGCGGATAAAATAAACTGTGTATAGTTGCATCTTGTTGGACATTTATTGACATAGGCTATGAATGATTGCAGGCTTCCGCCGCGAAGTACAAGAGAACTGCGCCCTTCTTGGTTATTACGCAGCGAGCAGTGGTAATTTCTTACCGACGTTTAGGGACCCATTACATCACATCGTAACGGTAAACGCTAAGCTTGTTGACACAATAGTGTCTGATTTCTGACTGACTAAACTAATCTAAACTCCGTGGCCTTAGTCCGCACGCGAACTATACAGACAGAGCGGCCGCCGCCGGCCGGCGAAGTTAGTGCCAACTTTTGCGGATAGAGGGGTGTCACGTGGTCAGCGCAACGGGTCCCCATAGACCTGGAGCCGCTACTTTTTTCATTCAAGTAGCTCCTCAATTGACTTCACGAGGCTGAGTTGACCCCGTTCCAGACCCACTACTACTCAGAAAATCTGGTAGCGCCGGGGATCGAACCCGGGACCTCTGTATCTGTAGCCAGAAACTCTGACCACTAGACCACAGAGGC
>Ga0123354_10014952_pt1 | contig 12094 bp, 4 predicted proteins | sample TergutLab28metaG_2_FD_97872 | JGI IMG/M metagenome (GOLD analysis project Ga0123354, IMG submission 97872) | Labiotermes labralis P4 segment gut microbial communities from Petit-Saut dam, French Guiana - Lab288 P4 | ecosystem: Host-associated > Arthropoda: Insects > Digestive system > Gut ... | reverse complement strand
TGCTCCTGATGATGGGCGTATGTACCCGAAACATGTCGAGCTAAGAATACATCAATAAAATTACCTAGTTGCATCAAGTTGGCATTTCACTTTATTTCATGAGGAAGATGCACGGCCAAACAACCCTAAAGTACAATGACCTTGGTGCACATTTACTGACAATGTAATCCCTGTGTAATAATGCCTCTCGCTCTGTGCAAAACATTATGTGGCAATAAGTTAACTTCATTCTATTTCATTAAATACGCATGACATCAAAAACTTATGAGAATGCATAGGCACATGTAACATCAAGTTCAGACACACGTCACAACCAGAGTAATTCAGTTTTGAGTCTCTAAATATTTACTTACAAATTCTTCCATATCACATACTGTCGGCAACCAATTAGCACGTTGTGGTGACTTTACTATACAATAAATGTTTATTTACCGGTATAAGTAACATGTATGAATGTAATTTTAATATTATTCGTCCCGTTCATTATTTAATTAAATATCTTACAAAAACCAACCAGATGTAAAATGAGCCATAGTAAGTGTGCATTTAAAGTGTAAAACACAATATCGTCGACATGTTCCGACTCGTCATTAGATTACTAGAGTAATTTTTAAACCCTGGTTTTACTTTATGTGTTATACATAATCTTATTGATGTATGTTCTCCCTGATGATGACTCATAAAGAGTCTAAACATATTCGACATATTATGTTTTAAACTTTAAATATAAACTTAAATTGACTTATTAAGCATTTGATACATTTCTTAACTGCAATTGGGTTGGCACCCGGTGGCAGTAGTTGGTTCGTTTCTGCAAGACAATTACGTATTAATGCAGTACGTATGTACAGTTGTGTGTACGTGCATATGTGTATACGAAAGTATGTATGTACTGTACGTATATATATGTACTTACCTAAGTGTGTGTCTGTATGTACACGTATATTATGTATATGTGTACGAACGTACGTACGTATGTATGTGTGTATATGATTGTATGTATTATTGTATGTATGTAAGTAACTTGTGAATGCGGTAATGAACTTTCGGGTTCCATAAAATTCGGGGAAATTCTTGACTAGCTGAAAACCGGCTAGCTTCTCAAGAAGGACTCCGCTCCATGGTGTGAATGAGTGAGTAAGTGAGTGAGTGAGTGAGTAAGTGAGTTAGTAAGTAAGTAAGTAAATAAGGTAAGTACGTAAGTAAGTATGTAAGTAAATAAGTAAGTAAGTAAATATGTATGTAACTAACGTTTATGGATGTCTGACAGCATGCATACATGTAGGAAGTATATTTAGGCCCATTCATGTAAACGTGTATGTGCGTAAGGCTGACAACCTTACCACCATTCTGGGCCATTGTCACGTAATCTGGGAACTTTTACTTCCTGGGACCCTCTGGGCAACTCGGGCCTGTAATGGGACGGATTTAACTTATCTTATCTAAACGTCTATGTGCGCACTTGAGTGTGTCTGTGTCATGTATGAAATACAAGAAGGAATGTGAGAAGTTTTGTTTCTGCCCGTCTGTCCAGCCGTCTCCTTGAATGTTTGCATGTTGTAACTTGAAAACCGTTCGGCGGATTTTGTCCAAATTTGCCATAAATATCCTGTGCCAAGCTTGGCTACTCCACAGTCGCAGTTCAACAGTGCACCTTACTTTGCTGCAGCCTGTCATGGAAAGGTGCCAAGATCACGAAAATTGTCTCGGAACGTTTATTTGCCGAAGCACACTCGCCACTTTACAAATTTTAAAACAGTTCGCCATAACTGGTTTTTAACTTAAGAGTCGATTGGTCTTACCAGTCAGCACGGTATAACGCCCCAAAAGGCTCGAATCTGCAGCAATACTCTGTGAGATGTACTTGGGGTTAGTAAAGTTTTTGGGTTATACTGACCAGATGCGGAACGAAATGCAACACTGCAACTTTTAATGTACAAACGGAAATAGACGATTCTAAGTTTATGAATAAAACTCAAAGGGCCAAAAAATCATGATTTGTAATTGAGTTTGTCCACCCATGTTTCGTTTGAATGAAATGGTAATTAAATTTTATTGTAATCTACAGAATAGAAAGTGAAAACAGAGTTACGTGCGTATTGAAGTGCATTCTAGGAGGGGAGCCTTGGGTGGGAAACGTGTGGAAGGTGACGTGACGCTAACAGCTCTCGCGAACGTATGAAGGAGACCGGAAATTCCAGTAGTTAACTGCAGACTGTAAAGTCCAAAGTGTGCTGCACGTCTAACAATCCTTGCAACACAGTGTATGGCACGACATCACGACAGAATTATAATTAATAACACAAAAGCCGCGGAAAGAATGCCCATACATCGACGACCTGCACATCTCCTTCGACTTTTACCCTATTCTCTCCGGCATAGTTCCCTGTATCTCCGCTGATATTGTAGTATTTAAGTAATCTGGCGCCCTGTTTCATATATGGAGGCTGTCTTGTTTTGCTGTTACATGACCGTGCTCGCAGTTTATTTCAATCTGCGTGGGATGTGGTAGGGTTACAGAGTGTCGTAAATTGTACTTTGCCGATGTACAAATTTTGTTGTTAAAGAGGCCAAGACTTCGACACAACTGGATCATTGTGCCCCGGTCCACCCGCTCTTGCCCACCCCAGTCGTACAGGTATTCAAACAAATGTTTATAATTATAAATAAACTTGTCTGTCAAAATGCGCTTTGGGCTTGTTGACATAGTTAAGAGAAGGCATGCGACAATATGTAAAGAGTGCTAGGCAACAAACGCCTTCATTCCCACTGTCCATCAGGCGTCTTTCGGTGGTCTCTATATAATACTCTACCAGTCTCACACAGGGCAGGGCTCAGATATCATCTCATTGCTTGCATGTGGTGGGAATTAAGATGTGCTATTTGAGGCGATGACATGATAGCTGGGAACTGTCAAAAATGCGTAATTTCAAGACATGTGCGTGGGTTGTTTGTGTTCGGATATTAATCTCCAGCACTCAGAATATCTCCCTTGTAATTCGGTGCAAGATGATAGCCTGCGACTGAAATCGACTAACAATAACAAGGTTCGCTCATTGTTTCAAACCCTTTTCCTCCGCGTTGTGCCTTCATGATGTGGAATGAGTCAAAGAGGGTAGAGCTGGACTGAACTGTTATAAATATTCGCTCTTCATATCAATAACTGTAGTTCAGTTAAGAAAGTGTAGACCTGTAGAGTAAATAAACGGTAAAGCAGTCCCGTTACAGGCCTGGAGTGGCCCAGAAGGCTCCAGGAAGTTAAGGTTCCCAGATTACATGACAACGGCACAGAATGGTGGTAAGGTTGTCAGCCTTAAGCACCGGTCGCCTTTACCCCAGTAAATGTTCTGGTACTCATTTCTGTTAGAGGCTGATTCGACTCCAGGGCCATAATGTAATCGGAAGGAATGTGTCAATGAAAAATTCCAATGACAACAGTTGGGATCGAACCAGCGACCTTCCGATTTGTAGTGTAGAGTAGGTACTTGGAATAATTATGTGAAATTAAATATTTTGGAAGTCGTAAAAATTAAATTGGCGAAACGAATAAGAAAAGTCTATGAGCTTCTAGCAAACCACGCAGTACATAAAGACACTACATTCAACATTGACTAAATAAATGTCATGCAGACAAACATAAAGACAAAACCAGCGGCACAAACCAGGTCTTTGAACTTCCTTGTGGGATACGGTCAATCAAACAAAGTAATTGACTAACTTGCGGAATAAACCTAAGTCGATAACACAGCCGACTACCTTGCGTTTACAGTACGTAGGTACTGTCTATATGAAAACATGGGCGGGCGATACAAGAAGGAGCGGAGAGAAGTGGCGCGAATGTTGAGTTATGAACGCACAGGAAGAAGATGAACATGGCGGAGATGCTGCACAGAGGATACTGTAGGTCTGCACAGACATTTAAGTCATCAGTCTTCCTTGATGGAAATAAGAGGTGGGAGAGCAAGAGGAGAAAGATGTGACGCCTCAACAGAACCGTGCAGACTACACGGCTAGCATACATGTCGGAGAAGTTGCCGTGGAAGCATGGCGATCATTTCCACGTTGATGACAGGGATAGTTGCTTGTGACTATTACTGCTCCGTTGAACGTCAGCAGAACAGGCTATGAACAGCTCCACTACCTCATTAAAATTAAGGGTCATAAATTAATATTTGCAACAAATAAACTTATATTAATTTAATTTTTGAATTTTCTATTCTTCTCTTTCAATTATATTAATTTAGGTACAGTTTAGAACACTTTAAGATTCATGGCCGTCAGTGACTTCGAATTGTTGTTGAGAAATCACGGTGTATGTTTGCGTGCATCCACAAGGAATAATTAATTTAAATGGCAAATCCAGATTTTATGTTCGATAACAAGAAATATTTTTTTTATTAAAAATGTAATGTGTGGTCTTCCATGAAGAGCAGTGCCCGGTTACAGCAGGCCGCACCAGTATGTGGTAACAGTTTATAACTTCTGCTACAAGAATATACAAATGCAGTCAGTAATCCAGAAAAAAAATGATCGCAAGGGATTTACAAAGAGTGGGATGTTAAAATTCACTAAGACGAAGGTCCTGCATTTAACTCTGCCATGAAAATATTCGGCCCACAAAAAACATGAAACTTTGTTTCAATATAGCAATGTCACTTTCAAATCTTTCAAACTGACACCTTCGAATATATTTACCACTAAATTCATCACATATTTGTTTCTTGTCTGACGTGACGCCATGTAGAATTGTATATGTGAATCGACTGTTCGGAAGACCACTCTGTCGCAAAAGTCTACCCATATGGATACAGCTGGAGCCTCTGAAAACTGACGTAGATTTACCAGACGTAACGATGTAACAACCCATAAGGCAGCAAACTTCGTGGTCACCGCCATAACACTCTCAAATATCAATATGCATTTCACAGTTACCCAAATCAAAGGCTTTCCCAGTCTGTCGTGAATTATGCACACTACACAAGACGCAAATCTCTGCAAGCTTCAAGCTTAATGTTTTTCATTATCATCATCATCATCATCATATAGCTTGCAGGGTTTAGGCGTCGTGATTTACTGCAGTCCCGTTAACAGCCGAGAAGTCTTTTGACGGGTCGTCCTTGGTTTCGTTTTCCACATCTGCTACACAATTATCATCATTTCTCGCAAATACGTTTTATTCCTTAGCACAGTTGCGCACAGTAACGTTCTTTACTTAAAAACAGTTTATTTTACTTTAACATTAAATAATATTTATTGGAAAAACAATTAATTTTAGATATTTAAATCGCATTACACAAATTATACGTTGAACATTGTCCACTGTTTTGGGTACGTACATTTGGTATACACGTCAAGGTCTGAGGTGTATTTGGTACAAAGATGATACAGACTACACGGAAACAACACATCCAGCAGAATTGGTTTCATAATATTAACTTGCCTGACAGAGGAGTTTAATAGGTTCTATGGTTATAAAATATAGGAATGTTTCGGTAAAAAGCAATGGAAAAGTCCAACAAAACATAAATACAATGTATCAACGACTAAGCTATCAAGCTACCCACTACCCCACTCATGGGCTAAAAATCAAAATAAGTAATAAATGTCTGTCGGTGTATTGAAGCTATATCAAGTAAATTTGACGTTTGTGTGACCGTGCATCTCTGATAAAATAATATAAACAACCAACTAGATGTAACAATAACAATTTATTAGGAATTTCAATCAGCTCAACATATTTCGGGCGATAATTTCGCCCATCCTCAGGAGCACAAGAATGTGTTTACAGCTTGTGGTATAATGCACCGATGATGTTGCCTGCTGATGACCTTGTCACCAGTGCATTATACCACAAGCTGTAAACACAGTCTAGTGCTCCTGAGGATGGGCGAAATTATCGCCCGAAACATGTTGAGCTGATTGGAATTACCAATAAATTGTTATTGTTGCATCTAGTTGGTTATTTATATTACTGTATCAAGTAATCTGAAGACAGGAATAAAAAAATTCCGAAACGTCGCGTAAGCTAAATAGGCCTTAACACACAAGGTTAGACAACTGTCAAAACAATTAGGGTATAAAGCTTTAAACAGACAGGCTATGTAGCAGTTGGCAAAACAAACTATGACAAAGATGAATTCTTGACGATACAATGTAAGATTGGAAAAAAAGAGGTTCCATTAGGCTAATAGTTTAGAGACGGAAATTTCAAACTATTGATACAACACAATACACACGTTGAAGCTTTAATATAATTAAGTTCTGTCTGTGGGTCTTGAGTTCCTCAGTACACAAGAGCGTCTTAATAGAAATTTCACAAACGTTGATACCAGAGTTGAGGTAGAAGTCGGAATTTTCGAAATAAGTAAGTTTTACTTCACTTAAGTTTAGACAGTAATTTTCTGAATACGTAGAGGATAAAATATTGAAAGGAAACAGTATTTTGAACATTTCAGACATAAGTGGGCAAATAAGCCAAGATTATTAGTAGGAATTCTGGGTCACTTATATAAACATCATTTGATAACCGATAACAGAAAACGCAAGTTTAATTAAGCAAAAAAATTAGTTAAACGCGGTCTGTAGGAACCCGCATATTCAGGTCGAAGACCGGGAATCAATTGCTCGACAAATCTTGTGGGAAAAAGGGAGGGAAAGATAAGTAAATTGGTGATTAATCTGCTGTTCCTGAACTGCTCGTTTCATAAATTTTCGTCTTAATATAGCACCAAAATCGTTAGCTGCAATTTCGTACTCAACGGATACAACACACGTCTAGAACGAAGTAAGTTGAGAATTGATGAATTTTAGTATGAGTTAGGAACATTAAAGCAAATTTTCTCTTTTGAACAGGATGAACAAGAACATTTCTTATGACTTCTGCATGGCTACGCGACCTCTTCTCTACGTCTCCAGGGCTCTGGGCCTGGCACCGTATGCTTACGTCAAGAAAACACTACCAGGAGGAAAAATGTTGGAAAAACCTGAGATCAGTTCAGTTGCACTCATTTACAGCATGTTTTTCGTTGCACTATATATATGTGTGCTTGCGGTTTCCTTTACCTATAAGTTCACGTACATATATTCTCAAACGCCTGTAACCGATTTTGTTCCTGATATTTTACTACATACTGTTGGCATTTCGTCACTGGTTTCTTTAGTTCTAAGTGTAACGAAAAACAGAAATGCGATTGTCAGAATAACATGTTTGATAGCAGAAGCAGAGAGAGTTATTTTAACGAGCTCCAGGGACTATTACAGGAAGGCAAAAATTAGTCTATTAGTGCAGGTACTTGTGATGTTAATAGTACTTGGAATGTTCAGTTTCTATGACTACCTAACATGGTATTCATTTCGTGGTGTCATGTTCTTAAGTTACAGTCATCAATATGTAGATGAGTTAATGGAGTGGATCATTCTAATTCAGTTCGTGAATATGGTTGTTCTGCTGAAAGATCTATTCTCTTTTTTAAATACGCGTCTCTCCAATTTATCAGGCATTTTCGAAATTGAAAATTCGAAGGAAGGATTCCAGTTGCCTTCACTGGAAACGGCATGGGTCAATGTCAAGGAAATGAAATCACAGTTAACAGGGAAAGAAATTTTAACCTTTAATAACATTCACGATATCTTGATCGACACAGTGCTTTTAGTTAAGTCTACTTATGAAGTGCAAATATTTCTGAGTTTACTCAACGCCTTTGCTGGTACAACCATCTGGACATATTTCGGTCTATGTTTCTTATACGGTTACTATAGTTTAGAAAACGTAGCTCTCAGTACCTCAAGAGTCTTACTGTCTCCAATAATATGGGTTTTACTGCATATGGCAAAGCTGCTGTGTGTCACAGTGTCATGCCACTCTGCCAACAACAATATGGCGCACACCTCCACTGTGCTTCGCAAAATACTGCTTGCATTTCATGCTGATCCGGCAACTATGTCAGAACTGGAACGCTTCGCACAACACGTCGCTCGACGTAAGTTCAAATTCACGGTATTCGGATTCCTCAGCCTCGATTTGTCTCTGCTAGTGTCCACGATGGGCGCCGTGGTCACGTATCTTGTGATCCTCATGCAGTTCAAAATGGCAAGCAACGTTTCACCTGCATGCAGCAAGAATGTGACGGTTTAAACTTCTTTCAATGCTGAAACCAGTATTATCGAGTGACTTTGTGCGATTGAACGTAGAACCGACTACGGCATATCAAGTGTGTTAAATGTGGCAGTTCTTTCAATATCTATATAATAATAATAATAATAATAATATAAATGTGTACATCAGCAGAACATTACTTTACTAATAATGGCATTTAAATATTTATATTTTGTTATATTATGTTATTATTTAAATTTTGTTATATAATGTGAACGCCCAGCCACGCATCAACTACTCTAATCCTTAACAATGATGTGTTCATGTGCACTAGAGACGGAATTTGTGTCACTCCTGATACAGACAGTGCTGTTTGGCTTTTCCTGCACGGCACACACATGTATTAATTCAATGCTCTTTAAATATTCATCACAACGGTTTGAGAATAAAGTATGACATGTAAGACGTTCAGTCAGCTGGCAAAAGTACGTCATTTCCTGTGGTTTGGTAGATTGGGACAAAAGTTTGGAATAATCTTGAGGCTCTTCCTAGCAGTAAGTCTACCCTACATGACGAGGCAGTAAATTCCTTCTAAACGTTGGTAGGCCTAATCAAAGATTGTCACTTCTGTCTGTATTTTTCACTTAACATCTTTTGTTTTGGTTTTATATGCAACTGCCAGTTTTTCTCTGTACGTAATTACGTAAATATCGAAGTCGACGTTTTGTTTGCCATGTAAATAGCCACACTTTGATGAAGATTACAATTTGCAAGTTGCAGGAACCACAACAAGAAATTTGCAAGTTTTGGGGCTACAACTAAGACGGCTCTTGCAAGAAGGACGGGTTTAGCGGCTTACCAAATTCATTAGATGGTGGCAGAATCGTCTTCATACAGAGAAGTCAGATTTTTTAAGCAGTAATATTCCACAAACAGGTGTTCCTCGTCAACATCGCTAATTTTACAGAGTAAAAGATAAACATATGCAGGTTACAGGTTGCATGAAGCATGTTACAGGTTAGAAATGACAGAAAATCGCTTCAGTTTGACAATTTCATCAGGGAGCGCTAGAACATAATTTAAGAAAACATTGAAAAGTCCCCAAACTAGAGATCCTGCTCAGACTAGCGCCCTTCCTTCACAGATAACAGAAAACAAGATACATGTTACAGGTCATGGAATTGCAGTTTACACCTTGACCCTTGCAATGTACGTTATGCGAGTTACATATTTTCAGGATGAATGCTTTTATACAACAAGACATATTTTAAAGGTTTGCATTCTAAAAATGTAATAGTCATACTTTATAAACTGATGGTTATAGATTAGAGTTTTAAGTCAGGGCCTAAAGCCCATCTCAGCCTCTAGAGCTACATAGGATCCCACCAATCTATAATCTCCGAAAAAGTTTAGTGTATTTGCTATCTTAATAATTTCATTACCTACGAGTGAACAAACACTGGTACATACATACATATACACTTACGTACACACACATACATAAGTGTAATGCATGCGTACATACCTTATGGATTTCCCAGACTTCAAAGTTAGTGAAAGTGGCTATAGGATGTGAAATAAGTCATAAAAATACACAAAAATGCAAAATTTATGAAACGAGTTATTGTAAGTATTTCGCATACAATTTGGAAATGTTTAAGAAATTCCATCACGTAGTTGATAATCCCATTGTGAGACATTCTGGAACATTAGAAATTCCTCAACACAATGAATGGAGCAGACAGTATCTGGATTGTCAGTTGAGGAAGACTTGGAATTAGAGCTCCAAAATTTCTATTAGCTCCGAATCTAGAAATATCTTCCACCTCTACTGTTTTTAGGTTACTGTTATATGTCAGGAGGTCATAAATAAGTTACTGGTCATAGGTCACAGGTTATAAATGTTTTTAAGTTTTTTATTTTAACGGTTGTTGTGTTTCAGGCAGCCCCGAAATCTGTACCACGTTCCGCACCGCGCACATATTAAATTTTGTATTGTTGTAATCGAACGTAATCGAGACATTTGTTAAATTTCTTCGCCTATTTTTTTGACGTTTTGCTGACCGTGCATCTCAGCATATTTATCTCAGCAATTAACCAACTTGATGCACAGAATTTTTGTTTTACAATGAGTTTATTTCATGCCTCTACATGTTTCGAGCATATTTGTTCGAAACATGTAGAGGCATGAAATAAACTTATTGTAAAACAAAAATTCTGTTCATCAAGTTGGTTAATTACTGAGATAAATTTCTTCGCCTGTTCACACGAACGTCCAACACAAAAGACGCCATACGGACTGACATAATTTTGCATTAAGAATGTGACAAGACGCAAGCAAACTTATTATGTGAATGAATTAGACACGTACAAGGAAAGAAAAGCAAATAAAAGGGAAAGAAGTGGATAGAATATGGAGAAAACCGTCACATTTAATTTGAAATACTCGTGTTTCACAGTGTTGCTGTTTCAGCACTGCGCAGGTTTGCGTCGTCTGTATGCCACACTGAATATTAACTTCATGAACAAAGTAGACATGTCAAGTTAATTTTAATGGCGACGAGGATAAATGTATTGTTATTATGCTTATAACTCCCAAGCACTCAAATGCACAAATACAATAACGATGTAAACAGCATCCTCTACCTCTCTCCGTAATTAACCTATTACGATAATTGAAACGTACTACACTTAAAAACATTAAAATACGAATGGCGAATCTTCAAGGCACTCAGAACAATGCAAACAGAACACGACAGAGAAGGAACAGTAGACGTCCAAGTGCACAAATACTGCCATATTACAGTGCTGTACATCTTACCAAAACTTGCAGCAGTCCTGCACGCATCCCTGTTCGACAGAATGCACAGGAACACTTCCGATGATTTCTACATGGCTATACGACCTCTTTTGCATGTCTCCAGGACTCTGGGCCTGGCACCACTGGGCTACGTGAAAAAAACGCTACCAGGAGGAACAATATCGGTTCAACTTGTGCAGAGTTCACCTGCACTCGCTTACGGTATATTCGTGGTTGTGTTACACTTATGTTTGTTTGCGGTTTCCATTACGTTCAAGTTCATGTACGTGTTCTCCCAGACCCTTGACACCGATATTGTTACTGATGTTCTACTGCATACTACAAGCATCACTTCACTGGTTTCCTTAGTGTTAAGTGTAACGAAAAACAGAAATGCGTTTGTCAGAATCATGATTTTGGTGTCAGAAATAGATAGCATTATTTTACCATGTCCCACTGAATATTACAGTAAAGCAAATGCTCGCCTAATTAACCAGTTACTTGTGTTATGCATCTTCCTTGGATTTACTCTTACTTACGACAATATTACTTGGAGCTTAGGTCTTGGTCTAAAGATTTTTGCTTACTGTCATATGTATATAGATATTTTAATAGAGTGGATCGTTGTAATTCAGTTCATGAATGCAGTTATTTTGTTGAAAGATCGATTCTCTCTTCTAAATGCACGTCTCTCTCAATCATCGGGTATCTTCGAAACTGAAAATGCGATGCAAGGATTCCACTTGCCTCTCTACCAAAGAACAAGTACCAGAAATGTCAAGGAAATAAAACCACAATTAACAAGGAAAGAAGTTTTGACCTTTAATAACATTCATGATATGTTGGTGGATGCAGTGCTCTTGGTTAAGTTCACGTATGAAGTGCAGATACTGTTCAGCTTACTCAGTACCTTTGTTGGTATCACAATCCGATCATACTTCGCGTTGTGTGGTATATATGGTTACGGTGGAGGAAACAGTAAAGGTGTCAGTGTTCCCAGACTGTTATTATCTCATTCTTTATGGTGTTTCTTGCATATCGCTAGGCTGCTGTGTATCGTAATACCATGCCACTCTGCCAACAACAATATGGCGCACACCTCCACTGTACTTCGCAAAATACTGCTTGCATTTCGTACTGATCCGGCAACTATGTCAGAACTGGAACGCTTCGCACATCACGTCGCTCTACGTCAGTTC
>Ga0123354_10014950_pt1 | contig 12095 bp, 9 predicted proteins | sample TergutLab28metaG_2_FD_97872 | JGI IMG/M metagenome (GOLD analysis project Ga0123354, IMG submission 97872) | Labiotermes labralis P4 segment gut microbial communities from Petit-Saut dam, French Guiana - Lab288 P4 | ecosystem: Host-associated > Arthropoda: Insects > Digestive system > Gut ... | reverse complement strand
CGCCCGCAGCGTCGACACCCCGTCGCGCCCCTCCTCCATGCCGGGGCCGATCTCATAATCGCCGACCAGAAGACCGAAGGGTTCGCCACCCGGCATGTCGAACTCACGACTATAGACCAGCTCAAACAGGTGGCTCTGGTCAAATTCCGTTACCCGCTCCATCGCCCGCGACAATTCCGCCCAGCTCGCCGGCAGGATGCGGATCTTGACGTCAGGGGCATTGCCGCTGGTGCGCAGCAGCATGGCAAGCCCGCGCCAGCGCGCCTCCATGGCGCGGAAACGCGGATGGTGCAGGATGCGGCTGATCTGCTTGGACAGCGCGGCATCGATCAGGGCGATGAGCCGGTCGGCCCGCGCGCTTGCATCGTGCCACCGGCGCGACGCCGCATCACGCGGCGTCGCCGGCATCGTCATCGTCACGTTTTGCGCAACCCAAGACATCAGCTCTTCGCGGGGATCCGCGCCACCATCCGAAGCGACGTCGTCAGCTCCTCCATCTGCAGCCATGGTCTGAGCCAGGCGACCGCATTATAGGAGCCCGGCATGCCGGCGATCTCCTGGACCGTGATCTTGGCTTCCCGCAAGGGATATTTGGCCTTGAGTTCCGGACCGGCTGTTTCGGCTGCGTTGACATAGTTGCCGATCCAGCGGCTCAGCCACTTCTCGCAGTCCTGCGCCTCCATGAAGGAACCGATCTTGTCGCGCCCCATGACCTTGAGATAATGGGCAAAACGCGACGACGCCATGATGTAGGACAGACGTGCCGAAATCGCCGCGTTTGAGGTCGCCTCGGGGCGATCATAAAGCTTGGGCTTATTGGCGGTCTGGGCACCGAAGAAGACCGCGTAATCGGTATTCTTGTAGTGACACAGCGGCAGGAAGCCGAGCTTGCCGAGTTCGTTATCCCGCCGGTCGGTGATGCCGATCTCGGTCGGGCATTTGACGTCGAGATCGCCGTCATCGCTCATAAAAATGTGCATCGGCAGGTTCTCCACCTTGCCGCCGTTCTCGGCCCCGCGGATCGCGGTGCACCAGCCATTGATCGCAAATGAATTGGTCAGACGCGCGCCCATCATATAGGCGGCGTTCATCCAACAGTAGTTTTCGTGGGACAGCTGGTTGCCCTCGACATCGATGGCCTCGTCGAAATCGAATTCTTCGATGCGCACCGTGTTTGGCCCATAGGGCAGACGCGCCAGCACCCGCGGCATGGTCAGTGCAACGAAGCGGGAATCCTCGCTGTCACGGAAGGAACGCCACTTGTGATATTCCAGCGTGTCGAAGATCTTGGCGAGATCCCGCGGACGCCCAAGGTCACGGAAATCCCTGAAGCCGAAGAGTTTCGGACTCGCCGCCGTGATCAGCGGCGCAAATGCTGCCGCCGACACGGCCGCCATGCCGCGTAAGAGTTCGAGATCGCCAAAGGAATTGTCAAACTCGTAGTCGCCGATCAGGGCTCCCATCGGCTCGCCGCCGGCGGTGCCGAATTCGTCCTCATAGATCGACTTGAACAGCCGCGACTGATCGAAATCGGTTTTGGCGAGATCGCGCGACAGCTCGCGCTTGGTGGCGTTTAGAACCCGGATCTTGAGATTTGAACTGGTCTCGGTGTTGGCCACGAGGTAATGGAGTCCACGCCAGGTGCCTTCCAGCTTGGTGAATTCCGGCGACTGCATAATGGCAGCGAGCTGCCGCGAAATCCTGTGGTCGAGCGCGGCAATCGCCGCGTTCAGGGTCACGGTCAGATTACGGGTATAGGTGATGGTGCCCTTCATCGCCTGATCGGTGAGGGTGCGCAAGAGATCCTGCGCCCGATCGGGCTCGGTCTGTCTTGTGGCGGCGACCACCTGATCGAGCAGGCCGACCGGGGCCTCAACCGTCTGCGCCTCGGCTTCCGCCTTCTGTCTGAAAATGCTGCTCACTTAGACTCTCCTTGCGGTCCGCTGCCGTCCTTACCGAGCGCTCCGAGTTCATCGGACAGCGCGCTCAGATGGGACTTGTTCTGGAGAATGGTCTCAAGCAGGTTTTCCAGTTCCTCGGAACGGTCCGCCTTGGACAGGAGATCACGCAGCCGATTGCGGGACTCCAGCAGGGTCTTGAGCGCTGGCACCTGTTCAACGACGGCTGCCGGCTCAAAATCATCGAGCTTGTCGAATTTCAGCGAAATCGCCATCTGACTGCCGTCGTTCTGCAGCGTGTTCTCGACCCGCATCTGCAAGCCCGGCGTCATGCGCCGCATCACCTCGTCGAAATTGTCCCGGTCGACCTGCACGAACTTGCGCTCGCCGAACGGTTTGAGCGGCTCGGTCGAATTGCCGGAGAAGTCGCCGAGAACACCGACCACGAAGGGCAGTTCTTTGACCACCATGGCGCCTTCGGTTTCGACCTCGTATTTGATATGCACCCGCGGCTTGCGCACGCGTTCCAATTTGTCGTGGACGCTGACCATTGATGACGACTCCTTAAATTCTGTTTGTTTTCCGATTCCCCGCAAAGCGCACGCGCGGGAGTTGGTGGTGACGGGACGGTTTTTTAAAAGACTATCCGTTCTTCTCTGGGCGGATGCCAGCGGTAACGAGAATGCTGTGACGGGCATTGTCGTCCACCACCAGTTCCGCAAGCAGTTCGGTAAAACTCATGCGCCCGCGCAGCACGGCTGTATCGAGCGCTGCCGCAAGCGGCGAATGGGGCTCGTGGCGGCGGAAATACTCAGCGATCTCCGAAAGGCGCTCCAGGGCCTGCTGGCGCGAGCGGATCGGCCCTGCGGAAAGCCCCTTCGCGCCCACTTCCGCAACAGCCGCCACTTCGGACTCCGCTTCGGGCAGTGCCTCAGGCTCATCATGTTCGAGACCACCGATATTCATGACCGCAAGCCGCGCCTCCTCAAGTACACTACGAATCATCGTCGATGCCGGAGCGGCAGCGCCGCATCGCGAATCGAAGGCCGCAGTCATGGCAGCGAAAGCCCTGATGCATTCCTTGACATCGGCAAGATGGGCGCGCATCCCCGCCCGCCCGGCTGCGGTCGCGACCTCCTCAAGGCGGGCACGCCGCTCCGTCTCGTTGGGGCGTTGCGCCAGCTGGAACTCCCATAGACCGAAATTGAGAAAGGCTTGTCCCGGCACCAGGGGGGCAAAACGCAGCGGCTTGATCAACGCGCCTTCGCTATTGACACCATTCAGTCCGCTGATCGGCGCCACCTTGTCATCGATGTCCCCCTCAATCGAATAGAGGCCGTCGAAGTCCGCTTCCACCAGACGCGCGATCAGGGCAAATGTCCGCCCCAAGCCCTTAAAGCCATGAAGGCGCAATTCGGCCTCGGCGAGCCAGGCCAGAATTTCGATATCGCGGGTCTCCTTTTCCAGCGCCGCCAGCGCCAGCTTTTCGATCTCGGCCCAGTCCGCCGACAGGCGCTGGCCCGGCTCGATATTGCGGTCCTCGGCGCGCGCACTTGAACGCAGATCCTTGAGCCGGAAATAGAGACCCGTGTCGCCGCCAAGGCGCAGGTCATGCCCGGTGGGGAATTCCTCCGAGATCGGGGTCGAAAGCTGGTCGATGTCGAACACTGCAAATTACCGTTGTCACGAAGTTACCGTTGTCAGCAGGTGTCCGAACTCACCCGGCTGCCGTTGTCGCGAAGTCGCTGTCGTCGCCAGCACCCGTTCTCACCAGGTTAGTGACGGATCCTTAACCCAAGGCGATCTTTGCGATTATGTGCTGCAGCCTTACCGTTCGGCCAGGCAATCGAACCAGACCGGACCGCATCGATGAGACCACAACTCCGCATACCCCGATTACCCGCCGGAGCAGCAATTTTGCGCCCGTCACGAAGCCCGATCACGACCCTGTGAGCGGGGTCGAAAGAGAGCGAACGGTTTGCCCGTTCCTTTGCACCCTTCGGGAAGATCGGCCTGCCAGACAGAGCCGCATCAGGGGAACCACAGCTGCTCAACCCGCGCTGACTCATCACGATCCTGTGAGCGCGAGCGAAGACGAACTGGAGGTTTGAGCGCGTTACCGAACCGTACGGGAGGATTGTCGACGGAGACAGAGCCGCATCAATGAGACAGCAACTTCGAATCCACCGCTTGCGCATGGGAGCGGCAACGTCACGCGAACTGGAGGGCGCAATCGCAATCATCAAGGGGGTGCTCCGACCTGATCACAAGGCGGTCAGCCGTATTATTGACCGTTTCCAGAGGTTTAAATCAGATCAGTCTGTCGTGACAAAATAACAACTTCGCGATCACACCCCTCACCCTGGCACCACTCCGGAGCGCTAAAACCTTGAACGACAGCCCGGCTTTCTGGCGGTATTTCGGGCACCGGCCGTTGCCTGCCTCCAGTCAACCCATGGACTTAGCCTGATCGAACGGGCGTAATCGTGCACTGCGCCCGATGAAGCGTCGGCTTCGGTTAAGTCACCGAAGCTATGCTTTTGAGCAGGCCCGATCACGGATTGTTGATCGGATCGGCGCGTCAGCGCGGATTTCTGCCACGACGCGCCTCTCGCCCTCGTGAGCGATCAGCGATATGGATCCCGCCGCTCGCGGAAAATTGGGAAGGCAGTGCAGGCAGCTTAACGGTCTTACATGGCAGTCTTGCCGCCTGCCATCTTTGTCAGGCCGGAGCGGATGATCAAGAACATGTGAGTTGACGACCCACCTAGCCAAGCCGACGCGGAGCAAACCACTGAGCGGCGTTCACATTTAAGTCATCGATCTGATTGTTCTTGAACACCGGCACCATGATAGCTAACCAGAATAGTAATACAAAAACTCCGGGATCAGTTATTCGTGTCGGGCGTAGACCTTCAACATCTCATTCAGCGGCTGGCGCCGGAATCCGTTCTGGCGATCGAGGCCGCGGCCGCATTGGCGGTGCGCTCGGCTCAGGATAGCGTCGAGTTGACACATTTCCTCGGCGCCGCGATCGATCGCGCCGATTTCGTCGCGCTCCTGGAGAAAGCCGATGTTGCGATTCCGCGCCTGCGCGCAGAACTGCAGCAGGAACTCGCCTCCCTCCGCCCTGGTCATGGCGGTGCTCCTGGACTGGCGCAGACCCTGGTCACTCTCGTCAAGGAAGCCTGGGTCTGCGCCTCTCTTAACTTCGGCCGCACGAAGATTGCGCCGGCGGACCTCCTTCTCACACTGCTTGATGACGCAATGCTGCGCTCACTGGCCTGTTCGGTGGCGCCGTCGCTGCGCCGGGCCAACCGCGCCGCGCTTGAGGCGATGGCGGCGAGCCTCACCCAGCAGACGGACGGCAACGCGAACCCTGCGACAGCACCTGACATGGGTAATCCTGTTGCTGCCGGGGGAGAGGATTTTCTCCGTCTCTATACCCAGGACATGACCGCGATGGCCGCCAGCGGGCGGCTTGATCCGGTAATCGGGCGCGACAACGAGTTGCGTCAGGTCATCGATATCCTGTTGCGGCGCCGGCAGAACAACCCGATCATCGTTGGTGAGGCTGGCGTCGGCAAGACCGCGGTGGCCGAGGCACTGGCGCTGCGCATTGCAGCCGGCGAGATCCCCGACAAGCTCAAAGGGGTCCGGCTGCTGTCGCTTGATCTCAGCCTCCTTCAGGCCGGTGCCGGGGTCAAAGGCGAATTCGAGCGTCGGCTGCGCGGCGTGGTCGATGCCGTCAAGGCCTCCCCTGTCCCGATCATCCTCTTTATCGACGAGGCCCACGGACTGATCGGCGCCGGCAACCAGCCCGGCCAGGGCGATGCCGCCAATATTCTCAAGCCGCCGCTGGCGCGCGGGGAACTCAGGACCATCGGTGCCACCACCTGGGGTGAATATAAGCGCCATATCGAGAAAGACGCGGCACTGACCCGGCGGTTCCAGCCGGTCAATGTTGGCGAACCCGATGAAACCAGCGCTGTCCGCATGTTGCGCGGCATCTCTGCGGCACTGGAAACCCATCACGGCGTGCCGATCCGCGACGAGGCGCTGCGCGCTGCAGTGCGGCTTTCGGCGCGCTATATCCCGGCGCGGCAGCTCCCCGACAAGGCGATCAGCCTGATCGATACGGCCGCCGCCTCTGTTGCCTTTGGCCGCCAGAGCGAGCCTGCCGCGCTCGCTGATCTCCGGACCGAGCGCAGCCAGCTTGCACTGGAGGCCGAGCGCCTCAGCACCGAGCCGGTTACCGAGACGCTGAGCGAACGCCTGGTCGCGATTGAAGCCCGCCTCAGTGAACTCAACGCCGACATCGCCGCTCTCGAAGAGCGCCTGACCCGTGAACGCGAGCTGCTTTCCGAGGCCGATTCCCTTGAACAGGCTCTTTCCGCGGCGCCCACTGACGAGGCGCGCACCCAGCTCGCCGAATGCGAAGGGCGTCTTGCCACGCTCCAGGGTAAGAGCGCGCTCGCCCGTCGTGTCGTCGATGCCGAAGCAATCGCCGAACTGGTGGCGCGCTGGACCGGGGTCCCGCTCGGGCGTCTGGTCAGCGATGAAATCGATGCGCTGCATGCGCTTTCAACCCGGCTCAAGACCCGCGTCGTCGGTCAGGATAGCGCGCTCGACGCCCTGGCCAGTGCCATGCAGGTGGCGCGCGCCGGCCTCAATGATCCACGTCGCCCGCCGGGTGTCTTCCTTATGGTCGGCATGTCTGGCGTCGGCAAGACCGAGACGGCGCTCGCACTCGCCGACGAACTCTATGGCGGCCCCCAGAACCTCACCATCATCAATATGTCTGAGTTCAAAGAGGAACATAAGGTATCGATGCTGGTGGGGTCGCCCCCAGGTTATGTCGGCTTCGGCGAAGGCGGCGTGCTGACGGAAGCGGTGCGGCGCCGGCCCTATGGCGTGTTGCTGCTCGACGAAATCGACAAGGCCCATCCCGCCGTCCAGGACGTCTTTTTCCAGCTCTTCGACAAGGGCTCGCTGCGCGACGGCGAAGGCCGCGACATCGATTTCAAAAACACCACGATCCTGATGACCGCCAATACCGGCTCGGAGGTGCTCGCAGCGCTTGCCGCAGACCCCGAAACCATGCCGCCCGCCGACGCTCTGCCAGCGCTGCTCAAGGACGCGCTGCTGGCACAGTTCAAGGCGCCCTTCCTCGGCCGCGTCAGCGTTCTTGCTTTCCTGCCGCTCGATCGTGCCGCCATGGAAGGGATCGTTGAGATCCAGCTTGGCAAAGTGCGCGAACGCATTGCCGGCAACTACGGCGCCAGCCTGTCGGTTTCGCTCCCCGCCCGCAAGGCGCTGGTCGAATCCGCGCTCAACACCGATGCCGGTGCCCGCACCATCGAAGGGCGCATCGCCCGCGAGATCCTGCCCATCCTGTCAGCCCATTTTCTCAACGCCATTGCCGCCGGCACCACCAAAGCGCCGGTCGCGATCGCGCTTGATGACGCCGGAGACTTCATCATTCAGAGCACGAGCGCGCGCAAGGAGCCTTGCGCCGCTTCCGGTGTGGCGCCGCTTCCACCAGACGACGATGCCAGCCGGCGACCACGTGACGCGGTACCACAAAATCCGGAGCCTGCGCACGAGCAGGCCGCGGAGTAGCGAAGCGCGAGGCGCGCCATTTTGCAAATCCAAGCACATTCAACTCAAAGCACATTCAATTCGACCCAGAGAGAGAGAAGGAAGACCACACTATGTCCGGTACCACGTCGATTTATTGCAAATTCGGAAACATCAGCGGAACCACCACCGACAAGAACCATAAAAATTGTATGGATATCATGGCGATGAGCTGGGGCAATAACCGTAACATCCCCATGAACCCCGGCTCGCCGACGAGAGAACCCGGCCAACCGACATTCTCGGGCCTCATGCTGACCAAGCTCGTCGACTCTTCCTCCACGGAATTGTTCCAGCGTTCCTACGGCAGCCAGACCGGCGAAGAGGTCATCGTCTACCTCGCCAACTCCGGCGATAGCGGCGCAGTGGACTATGCCAAATTCAGGCTCGAAGGCGCCCGGATCAGCGCCTACACATGCAACGGCTCGGGCGACAGTCCCGCGATCGAATTCATTACTTTGGCCTACGAGGAACTCTATCTCGAAATTGGCGACAAAAAGGCCGGCTACAAACTTACAACAGGCGAAAAGGCCTGATGGCATACGATGCTGCAGGCAGCATCCTTCGCCGCGCGCGTTTCTCGCGCGCGGCGATCTCTTGTGACTGGAATTGACGAATCTTTCAGGATTTGACACCTGCCGTTTCGAAAGTCGCTGCGCGTTTTCACCGACCGTCAAGCGATTACGCCCCTCTCGATCAGGGTGAGGAACAGACCCGGGGACGGGCCATCGCGCCTGGAGCCTGGACTTTCTGGGGATCGGCACGGTTTGATGAGATTACAAGGCTTGGTGAGATTACCAGGGACCCGCGCATGACCGCTCAGACACAGTCGGACTACACCCAGACCGGCCGGCTCCTCACCATCGACACCCCCCTTGGCAAGGACGTCTGTCTGCCCGAATCCTTCTACGGCCGGGAGATGGTCAACGGCCTCTTTGAATTTCAGGTCTCACTCCGCGTCAAACGCGATGATGTCACCGTGCAGGACATTGTGGGCAAGAATGTCACGGTCTGGCTCGACCTCGGCGAGGACCAGCGACGGGGCTGGAACGGGCTCGTCACCGACCTTGGCGAGCTGCCGCAGTCCACCAACAATCTGCGCTTGTATACGATGACCCTGCGGCCCGATCTCTGGCTGATGTCACAGCGCTCCGACTGCCGCATCTGGCTCAACAAGACCGCTGTTGAAGTGGCTGAAACCCTGTGCAGCGAGCACGGCATCCGCAACCTCGACACATCAGGCGTCCTCGGTTCCCTCCCTGCCGATGCCATGAGCGTTCAGTGGAATGAAACCGACCTTGATTATCTGCTGCGTCGTTTCCAGACCGTCGGCATTTTCTATTGGATCCGGCAGAAGGCCGGGGTGCAGACCCTGGTGCTCGCCAACAAGGCAACCGGTTGGGACAAGGGAGCCGATGGCGGCAGCGGCAGGACCCGTCTGACCTTCGGGTCGGCCGCGCGGGGGCACATCGACTCATGGAAGTGCCGCTCTTCTTTCATTCCCGGTAAACGCGCCGGGTGCGACTGGAATTTCCAGACGCCCAACCAGGTGCCTGGCGACACCGTGCCCTCCACCATCAAGCTGACACGCAACGATTCCTGTGAGCTTTACGAGTACCCGGCTGGTGCCAGCAACAATCGCGAAGCCCGGGATAGGATGACGCTCCGCACACAGGCGAGCGAACACAGCCAACAGAAAGTCGAGGCCTCCTCGACCGTGCGCGACCTCGCTCCCGGTGCCAAGGTCACCCCGTATGATCTCGCCAACCCCGGAGTTAACTATGGAACCGTGGTGGTGATGACGGTCACACACGACATCCACGCCGCCAGCTACGTGGCTACCGGTTCCGATGCCCCCAACTACGTCAACCACTTCACCGCTCTTCCCGCCAGCCTGCCGGCAACCCCGCATCGCAGCCAGCCACGTCCGCGCATCGACGGCACCATGATCGGCATCATTGCCGGACCAGAGGGCGAAGAAATCCATTGCGACGAGTTCGGTCGGGTCAAAGTGTGGTGGCCGTGGGATCGAAAAGCCAAGAAGGACGGCAGCGACACCATATGGATCCGCGTCGCCCAGCCTTGGGCTGGTGCTGGCTGGGGATGCCAGGTCATCCCGCGCATCGGCATGGAGGCCATGGTTTGTTTTGAAAACGGTGATCCCGATCGGCCATGTGTCATTGGTCTGGTGCCCAATCCGGTGCAGAAAGTGCCCTATGACCTGCCCGGCAACAAGACCCGGATGGTGCTCAAATCCAAAACCTATATGGGCGAGGGGTCCAATGAACTGCGCTTCGAAGACAAAAATGGCTGCGAAGAGGTGTACTGCCATGGCCAGTATAACTGGAACACCATCATCAATAACGACTGCACCAACCTGACGAGGCGCCACGACGTCCACAAAATCGAGGGCAATCACGTCAAAATCGTAGGCCAGAACGAGAAGACGCATGTCACCAACGGCTGCGATAAAATCGTCGGCGGCAATTTCAGCTTCGTAGTCGGACCAAGCTTTATCCAGAACGCACTCGCCCAACCGATGGCCAACGTTACCGATCAGGCCGGGGAGGCCATGAAGGCGCAGTTCCTCCCCCCTTCCGCCGGCAAGGGCGACGGCTGCATGACACTGACAGTGCAGAAAAACCATGACGACACCGCTGGCGCTGTCCGCACCATCACTGCGGGCCAGCGCATCGAAATCGTCTGCGGCGGCGCCCGAGCCGTGATGAACGAATCAGGCGTTATCGACATCTACGGCTCCGCCATCCACTTCCACACCAGTTAAGGAACGCTGCCAGAACCGCTTTCCGCGCTCTCCCTAAAAATGCCGCATTGTCCGCGCCAATCCATCCATTCGGCGGCGACAAGCCGACCGCAATGCGGGAACAGTCAAGAAGACCTGAAACGTGCAAGAAAACAGCAGCGATCAAAGAATCATTGACGTACCAGGCGAGTTCACCGGACCGGGATACCTCAGCGGGCCTGGTGATCTTAACGTGCCAGCTGTCCGTAACGCGCCAGATGTCCTTAACGTATCAGCTGATCCCAGCGCGCCAGGCGACTGGACCTGCCACGAGACCTGGACCTACAACGAGACCTGGACCTGCCAGGACGCCTCAGCGCAGCACGAGACCTGGACCTGCGAGGAAACCTGGACATACCAGGAGACCTGGACCTACCAGGAGCCGTGAACCCGCCGAAGATTTTGACGTGGCGGACCACATGAACGTCCGCCAGTTTGAAGGACCTCTTCCATGCCCAGACCCATTATCCGCCTCGGCGACACCACCGACCACAACGGCACAGTCATTGAAAGCTTTGCCCATTTCGACATTAATGGCATCAATGCCTCAGGCGTCGGCCACATGGTGTCCTGCCCGCGATGCCTCGGCGGCCCCTTTCCAATCGTCGGCCCCGGCGTTGGAGCGACCGTCAACGGCATTGAAATCGCCGTTGAGGGCATGAAAACTTCTTGCGGAGCCTCTCTCATTCCATCGCAAATCGCCGTCTCCATCAACTGAAGGACTGAAAGAGGCGAAAGAATTTCGCTTCCGGCACCCGATCTGAAAAGCGGCTCCGGATACGGAGGATCGCAAAGCCGGGTACTGCAACCGAGTGCACCATCACCGGCCGTCATATCGAGATCCGTCTCACCCCTCCCCCCCATGATGACAAGAGCCAGTCACCAGCGCCTGCACCCGGTTTCGACGCTGATCTGACCATGGACGTGACCGGCGACGCCGAGCTTGAGACAGTGATCGAAGGACCTCTGGTGGGCTTGAGTCATTGAAATTGCCTGTAGCGGTTCCGCGTTTTTGACATCGGCCTCGTCGGTTGTGAACTCCCAACTTGCCCTGGCACGTTTCTCGTTGCGATCTTTCTCCGACCATGGCGCAATCGACCTCTCTGCCTTCCCGTTCATCACAAAACCGGGGATGTTTCGGATCAACTGAAACGGCCAACGGGTCCGATAGAGGCCATTCAGAGATCCATGCCAGCGATCGGGCAAGGATGCGTCTGTGATCACCAAAATGTGTAGTCGAGGGGGGCGAAATTCTGCCTCAATTCGAGCTATTACGGGGAGTAGCAGTAGCAGCTGCTGCTGAGACCCTGGTTGCATGTGGCTCCAGGCCGAGACGATTTCCCCGGATTGTCCGTGTTCTGTCCTTTCTACCCGCTTCATTGGTTGCTCCAGCAACAGCAATGGCTCGATATACGATTAGTCATTTTTGGCGCGACGGCAGGAACGACGAACAGTATCAGGATCACGGCTGGTCTGCTAAACGAACTTAATGACGCAATACGGCAGAGAAGGAAAGATGATGTCAGGTGCCACTGCTTCAGCAACGACCGGAAATAAGGATATTATGGCCGAAGAGGGTAAGAAGATTATTGCCGCGGCCCTGCGCTGGTTCGGCACGCCTTACGCCCTCATCGGCCCGAACTCCACCAAAGGAAAACATGGGGGGGCGGACTGCTCCGGCTCGACGTGGCACATTTACGAGGAAGCGGGATTTCCTTACTATCCTTATCAATGGACACCGACGTTTCTCGCCT
>Ga0123354_10014948_pt1 | contig 12096 bp, 10 predicted proteins | sample TergutLab28metaG_2_FD_97872 | JGI IMG/M metagenome (GOLD analysis project Ga0123354, IMG submission 97872) | Labiotermes labralis P4 segment gut microbial communities from Petit-Saut dam, French Guiana - Lab288 P4 | ecosystem: Host-associated > Arthropoda: Insects > Digestive system > Gut ... | reverse complement strand
TTGGCAAATCGTGCCCTTGCAGTTCAGCGCCGCCAGATTGATGGCCCAATGGCGCTGTTCCAGCAGGACATAGGTCCGGGCGAATATTTCGGCATCAGGGCGCGGCCTGTGCCGCGGATGCCAGAGTTTGGCACGCGCATCTCGCACAGGCCGCCAAGCAAGATTTTCGATGCTGCCTCCTTGCCTTGCTCTATGGGTAGCGAGACACGCACAGAAAATCATACGGCGTGTTCTGATGGGGACATGGCGACATGGGCGGAAACGCCGCTGCCTGCGTCTGTAATGGCTTGCGTGACGGCTTCCAAGCCATGGGGCCCCGCCTTTTCAGGATCATAGCGCGCAAGGTGTTTGAGGTTGAACGGCTGTTTTTTAACCGCGAATGCCATCCACCCATTCGCCCGTCAGCGTATCGCCATGCAAACGGGCGTGCCAGACAATTTGCCGCTGTTCGGCGTCTTCGAACAATCCCTGATCGGCATAATCGCTCAAGCCCTTTTCTTCCGTTAGCTCGGTGGTCAACGGCAAGCCCTCGACAAGCTGACAGGGCATGCCCCTGAGCGGAATATTCACGCCGTGGCGAAGATAAAAATAGCGCCCATCGCGTGCGTCGTCCGGCTTGGGCATGCCCAGTTCCATCACCACCTCGGCCTTGCCCTGTGTGCCGATAACCTCAACGGGCGAGGCAAAGGATGCCGACCACCAATACCCAAAAAACCAGCGCCAGCCTGCGCAGGCTAGGTTGAGCATAGCGAAGCCAACGTCTTTATTTTTTTCGACGATAAGATCCTTGCCTGCCTCTGCCTCTCCAATTTTGCGGCCATTTTTTTGTCAGTTATGATCATTCCTAAGCTCCCGCCCGGGAACGAACGCTACCCTGACCGCAGAGCAGCCCTTGTTTCGTCATGGTGAACGAAACTTTCCCGTCATTTCGACCGCCTCATTTTTTGTCATATTCGACAAGTGAGAAAACAACACGGACAGCGCCCGTCAAACTGCAGGCCGCGGCCGGCGACCGCGACCAGGCTGGCAGGTCATGCAAGAATGCCTTTGCTTCGGCATGGCGGAATGGATCGCCAAGATCAGTCTGGCGCATTTTGATCTGCTCTACTCTCACCGTCTCCGGCGATGGGTCCTTTTTTTGCCTGCGGTCTCGGAGGTGCGTGCGGCGTGCGCTCCCCTGTTGCTCCAGGGCGCTCTTGCCGCCCGTTGATACTCCGTAGTCAGCAGTTCCTCCTCAGCCCAGCAGGTGGGGATGGAGTGGCCGATATAGGTTTCGATGTCCTCCAGCGACAGCACGCCCCGCTCGTCGGCTAGCGAAATGGCCTTGCCCCTGGCCCCCGCCCTGGCGGTGCGGCCGATCCGATGCACATAATCCTCGCAGTCTTCCGGCAGATCGTAATTGATTACATGGGAGACCCCTTCGATATGCAGCCCTCTGGACGCCACGTCGGTGGCGATGAGGACCGGCAGATGGCCCGCCTTGAATTCCCGCATGATCCGCAGCCGCTTTTCCTGGGCCACATCGCCTGAAATCATGCAGCTTGTGTGGTCGTTGGCGGTCATCAGCGCCTGCAGTCGCTCGCCCTCGCGCTTGGTGTTGACGAAAATCATCACCCGTTCCATGGCCTCGCGACGCAACAGCCCCAGGAGCAGGGAAAATTTTTCCTTGCCGGCCACGTGGTAGAGCACTTCCTCGATATTGTCGGCGGTGAGATGGTCGCGGTTCACCTTCACCTGTTCCGGCATGTTCATGAACTCGTAGGCCAATTCCATCACCCGGTGATTAAGGGTGGCGGAGAACATCAGGGTCTGCCGCCGCTCATAGGACGGCAGGCGGCGTAGAATGTAGCGCAGATCGCCGATGAAGCCCAGATCGAACATGCGGTCGGCCTCGTCGATCACCAGCATTTCGACGTAATCAAGGCCGCACACCTTTTGTTTGAGATAATCGATCAACCGCCCTGGCGTGCCAATGACTATATCGCCCCCGGCGCGCAAGCCATCGCGCTGCTTGTCGTAGTCAACCCCGCCGTAAACGGCCTGGATGGAAAAGCCGCAATGCCGGCCAAGCAGGCGGGCATCATGCTCGATCTGCACCGCCAGCTCTCTGGTTGGGGCCAGGATCAAGGCCCGCGGCTGACCGCCGCCGTTGTCCAACCGCAAAAGGCGGTCAAACAGGGTAATTAGAAAGGCGGCCGTCTTGCCGGTGCCGGTCTGGCCCTGACCGGCCACATCCTTTCCCGCAAGGCTCAGGGGCAGTGTCATCGCCTGGATGGGGGTGCATTCGGTGAAGCCCGCGTCCACAATCCCCTGACTAAGGGATTCAGGCAGGGGCAGGGTATGAAAAAGCATGCAACTCCTTTGGTTGATTGTGCGGTGGCCGTTGTTCTGGTCGAAGAGGAGACATCGTTTTCAGTCTACCTTGAAGCTCAGAACCACGGAATCCCGGGGAGGGATGAATTGGCGATAGATGGTGTTCGATTTTTCAAGCATGATCTTCGAAGCCTTGACCGCATCGGTCTCTTTATACTTGTCGGAGAGGTAAATGATCTCGACGATGCCGGCCTGGATGATGACCTTGGTGCATTCGTTGCAAGGAAACAGGGCCACATAGAGACGGCAGTCCCGCAGGTCGTAGGTGATCGAGTTCAGGACCGCGTTGAGCTCGGCATGGCAGACATAGGGATACTTGGTGTCGAGGAAGTCGCCTTCCCGGGCCCAGGACAATTCGTCGTCCGAGCAGCGCCAGGGAAAACCGTTATAGCCGACCCCGACTATCTTGTTCTGGCTGTTGGCCACGCAGGCTCCCACCTGGGTGTTGGGATCTTTGGAGCGGTGGCCGGCAAGGATGGCCACCGCCATGAAGTACTCGTCCCAGGAAAGATAATCGGTGCGTTTGCCGGTCATGGCGCCTCTCCAGCAGCCTGCTGGGCTTGCTGCGCCTTGAACTGCCGCCGCCGCTCCCGCCAGTCCGGGGCGATGCCGGCCGCTTTTTCGACAAACTTCCTGATGGCCTGAAAATACAATAGACCGGCCTCGGCAATCAACGTGTTGTGGCCGGCCCTGGGCACGATTTGCATCTCCTTGTTTTTGGCGCCGCTTTCCGCCTGGAGGGTTTCCGCCTGCCACAGGGGGATCAGTTGATCGTACTGGCCGTGGAGGATGAAGGTCGGCTTGGTGATCCGGGCGATCTTGCCGGTATTGTTAAAGGTCTGCTCCTCGCTGATGCCCATGCCGGCGAGATCGATGCCCAGCACCTTGACCAGGGCCAGGGTCTTGGCGAATCCCGATTCAATGATCAGGCCGGTGATCATCTCCTGATGGGTGCAGGCCACATCGATGGCGCTGGCGCTGCCTAGGGACCGCCCCATGACGAACAGGGCGCCGGTGTAACCGTGGCCGGTCAGCCACTCCTTGAGGGCGAGGAACACAACATTGCTGTCCGGCAGCAGGGTGCTGGTTAGGGGCGAGCCGGTGCTCCAGCCGTAGCCTCGGTATTCGGTCACCAGGAAATTGAGGTTTTCCCGGACGTACATCGGCCCGACCTCGTCGTAATCGGGGATGATCTCGCCGTTGCCGTGGAAAAAAATCAGGGTGGGCGAGACAGGAGCGTGGCTGTACAGCCTGCAGGCGATGGTCGCGTTTTCGGCGACCGGAACATTGATGTCGATTGCACCGGCAGGCGGCGTCGTTCTCGGCGCCTTGACGGGGTGAAACAGCAACTGAGTAATTTCTGGTCGATCCATGGGCGTGTGTGTGACAGAGGAAGGTGTTGTGGTGAAGGGTTCCGCCCGGCAGATGACGGTCAGGAGCGCGAGGGCCACGGCCGTCAGGTCGGAGCGAGCGAGCCATCTGGCGCAAGACCTCAGGCGCGGGGGCTGGGGGCGGACAGGCGCAAAATTAAGGGGACCGGAACGTATGGCGGGCGAGAAGCACCCAGTCGAAAACCAAAACCGCAATCGGGTCATGTTCGCTTGCGCTATCAATCTCCGCTCCATACCTTACCTTGCCGTGTTTGTCAAAATGTCGTTCTTCTTCCTGGGCAAGCTGGGCAGACCACCCCGCCATCTCCGCAGCCCGTCATTACCTTCCCGCCTTCTCGCCGGGATGCCGGACTGGCTTTGTGACCGCTTGCAATCCTTTGGAAATGATCTTATTCTAAAAAAGTGGACTGTCACGTATCGCCCGGCTTTTTTGCAGCACAAGGCTACAGCCCTTCGGACAGGTACAGGATGCCCCGAGACCTTCTTCTTGCCGCCCTGCTCGCCCTCTTGCTTGTTCCCGGCCAGACGGCCGCCGCAAGCAAGGCAGCCGCACATCGCCCGCCGCAATTGGCCGCCCCGACGGTCAAGGACGCGGTACAAGAGCGAGGCGCCCCTCCCCATTTGAGCCCAACCAGCAAGGTGCGCCCAACGCCGTTTGCCCGGTTGAGCCGGTTGATCGTCGACAACGAATACCTATTCAATTCCTTTGCCGATCTCGGCCTTACGGCCTTTGATCCGAACATATCCGGCCGCATTCTCCTCACCCCGGAAACGCGATGGGCCTTTGGCTGGCTCGATTATTCCCCTGCCGGCAGCGCATCGGCGCTGGCGACCGGAACCGCCGCCCACAGAGAGATAGCCATTCACCCCATCAATGTCGACGCGGGAACGTTTACCCCCTTTTTCGGCAACCCGTTCCGGCCTCTGGCCGACATCTGGCTGCTGCCGGAAAAGATGAGCCTACCCGCAAACGAAACGGAACCCGGCTTCGAGACGGACGCGTTCCGGACGTCGCACAGCAGTTCGCGCCCCAAAAGCGGCAACGGACTTCATTCCTCCGGCGGCGGTTCCGGCAGAGCTCCCCTGGCGTATCGGTACGCCATGGATAAAAAAACCTCGGTCAATGCCAAGGTTGAGTGGATTCAGAATCTCAGCGACGCTACCGGCATGCTGCCCGACCTGGAAGAACCGGGCGGCGAGGGCTCATCCATCAACAAACTTCCCGGCGTGACCCTGAACCTGGGGGCAAGCTACAAGGCCTTGACCCTAACCGGCGGCTATGTCCGCGCCCTGGACAACCGCACTGCCGTCGATCTCGCCGCGGCGGGCGTAGAGAGCGATCCCGTGGCCTTTCGCGGCGAGCTTGCCTATTCTACGGAGATCATGGATCGGGAAACGATCCTGGCTGTCGGCTATCAGCGGGCCTCGGAAGGGCTCCATGCCTACCTGCCGGAGGAACGATACCGGACCAGGGCCACCATGGCCATCTCCGATTCCGCCATCCTCAGTCTTGAATATTACCTTGACAGGGATGAGTCGACCAAAAATGACGGGCAAGAAGACGGTTACGGTATAACCACCAAGATCGGCTTCGGCTTTTAAACGATGCGGCCGGCCGCGCACGACACCCGGGCCGCCGCCGGACCACCAGCCGCCCATCCCTCTGGCAGCCCCCGCCAAACGACTCAAGCGGTCCGAACCACCCAGGACCGATCCGCCATGCTCTCCTCGAGCCGCCGAATCAACCGCTCCCGAATGGCAGCGGCAGCGGCCAGGTCGACCTCCTCTTCGCCGACATAGACCGCAACTTCCACTGGGCGGGACGGCCCGGCCTCCTTTTGAATGGCTATGTCGGCACAAACTTCGACCCCGGGATATTCCGCCTCGAGGTAATCGACGATGATCTGCCCCCGCGCGTCGGCCAGATTATCCGCGCTTTGTTCAACGTCATACCCTTCTTCCTGAAACAGGCTGCCAGCCATGATGCGGTCGGCTACAATTATCCGTGTAATCGCCACTTGTTCGCTCCTTGGTGCATATGAATCCGCACGGCGAAAATACCGTTCTCCCGGAATCATCTCTATACCACAGAGCAAGAGGACGGCCAAGTGGGAAGGCGCAGGAGGCTGTCCAGGCGGCCTGATCCAGGGACGACCTTTGATCCGGGTTCTGCCTATTCCCTTTTTCCTATGCGGAAGACACGAGATACTCTATAGTGGTTGTCGCGTCTTCGCAGGCCCATCCCCACCATCCCATCATGCCCATAGCGAGGGACCCGATGAAATTCTTTGCCACCACCATCAGCGTCATCACCATTCTGTTGACCGTGCTGCTGACCGATGCCTTCTGCGGCGTCTCGATCAGCATCGGCGATCCCGGATTTTACGGCCGGATCGACATCGGCAACTTTCAACAGCCACGGTTGATCTACAGTGAACCGGTGATCGCCCGGCGCGTCACCACCTGGTATCCGCCGATTTATCTGCGTGTGCCGCCAGGCCATCGCCAGCAATGGTACAGACACTGCGGCGCCTACAATGCCTGCGGCCGGCCGGTCTACTTTGTCGACGACGCATGGTACCAGGATGTCTATGCGCCTCGTTACCGTGAACGCCACCAGATCGTTGTCCCTCCCCCGCCGCCCCGTAAGCCGGTCTATTACGAATATCGCCGGGATGGGAACAAACCGGCCAAAAGAATTTATCCCCAGGAATATCGTCAGGATAACCGCCGGGGGGACGGGTACCAGGGGCGCAGATAACCGGAGCGGACGCCTATGGAGGACGGACCATGGCGGATAGCCAGGCCACATAAAAAAATCCATGTGCAGCGGTCTGTTGCCTCGGGCGGTGAGTTTTGGAATATTTGCCAGGGTCAAACATAACGGAGCGCAGAGATGTTTGTAACTGTGCGCGGTCAGTTTTCTGAGCTTGAAGGGATGCGACGCCAATTTCATAATCTCCTGAAATAAAAGAATTCTTGTGAAAATGGCCGTGCGGCCTCCTTGATGATTTGTCAATAAAACGCAGCCTGTTATGCGATTTTTTTACACCAAAAAACTCCATGCAAATCCCTCCCTAACCGGACATTACTTTGTATGACGGGTGATTTTTCAGTTTCCCGCAACCCAAATCATGATCGTGAGCATGGCTGTTCTCAAAACGGTCACCTTGCCTTTGGCCAGAATGAACGCCCGCATACCCGAAGTGCTTGACAGGCATTCGACAGGCGCGACGCCCAGATAAACGGCCAACTGTTCACCACTGTGAAAAGAACCGGATCCCCCCCACGGTTCATTACCCCACTTGTGCCCCGATGGCGGGAACGCTTTGCAGCGAAGCCAATGCGCTCTCGCAATGACTGAGGATACGTTGCGGCGTCTCAGTGGTCTGCGCCCTCTTTAATCGATTGGGCGCGCGCTGCTCTTCCCGGCTCATGGGAGCGCATTATGACTTTAAAGAGTACAGGGTTGAAAAAAATAGACGCCAAGGTTTTATTAGAGAACAAGACGGAGGCATCAACCAGAAAAAAATCCTTAAGGCCGGCAGACAAAAGAGTTCCGGGAAGATGTCGCCAGATTGGTCATCGATGGACAGCCCCCTTGTTGAGACTCGTTCAAGCATCGCAGCTGATATGGGCTGAGCACGTTTTTCATCGGAAGGACGTAATTTAGCGACAGGCTATGCGAAAAATCCAGAAGACATCGGGCTGTTCTCCCATCGATAACGACAGAAAATACTTGCCTCTCTCGCCCCCTTTGAACGTTGATGTATTGACGGCCGACCTCATCTCCTTAACCGGACAGCCATGAGTCGGCATCGTTGCGGTTGTGAGCGTAACAGTAAGAAGTTACTCTTTCGATTGAAAACATGTGCTCCCGACACGACTGTGCAACCTATCTGCTGACCAGGCAACACACTAATATTTCTCGAATTTCAGGAGGCTAATTGTGATAAAGAAGATACTTGTCGTCGGCATGAGTATCCTTGCCTTTACCTTTGCCTCATACGCCGCGCGTGAGTCGCATTGCGCGGATGCATCAAAGGGCGGCAAGCAAAACGGCGCAGGCGCCTTGACTGTTGTCGGTTTTTCGCAGGTCGGCTCAGAATCTGACTGGCGCCTGGCGAACACGCAATCCATGAAAACCACCTTCTCGGAAAAAAATGGCTACAAGCTGATCCTGAAGGACGCGCAGCAGAAGCAGAGCAAGCAGATCGCGGCGATCCGCGACTTTATCACCCAACAGGTTGACTATATTGTTCTGGCGCCCGTCACGGAGGCAGGCTGGGACAATGTCCTGCAAGAGGCGAAAGACGCTGGTATTCCGCTCATCATTGTTGACCGGATGATTAACACCTCGAACAACGAACTTTTCACCTGCTGGGTCGGTTCCGACTTTCGCCGGGGAGGAGAGGTCGCCGTGCGCTGGATGGAAAAAAACCTGGGGAACGATAAGGAACTGTTGATCGCGCACTTGCAGGGCAGTATGGGTTCATCGGCGCAAATCGGCCGCACTGAGGCCCTGGAGGAGGCGATGAGCAAAAATCCCGCCTGGAAGGTGGTGGCGCGCGATTCCGGCGACTTCACCCAGGCGAAAGGCAAAGAGGTCATGGCGCGCATTTTGAAGCAACACCCGCGCATAGACGTGCTGTACTGCGAGAACGACAATATGGCCTTTGGCGCGATGGAGGCCATGGACGAGCTGGGCAGAACGTACGGCGTGAAGGGCGACACCAAAATCATCTCCTTTGACGCGACGCGCGCCGGACTTACAGCCGCCCTTGAGGGCAAAATCAACTATAATGTGGAATGCAATCCGCTCCAAGGCCCGCGGGTGGAGGAAATCATCCGGCATCTGAAAAAGGGCGAACGCCCCGAAAAACTTTCCTATGTGGATGAAACTTCCTTTGATGCCACGGTCATCACCCGGGATGACCTTGACAAACGGAAATATTGACGTCGCGTATGGACAAGAACCTGTTCGCATGGGGATTACTCGCAGCTGCGCTGCTGGTCATTGTGGCCTTCAGCTATAGCCTCATCGTCGGGGGACTCGTACGACATGACCCCTTCCGCACGGATTTGCTGTCTTTTCCGGCCTATGTCAAAAACGGCTTTGAGTCGGGTTACGCCTCGCTGAAAGATCCGGAATTGACGGAGTGGGATTTGAAACTGCCCGCAAAACGCGGCGCCATCCTCATGTCGCAATTGCCGCCGGATGAATATTCGCCGACCACATCGACCTTTCTATCCCCCACAGCGCGACAGATTGAGGAATGCACGATTCTGATCCCCTTTGTTATGAGCAAGGAAAATATCCTCCGTCTCCACAGCGACAACCCAATTTCACCGGGCCTCTATCTGGCCGGAATCGGTGAAAACTGGGAAATCTACATCAATGGAAGCGTGATCGCCAGGCACCGATATGTGAATTCCGAGGGCTGGAACATGGTGCAGCGGAGCTGGCGCGGCGTGAACATCCCTTTTGACAAAAGATTTCTCAACGAGGGTGAAAACTTCCTTGTCATTCATATCATCGGTGTGCGCGGCAGCCCCTACGCGGGCCTGTTCTACAACTCGCCGTATTACATAGGCGATTATACGAAGATGATCGGCGCCGGGGGGGAGTTGCTGACAACGGCCCTATGCACGATCTACGTATTTCTGGGTTTCTATCATATCCTGCTGTATTTTTGGCGCCGAACAGAAAGCAATAACCTGCTGTTCGGCCTTTTTTCCAATCTGGTCGCGATCTTTTTTTTCACCCACAGCCCGGTCGTCAATCGCGTATTGGCGGACAGCGCGATAACACAGCGGATCGAATACGCCTCGCTCTATCTGCTTTTATTCGTTCTTGCCCTGTTTTTTGAACATCTCTCGTTCGGCAGGATCAAAGCGCCTACCCGCCTTTATGGCGCCTTGTGCGTCGTGTTGATCGTGCTGCAGTGCAGCTTTTCCCCTTGGTTTGCGACTGATCTGCGGGCCGTATGGATGCCCTGCGGCATACTCTTCAACCTGTATATCCTCGGCCACGACATTATCTATACCTTTATCTGGCAGCGTAAAAATCAGGAAAAAGACACCAAAGACTTCTGCTATCTTTTGCTGGTGATGACCATTGTCTCCGGCACGTTCATCTTTGACTTGCTCGACACCGCCATCAGGCACAGCGGCGCGCTCTTCACCCAGTACAGCTCGTTGCTGCTCATGCTGTACTTGACCTTCATGCTGGCCCGCAGGTACACAAGGCGATTTGAGAGCACCACTCAGATGAAAGATTCACTCGAAAAGCTCGTGAAACAGCGCACCCGGCAGCTCGAAGAACAGGTTGTGCTCTCGGTGGCGGCTTCACGGGCGAAAAGCGAGTTCCTCGCCAACATGAGCCATGAAATCCGTACGCCTCTGAACGCCGTTCTTGGCATGACGGCCATCGGCGCCAAAGCCAGGGACATAGCGAGCAAAAACCAAGCCTTCGCCAAAATAGAGGGCGCCTCCACCCATCTGTTGGGCGTCATTAACGATATTCTTGACATGTCGAAAATAGAGGCAGGAAAATTCGAACTTTCCGGCATCAATTTCCGGGTACGGGAGATCGTTGCGCGCGTTGAAAACATCATGCGCTTTAAAAGTAATGAAAAAAAACAGGCCTTTGCCGTTACCGTCACCGATGATGTGCCTGACGCCCTGCAAGGCGACGACATACGTCTTGCCCAGGTCATAACCAATCTCGTGAGCAATGCGATCAAATTCACGCCTGCAAATGGGCAGATCTTGCTTGCCGTCTCCTTTGAGGGCGAAGTGGACGGGCTCTGCACCGTGCGTTTTAGTGTGCAGGACACAGGTATCGGCATCACCAAGGAGCAGAAGGAAAAATTATTTATTTCCTTTCAGCAGGCAGAGAGCAGCACGACGCGTAAATACGGCGGAACGGGACTTGGGCTGGTGCTCTCCAAGCGGATTGTCGAGCTCATGGGTGGCGATATCCAGGTGGAGTCCAACCCCGGACGCGGCTCGACATTCAGCTTTACCATCACCGTGCCCCGCTCCAACATGACGCCTGAAGAAACAACTGTCCAAAGCGTGCCGCATGAGATCCAAGAGGGCGAATTCGCGGGCAAGGTCATTCTTCTGGTGGACGATGTGGAAATCAACCGGGAAATTGTCCTCTCGCTGCTGGAGGCGACTGGCGTCACCATTGATGTCGCTGAAAACGGTCAGCAGGCGGTGGAGCTGTTTGAGCGGACACCGGAGCGTTACCATCTTATTCTGATGGATCTGCAAATGCCGGTTATGGATGGCTATGAGGCGTCCCGGCGCATTCGCGCCGGCGCGTCCCCGCAGGCCGCCTCCGTGCCGATTATCGCGATGACGGCCAACGTATTCAAAGAAGATATAGAAAATTGCCTGGTCTGCGGCATGAACGGGCACTTTGGCAAACCGATTGAACTTAACAAACTGCTCTCCATGCTGCACAGACATCTCAAACCAAACTCCTGATCCTTTTATTCACCAAGAGTTCTGCCTTCTCAGAAACTCCCAAGAGACCGGCCGCAACGAAAGACCCCGAGCCTGCGAATGCGGCCCCCCAAGTGACCACAGTCGGCATTGCCTTGTTCCCACCCGGGTCATCAGGGAGCAACCAGAAAAATTCGCCGCTTACTTGTTCTTGCTCTTACGCTTGGCGATCTTTTTCGACGATTGCTTTTTGTACAGCCTTCGGGCCTCGGCCAACCGTTTCTCGCTCTTTTCGATCAGCAGTTCTTGGGCCGAACGTTTCTCCTCCTTGGCCTCGGGCCGCCTCTGCATATATGTGCCATCGGCCTGCATTTCCCAGGCCCCGCGGCGGTCCGCCATCTGCAGATTGAGAATTTCCCGCAACTGATTTTGCAGTGCCGGCGACTCGATCGGCGCCATCACCTCCACCCGATGTTCCAGATTGCGCTTCATTAGGTCGGCTGAGCCGATGTAATACTCCTCCTGGCCGTTGTTGCGGAAGTAATAGATGCGCGCGTGTTCGAGAAAACGGCCGACAATGGACATCACCCGAATGTTATCCGACAAACCGGGGATGCCGGGCCGTAAAAGACAACTGTCGCGGATGATCAACTCCACCTTGACTCCGGCCTGCGAGGCCTGATACAGAGCGGCGATCACGTCCATGTCGGTGAGGGCGTTGCTCTTGAGCTGGATCAATCCCTGGTTGCCCTTGCTCTGATGCTCGATTTCCCGCTTGATGTTCTCCATCAGCGTTTTTTTCAGGATCCGGGGCGAAGGCTTCAGTTTCTTGTAATTCCGCGCCGGGGTATAGCCAAGGGTCAGGAAGTTGAAGAAC
>Ga0123354_10014945_pt1 | contig 12096 bp, 7 predicted proteins | sample TergutLab28metaG_2_FD_97872 | JGI IMG/M metagenome (GOLD analysis project Ga0123354, IMG submission 97872) | Labiotermes labralis P4 segment gut microbial communities from Petit-Saut dam, French Guiana - Lab288 P4 | ecosystem: Host-associated > Arthropoda: Insects > Digestive system > Gut ... | reverse complement strand
CTGGCCATTATCTCCGTAACCGTTCAACTTTGGATATAGGTGTTTTGGGTTATATCGGTATACTTTAACATAAGGAACATTCTCCCGAAGTCTGGCACATTCCTCCTGGGACACCCTGTATAAGGGACGTGGGAGAAGATTAAATTTGAATCGCCTCGTTGGTTAAAATGTAGCTGCCACGGAATGCGGACGCGCGTTGTCGTAAAGCAGAAGATCCTCATTGGGCATTAAACTTCTCCACTTTTTTGGCGAACTGCCAGCTTCTATAAATTTCACTTTTGAATTAGTCACTGTTTTTTATTCTTTGATCTGTCTCTGACGTCTTATTCAGAAATTCCACACGGCCTCGCCTGTAAGGCGACCCCTATTTTTCTGTGCAGCTAACTCCTTAATAAACCTCGTGGCTATTTGGCCTTACACCGTATTTGCCATCCTCCCACGGCTACCACGCCTGCGGAGTCCAACCTCCACAGCACAACAGCCGTGAATTAACATACACGGCAAGCTCTTGCCAACACCTCAACATGGAAAAAACAGAACAGGATCCAGAAGTATCAACCAGAACATCCCTGGCGGGCACCATACACCTTGCACCAGTGACCACAACCTAACAAATCTTTTCCTCTCTACTATACAGCTAGGGCGGTACTCCGTATATCGATATCACTACATTTAGTGTTATTTGAAAAATGTCTTAAATGTGAACGAGATCTAGCCAAATAACAGTCAAACTGTATATTGTATGGTTAGCCTTATAATAAGAAAGAGTACAACCTGAAGATGGCCAATATAGAGGCCGAAACATGTGATCGTTGATAGATTTGTAAACCACCCGTAGCAAATATAAGTTGTGTTTGACTGCACCCCTACCTAATTGTGACAATTCAGCTTTTTTACCTTTTATCTACATTTGACCAGCATCGTGGTCTAGTGGTCAGAATCTCTGACTACTAATCATGAGGTCCCGGGTTCGATTCCCGACTCTACTGTGGGAATTTTCCCTGAAGGGGAGGATTCCCGCGGTGACCCTGGTCTGGGTAGGTTGGTAGAATTTAGGTTTAAGGACCCTCCTGGCACTACATCTTCCTATATCACCACTCACATCATTGGGACAACGTAACTGCGCCTCATGGGCGTCCCAAACTCAGAAGTCGGTTACACTCCTGCCATGTCCAGGGGGGAGGACCACGAAGTCCACAACGACATGTGGTGGCATTAGGGGGGGGGACTTACTTCTGGGACCTGAGGTTCTCATATGGGTGCTGACGAGGCTTACAACTTTCAGGTACGTGAAATCGTGTAGACTGTTATTGTTAGTTGCTGAATATTGGACGATCTTGCTGCCTTCTTCTTCAGGGTCCAGTAGTACACTAGGCTGTGAAGTAATAATCTCCCACTTCAATGAAGTGAAGGACTTAATGAGTATGAGAGAGGGGAATGTTTTATTGAATCGTTTTGTCAACTGCTAAGGTTATGTGGCGTCAGTGGTAAATGTGTGCAGTATGAGAATGGAGCTTTGATGGAATGTTAGAGACAGGGGAATGCTGAAGTACTGGGATAAAGACCAGTGCCAGTGCCACTTCGTCCAGACAGATGTCATGAACTGGACCAGTGTCGAATCCGGGCCTCCGCGGTTGACACACTTAGCCATGGCACGGCACGGCACGGCACTAAGGAATGGAAAAACACGACACTGTTTAAATTTAACTTCAGTAAATGAATAAGCAATAAATAAATAGAAAAATAACGGAGTAATAAGTTTGGAAGTTCAGTGGTCATTTCTTATTCTCATTGGCTTGCAATCCACTTTTCCTGGACTACTTGAACCCTGCAAGATGAGAGCAACACTTTACTACAAAACGGGTGTTACTGACTTGTCGACATTGCTTCGTACCTCAGGAGACACAAAATTCGATTTACAGTTTGTTTTGACTGGCGTATTTGCGCATTACAAAATGTTTTGCGGTTGATTGGTACATACTTTTCGATAGAACTTGCTTTTAAGTTGAACATGAATGAAACAGATTCTCCCGAAACGTCGACAGCCACGTATCACACTGCACATTGTACCGACGCAGAAGATCGCAGTGTGAACACTAAATCTCATATGTTCTTGTTTCAGTCGGCGGCTTACGTTTCGCGATTTCAAAATGGCTTCGTACATTACTCGCTCAATGGTGCATTGCGCTTAACTGGGCAGAATGTCTGGACTACAAAGACAGCAGGGGAGTTCTTGTTTGATGGCTACAGCGATCCTCTTCTGAAGGCTGCTGAGTTTGCGTCCGTCATAATAGAGACTAAATTTACGGGAAATAAATTTGCCTGGTTCTACATGAGAAATGGTTCTTCAGATGCGGAAGGGGTCTACAATATGGAAACTGGAGAGGAGGATGTGTCAAAAATTGGAATTGTCAGATCATGGAACTATAAGAACCATTCAGACTTCTTTGAGGCTGACTGTGGGCAGGTGAAAGGCAGAGTCGGTGACCTGTTCCCTCCAGGTCTGAAGAAGAGCACACCTCTTCAAGTGTTTGTTGGTGATGTCTGCAGGTAAGCATTTATTGTGTATCTGTTTCTTATACCCGATATTTGGTCACCGTTACGTTAGACATGTACAGGGTAAAAAGATTAAGCTGTCAATCTCTGGATTCGACGAAGGACGATTTGTGTTTCAATTCCCGGAAGCGGTCTAGCTTTCTTTGTCTCTGCCACAACTTCCAAACAAGCTCTGTGTCCCACCCTACCTCGTATTGAGAGGGTACTGCGTCTATAATCTGGAGATAAAGCACCCGGGGGCGGAAATCTGATAATTTACCTTAATCTAGTGCCGGTGTTAAGAATTCGGGGAGGTATACCTCCACTCCCTAAGACCTGTCCATGACCAGCCCCTAATATTAACAAAGGGACATTTTCACTTTTAGTAATATTTCAAGTAAGGTAGAAGAAGATGAGACATTTCTATCACCTTCCAGGGCACGGGAAATTTACATACCCCACCCCCCACCCCATGCACACATAGATATAACATAGTAACTCTACAGTTGATTACAGTCGTACGTGCGGATTTGGGGAATTACTCGGTACTGATATACATTACTGTTTTTGCGAAGGTGATTTACTTATAACTGTGCTGCTCGGGAGGAAAGTACGTGTATTTGCATAGGCGTGCTCATAGTTGTACCTTGAACAGTATTAATAAAGTGAAGGAAAGAAAAAAAGAAAGAAAATTTCTAATAAAATGAAATTGGCATGGGCCTTACAGGGACAAATTTGTGTATGTTACGAACGGCAGTGGATTTCTGCAGATATTAATTAATTGCTTCATTAAATACTAAATATACACGTCTTCTGGGATATTGTGCTGTGTAGACTGGTAAATGGCTATGGCGTTTCGGTGGATATTTCGGTCTCAGAATTTGCTGTTGCTTTCTTATTAAACTGTAATCGTCTTTGTTTTGATGCGGTCTGTGGTCCTCTAGATTATTAGTAATGTTTTGGAAAAGCACTTGGAGTGAATCATCTTATATTGCAGGGGTGCACAAATTCCGGGCGCCATGTCGCCATGGCGAGAATTCTTTGGGTGGTAGAGTTTAAGATTTGTATGTTTTCAGTACGGAACTTGTTTCATGCCCTCTTTCTGGCCCATAGAGGTTTGAGGTAGCTTCTAAATTTTGGAAAACTTTTTGACCTCTAAAAATTGATGAACTATGTTCTCGGGATCGTTGGTAATAACATACAGACTGTACGGAGTCATGACACAGAGGATCACATTCCAAGTCTTTAAAGGTGTAACAAAAGTCTTAATGTTTTATTTGTCTTTTTACCTCACAGTTCCTTTATTCCGATTCCACTAAAGATTGCTACAAATAAGGAAACCAAACCAACGAAAAAATAATAATTTATAGGATCTGTACTGATGTGGCGTCGAAATGACTGGAATTTGTAGTAACCCCGTGCTTTGGCGGCAACTTCTCTACCACATCTGTCGTGCTTGTAGAATAATTACATTTCTGCAGGTGCACATGTTATTTGGCACGCAGTTTGTTTGCACTGTGTTTTCAGTCACCTTGATTCCCCTCTCTTATCCTGGATGCCCCCCACGAAAGTGTAGTGCGTTTTAATCGAGTGTAAGTGCTGTGTTTTCTTTACACTTATGACTTTAAGGTAAGAGTAAGAGTGAGACTCGAGGTGCTCTCAACGGAGTTGCTGAATGTTGAAGACGGTGCAATATTAACTTTGTTTCGTCTGGTAAATTAGTCGTAGTTTCCGACGGTTAGAAGGGCTGTATTGCCTTCATCTGCAGTGTTAAGCAGCTGAAAGAGATTGGACTGCTGCAGACTGAAGGTAAAAGGACTGCTCTTTCGAAACAACGGGACTCTTTACCCAACAACACAGCTCAATATCCCAGAAGACTCTCACCAAGGCAGAAATGCCGTTTGTAGAAATGGAGGTATAGCTCCACTTTTTACGTTCCGGCACAACGGAGATGAATCCTTGCCTGAACCCCCTCGACAATATTTTCCCGGACAGAAAGCATTCCGTTTTTACTCAGTCAGAAACCTGAGTTGGTGCTAGGCACGTTGGCGAAGAAAGACTCTCCGATGTAGGTGACAAACGAACCTCGTACTAGTCGTTCTGTGTGTAGCGGTGTCACTGGACGGAACGGTCGGTCCATTCTGACTGAACTCTGCAAAATCATAAACGTTGCGATAATAATTACGTCAAGCAGATGGCACAGGCGAGACTTCGGACATGGACAAAGATGAATAAACGTGGAACTGCGTTTAGAGGAGACTTTATGAGTCCGAATGTTCCTCACAGATGTGGTGTGGGGAAAGGGCGAATTGTAGCAGTGACCAGCAGTCTGTAGAAACCGAAATGGCGTGTGAATATAGACTAGGTAATGCAACTAGGATTTTAAGCTTTTGTTTTAAAGCCGCCGATCAGATGAAACTCGTAGATGTGTTAATGATAGTAATGTGAATATGAAGTTTCTAATGAACTATATAGGGAGAACTGTATTCTATACTACTTCAATTGAAGGACTTTCTTAAGTTTTTTCAAACGCAGGTAACGTTGAATGCTATAATAACTGCCGACAGGAAATGTGTCTGTCTGAATAAAACAGAAAAGGAGAAGACACAGACAATGTTCATTGTTTCTTTCTTCTTCGTGTTCTGTTCATTTTCTACTATTCATTCGTCGTCTGCTTTTCCCTCTTTCGTTGCCTTACTTTCTTTTTAATTGTCCTCCATTTTCTACTTTCTGTTCGGCTTTTCTGTCTCTTTCCCTTTTTCAATGTTACATTTTGCTTCTGCTTCATCTCCGTCTCTTCCTGTGGCTAATATTTTATCCCCTACTCTGTCTCTTCCTCTTCCGCCTCCTCTTTTTCTGCATTCCTGAAGTATTTAATTCTCCAAAATCTTGAATTGTGAATCGCAGAGATTCGAATTCAATCCTAGATCGCAACGGGTCGTCCAATCAGACTTAATTGTCTCGTTTCAGGTACTTTCAACTCGACTATGCTGAAGACACGGAAGTGATGGGAATCCCCGGGTACACTTACGTGGTCGGCAAGTCGTTGTTAGACAACGGAACTTCAGACCCTAAAAGCCGGTGCAACTGTGTGGGTGTATGTACTCCGCAAGGGGTGCTTAACATTTCAGCATGCCGCTTTGGTGCCCCCGGATTTTTGTCATATCCCCATTTCCTAGATGCTGACCCTTATTTCCGAGAGAAAGTAAATGGGATGAATCCCGATCGAAAGAAGCATCAAGTATACGTCAGGTTGGAGCCGGTAAGTATCCGTGTTGCTGCTGCTGCTGCTGCTGATGTCCGGTTTAACTGAAATGCTTCCACCGAATAGAGAAGGGAATCTGGGCACGCTTGTATTCGGGATTGGGAAACTGAGTCCACTAGAGGGTTGAAAGAACGTCTTACGTCTTGCTACTTTAAGAACTGAATACAGACGTCACTGCTAACGTGGAATATTTGTCTGTAAAGTCTTACACTCATGTGACTAGAGCTGTTTGTTTTAGCATGTGACGGGGGACAGCTTATTCGAAAGTGAAATATTTACTTGTTGTGTTGCAGATTACGGGAGTCCCCCTGGACGTGGCTGCAAGGTTTCAGATAAACTTGCTTTTGCAACCCAATGAATATATAAAGTAAGCAACTGCTAATATCAAAAGTACTTTAACATCATCTTATTTACTAATACGTTAAGGTTTGTTTGTGACGTCATGATCTACTGAGGTACGGAACGGATCTTTTAAAAACAGACAATTTTTAAAACCTTATGTTTCGGAATGTGTGACAGTCTCCTTTGTTCCTATCAATTCCTTATAGAAAAGTTGTTTTTTAACAAAAACTAAGTTACCAACTGACAGTGCTGCCTCAAGCGAAGACCAAAGGAAGCCAACAAATTTCGTGTACTTCCCCTGTCCTCCGCTTGAGAAAGGACTGTAGGCTTCAACGTTCTGTTTCTTATTTACACGTTGCTTATGATCCGTTGGTTAAACAGCACCAACCCTTTGTTAGTACAGTTTTTATTTTATTACATAGATTAAGATGCTGTGTAATATTTTACTGATCCTACTTGCGAATTGCCCGCAGTGGGTGCAACTAGCAAACCTAACACTGCTTACACTTACCATCAGGGTAGCAATCGGTATAAAGCAGACAAGTGCAAAACATACAGTGACTTTTACCCTTAATTGTAATTTTTTGTACTACGGAAGACGTTTACAATTAATCTGTTTTTGTAAAAATTTCCTGTAGTCTTTGGAGAAGACGTCCAATTGTGTTCGGTAGTTATGTGATAAGAAATTAAACCAGCGAAACACAAAATTCTGTTGTCAGTAATTTTATATTACGTACATAAATTTTCTATAATTTCAAGCCCATAACGGGACCATCTTCAGGCTAGACCAATACATAACAGGCGAAGGAATATAATATTAAAATGAAAGAGGCCTCTCTCCTGTACACATCAAGAGAATTCACTTTTAATAGAAGTGGTGTATTGCAGTATCTCATCGAGTAGTTTTGTTGTTAATAAATTTTGTAACATAAATATTAAATTTTAAGGATTAATCAAATTGGGCCGATCCCAGTGGCCGCGCGGTCTAATGCGTGGTTCTGCAGGCGCTCACTTGCTGGGATTGTGGGTTCGAATCCCGCTTGAGGCGTGGATGTTTTCTGTTGTGAGCATTGTGTGTTGTCAGGTAGCGGTCTCTGCGTCTGGCTGATCACTCGTCCAGACGAGTCCTACCGAGTGTGTTGTGTCTGAGTGTGATCGTGAATCCTTGATAATGAGGAAGTCTTGGTCCACTGGGGCTGTTCTACCGTGGTAAAAAAAAATAATAAATTTGGATTATCCAGTATTCTCTTAATAATAAATAACGGTGTAGGTGGTAAGTAAGCACGTTGAATTTGATTTGTTCTAAGATGCCAGTTCGTAGGAAGATGGACTTTCGACACAGTATTTACTGCATGAGGCTGTTTCATAATAAGGCTTGTGAAATTTGAAACTGGAAGAAAGTCTGAAATAACGAAGGTTGTGCTGTGTATCACGTGAAAGGCAACTGACTTCTTTTGGTACTCTGTGTTCCCTGTTGTACCTGATTGTCCAATTCTGGTCACGTTCGGCTTTCTACAACTCGACTGCAATTATTGAGCCTATCGCCAACGTGTAGTGTGACAGACACGCACCAAACATTTCAGAAGGACAGGACTTATATCATTCAAACATTTTGTTCCTACTTACAAAACTACACGGCGTCACACATCAGAATACGGCAGTAATCTCACCGCTACGATAACATCATTTCTGCGAGTTTGTTTGTTTGTTTTCGCTATTCAGATGCTTTGTTGTCATCACGTCACTAGTGAAATACATTACTACTTCTACTACCGCTACTACTCTTACTACTGCCACTAGTACTACTACTGCTATTCGGAAGTCACAGCAGTTTAGCTAGTATTCAAATAGTGCTGGTAACTGACCGAGCACTGCTTATTCAATATTCTGCTGAAACGCTTCTAACTGTGCGACTTGCATTGAGTATTGCTGCCTGCTGCATTAGAATATATAGACCAGGTCAAAGATTGAGCCGTTTCAAGCAGCTGTATACTATTTTTGGGATAACGCTAATGGTACTATATAGAGTGCATTCAGTAGGCATGTTATTCTTAGCGCTTCTTTATAGTCTGTGCATTTCTGGAATTGCTCGGTGATGGTGCTGTGGAGTTTGTGACTGTTGGAAATTAAGCTACATTTATTCACTATGCTTCTCTGATGGTTTAGTCAAGCATATCTGTATGTGGCCTTTCTTTATGGACTGATCGATCAGCTGCTATGAATATGTCGTAGCGTAGTTTATGAGTTCTGTAACACAGATTGTGGCTCATTTATTATTATTATTATCATCATCATCATCAAACAAGAATTGTAATGAATAATTGCCATCACGTTTCAGCATTGCGTCCTTACTTCTGAAGTTTTGAACTAAATGTTTTGATTTTTTAAAGATGATTCATCTCTGTCGTGTTATTAAACCGGTATGCATTATTCAATACGCAGTCACACACAACCTAACAGTGCCAGATCTTAAGTGACTAGTTTCGGCTTGATATAAACCATCATCAGGCCATTTTGTCGTAAAAAGATCTCATACATATCTGCATCAATAAATATCTACTGTAGGCTTTAAGAAAAATGCCAAATTTGGCTTATATCAAGCCAAAAATAATCGTCCAAAAAACTGGTATTGTAAGCTTGTGCATGACTGTATACTGGATACTATATATTCGTGTTTTGAGTCACTTCTCACGAGTCTCACTAGTATCATATTCATGAAATATTAACCGATATTATTTAACCTTTGTAACTGATATAGTGTCGTTAATAACGTAGTAATAAATGAGCTCAAAGCTAGGACCACGAATATGTTGGAATATGTTGATCCTGTTTTACAAACACTTTTAAATTAGTATACAAATGAAGCAAACCAATCGATAGAACTTGAAGACATGGGTATGAATAGGACGTTTATACAGGGTGATTCTTCTTGAATCATTTTCTATTAAGAGGGAACTTGCAGAATTGGGAGTGACGGCATGGAGTGGGCTTGTTTTGCTCAAGATTGGGTTCAAGTGTGGGTAATTGTAAGAAAATTGACGAACCTTATAGTTCTATAAAAGACATGGACCAGGTCAGCGACTTTTAGGTTTTCAAGAAGGATTACGTTCCATGAAGTTAATTATTTGCTGTCGTAATTGTTCTATTCTCACGTAAGTTGTGAATAACTTTGGAGAAGTTATAACTCACAGACAGCGGTATGTTTTTCTAACGGCCTCTGGAACTGTCCTTTCTGCAATTATATGATATGCGGCATTGTAAGATTACAGAGAGAATGGAAGATAAGGGTACTGAAGGCACCTGTTTGGAAACAGTCGGAGAAATCAGGATTTTGTATACGGCCTTCCTTTAAGTTGCTGCACTACAGTTTTAAGAATTGTGATTTAATTTACATTGTCATTCAGGAAATGCTGTGAATATTATTAAATAATTTATTCAGCAAGTTATAATATACAAAGTGAAGTCAGGTCACCGATAAGGCCATTCAGATAAACATGCCCTTAATTCCTATACGTTAAAATGTTAAAATGTATTTTGTTTCATTCTAGCATGTACTCTGATGTGCCCACCATATTTTTCCCCATGTTGTGGTTTGAAGAAAATGTCAAAATACCGCCGGAACTTGCGCAGTCCCTCAAAATGCTGCTAGCGTTGCCCGTTGTTGGGATGTACTGTTCCATCGGCGCTCTGCTGCTGGGACTTTTCATTGTGGTCTTCGTTGGCGCGCCCAAGGTTATGGCGAGAGTACAGTGGAGCTTGTTTCCATCCTGCAAAAGGTAAATGACTTAAACTATCTCAAGATATGTGAGACTGGAAGTTACTATCATAGTGATGATGAGGAATTGTCTTGTGGGATGTCACGCTGTGTATTTTGGTAAGTTTGTACCAACATTACGGGTTAATGTACTACCTCTGTCTTCAGGGTGGAAACATACTCTGAATGGGAGACAGCCATTTCCTCCATACCGTTTTTGCTACGCCTCAAAATACATGGCGTCGCATCGCATTAGGCAGCGATATTCTGAGAATAACGCTGATCAATGAAACAACGAATATCGAGATCTTGTTGGCTGCTTTTCCACGAGCGGCTTTAGCAGCCTTGCTATGAGCCGCGCTTCCTGTACTCGTAAATATTTCCACCAGCATGTGCAGCCGCAGTAGCAACGCTGCTGTCTGGGTCACAGCGCTGTTAACACTGCCAGCAGGAGGAACAACCTGCGTCCCCACTGCTCTTATAGGCGGGTATGCTGTGCCGTTATTTCTCCACGAACAGCTGTATCAAGCACTGCGCTTAGCGGGAAGTGTATGGAAGAGTAGCGGCGAACTGTAGCGACGCGCCTGTTAACGGCTTTTGGCCTTGATAGCAGAGCTGCCCACGGCAGCGTGCCTAATATCTGCTCGTGGGAAAGAAGCCCTAAGATTGAAGTGAGTTAGGAAACGGACTGGTCTGTCACATGCACTGCCTTGCGGAATGCATATAAAATGTGCTGAAACCGGACTGTAGGGTTTCTCTTATCAGTTTGGTGAACACTGCCTCGTTCTGCATCTGAGGTGCACGTGAAACTCTGGCAATATTTAATGTTTGCTGTCGTCTATGGAAGTACTGTAAAGCGTAATAAAAAAAAACTTTTAAATATGACATTTAATTTCCGATACTGAATTACAAGAGCCAGTGTCCAGAAATGAAAACACCATGACTTGGAAATGAAGCATTAATTCACTTTGATATGTTCTGATAGGAAAGAAGCCAAGAAAAAACCCTACACGGTTATGTTTTATGATGAGAAGACTTGCCCCCTCATGCCTCCCGTCGCAACTGGGGACGACAACTCCAAGATGGCTGACATTTCCGTCACATGAGGAATGAAGTGAGAAGCACCAGACGAGCAGGTTTTAAAGTACAATGTCATTGTTATAGCAAGCTAGAATCAGTATATTGACACCACGCATACTAATTACTATTATAACATATTCTTATGTCTATGAATATTAACTTATTACAATCTTAAACATGATGATTGGTTTAATGTAGAAGGTGGCTTAACGGTAATTTTATAAAGCCCAAGGTTATGCCACCCACTGTTATAAAGAGGAGATCTCGTCCCACCACCCCTACACCCCCAGAATACCCCGCTTATTGCACCGGGGTGCTGATAAGTCCTTAGCCCGACCCTGGAAGGAAACAAGCTACAGCGACCAAGACTTACAACACTATACCAAGACTTACGGCGTACAAACAACAGGAATATATTCCTGTTGTATGTACGCCATAAGTCTTGGTACAGTGTTGTAAGTCTTGGTCGCTGTAGCTTGTTTCCTTCCAGGGTCGGGCTAAAGACTTATCAGCACCCCTGTATAGTTGCTCGACAAGTCTAAGGACAACCTGATGATGACCAATACACACGGCCGAAACATGTAGTTGTACCCAATGTAATTGTATATTACTCATTGAAAATATAGTTGTGTTATGACTATGTATAATACATAATAAGACTTGTTACTGTGGTACTGTACATATGTTAACATGACACACCACACTGTACATATGTTAACATGACACACCACACTGTACATATGTTAACATGACACGCCACACTGTACATATGTTAACATGACACACCAGACTGTACATGTTAACATGACACACCAGACTGTACATATGTTAACATGACACACCAGACTGTACATATGTTAACATGACACGCCACACTGTACATATGTTAACATGACACACCAGACTGTACATATGTTAACATGACACGCCACACTGTACATATGTTAACATGACACACCAGACTGTACATATGTTAACATGACACACCAGACTGTACATATGTTAACATGACACACCACACTGTACATATGTTAACATGACACACCAGACTGTACATATGTTAACATGACACACCAGACTGTACATATGTTAACATGACACACCACACTGTACATATGTT
>Ga0123354_10014944_pt1 | contig 12097 bp, 6 predicted proteins | sample TergutLab28metaG_2_FD_97872 | JGI IMG/M metagenome (GOLD analysis project Ga0123354, IMG submission 97872) | Labiotermes labralis P4 segment gut microbial communities from Petit-Saut dam, French Guiana - Lab288 P4 | ecosystem: Host-associated > Arthropoda: Insects > Digestive system > Gut ... | reverse complement strand
TTACAAAATTTATCCAACAAGCATAAGTTTTGTGGTAATTTGCTCAGTTAGGCATAAATGCATTGCTACAAATACATTCCATATTTCTTGATTGATTGGAAACATTCAGTATGGCAGAATCCATATAGTGCTGTTTAGCATATGTGAGTTTGTGAAAATTGGTGCACTGAAAGCATTACACTTAAGGGCATAACAAAATTTCACCCAGTTTTTTCTACGTTTTGGGGCTGATTGAGCTAAAATTTGGTACAGGGGATGGCCACAAAAATTTATTGATTGGTTGTGAGTTTTGTAACAATTGGCACAGTAGAAGCTGTATTTACTGAGGAGGTAAATTAATTAGATACAGATCTGCATATCATGAGTGCCATGTAACCTAGCAGAGGAAGGTCATACTTCCATGTGGGCATAAGTGAAATAACTTACCTGTGTACCATGATATCCCATAGACATTTTGAAATTCAAGAATACCTTCATAAAGTATGTACCATGTCACTGCACCATTTACAATCTCTTTTGAACTTTAAAGCTGACAGTGGAAGTGGAAGCAATAATGATATGTCTGAAAAGGGAGTCTGTAAGCACTGAAGGCTGGACGTGAGGTTCTGTACGGTCATAGCAGAAAACTGCCTACCCTTTGTGTTTGCTAACATTATGACACTGTTTTGTCTGTGTCACTCCAGTTGTTGCTGTGTGTGTCAACTAATTACGTCGGTGACAAGGAAACCGTACTTTTTGAGATTGCAGGTTCTCACAGTGATGGTGCTGGATTTGAGTCTTTCAGCTGTGGCAGTGGGTAAGTAGTTACCATAGTTTCAAAGGATCATAGTGCCTTCATCTTCAGGGTTAAGCAGTCAAAGAAGATAAGAAGACGCTATAATCCTTCAAAATTTTGGGAACTACTCACCCAAGGACAGATGGTCCAAATCCCAGAAAACTTGAGTCTTCCGAATTAATACTAATATGGTTGCATGATATCTTCTGTTTAGGGAATATCCAGCATAGGCATTTCCTCTTGTATTTGCACATTGTCTGTATCTAGATATGATATGGATACTGCAGTCCCACACTCACACAGCTCACTCCTACAGTCTCTTTTTGTCATGCAAAATTGTGTGATGCTATAAATGGCTGGTGATGTCTTCTTGTCATAGATGATTCATGAGGGTGCAAATGTTGTGCTGCTCATTGCTACCACATATGAGGAGGATTCAGGCACCTTCACCTGTCGGGCCACCAACTCAGCTGGCCAGGTGGAGACATCTGCCCAACTTATCGTCAAAAGTAAGAACTAATGAGAGTTTTGTTGACTTAACATTATTGTTGTAATTGTTGGTTGTTTTGCTTGTTCATATCATATTATAGTTTTATGTTATCACTTTTGTTGGTGTGCGCATGAAACTATATCTGTCATGCAAAAAATGTGGAGGACGTTAATACAGATTGTCCTTTGACACTGCCATAGAGTAATTTGAAAAGAAAATAACATCCATTCTATAATGCACTGAAGTTTATTTTCATTTTGAAGACAGTCTCTTAATACTGTTCATAATGCTCACAATATATCTGATAGTATTCTTATTCTCACAGAACTAGTTTCATGTTACAGCAAGATACATTCAGTTGAACTTATATAGTGTGTGTGAAAAAATAAATTCTTTAGAGTAATGCATGCCTGGTACATTGTATTAACATTCACAGAATTATTGATCATCATGGGACCAAAGGTTCCTTTCATCACTCTTAACCACTGGGGGTGTTGGTGGCAAAGATTTAATATATGAGGTGTAGCATTAGATGTAGGAATGATATTTATAATGGACACTATATACAGTGGATCCTCCCTTAACTGATGCTCTCTTAAGCAGCTGTATTACTTAACCACCTTGAATTTAAACAAACACCCCCACCCTCTTAAGAAGAATCAAAGTAACAACAGTTACTTTAAAATGACTTTAATAACTTAAATTACATTATTTTTATAGGCATTGGAATATTATTATTGTATAGTGTGTAGGTCATTTGTTAATTTTTGGCCAGTGAAATTTTCAGGGGAGGGCATGGGGTGAATGCCTTATACAGCAGTTGTGTCATGAATTGGTGGGAAAAACAAATCTAATGCACTGCACTTGCCACCTCACTGGCCCCACTAAGCACTTCTTCAGCCAAAAACTATCAAATGACCTTTGTAACTGAAAAATCATTGTTACACTAAGTAATATGTGATGATTTTTCACCCTACATGACTTTTTATTACTTCATATTTATTGTTTCTCTGGCATCAGTAACTTTAGATTAGCTGCCGTGTATTACTGTGTCCCGTGTATGTTGTTTATGCAGGGTCCACTGTATGTGGGACAATCATAAAGCTTAGTAACAAAGGACTTCTGGTCCAAGTTCTTATTTAAGTGAAGTGTAATGTAATTGGTGGAACTTAACTGTTGGCTGAGAGCAGGTGAGAGTAAAATTTAACATTCTCTGTCAAAAGTAATATGTGGTAGGTGAATGATACATCTTTTGTGGGCTTTGTTGAGAGGAAAAGTGTCTTGTGTGTTAAAATGTGAGTGGAGACAAAATGACAGAATCACACACACACACACACATGCACATGCACACATACACACACGCACATGCACACATACACACACACATATAGCCCCATAAAGTGCCATAAATTTCATTACACTTCATTTAGAATAATGGGGTTAATTTATTGCTGATCTGTGACAATTTTAATGTTTGAAATTAGACACCAATCTCATTGAAGGCTTGATTAATTCCACATTTTATGTAACTACCTACAAATGAACATCTGTTCATCATGCGCTAACTTTTTCTGTGTTTAGTTAGCATTGGATTAACAATTGTCAGTTCTTATACAGAGCTGTTAATTCTGAATATATGGGATGATTCTAGTCAATGACACATGACTGCAGAGTTCCATTTTTCTTGAATATGTTCAGACTCGTGTCTTTACGTAATATTAAATTTTAGGATGATATTGTTTTATATAAGATTGTTTATCTACTTGATAAGATTGGTGCCAGAATGTAGTCATTAATTAATTGTGACTAAAGAATAAGTACTTCAGACCTGTGTCAGATTATGATGTAGTGGAATTCTGGGAACAGCTGTATTTAGTCATTGCTTTCCATTTGGGGGGGTTAGAAAGATTATACAGTGTTAATCATAGAATGAGAAGTTACCCATGACTGCAGCTTCAGAAGCTGGTGACATATCTGGTTGTTTGATTGGTGACTTTTATTGTTGTGTTGCTGTAACTTCTGATGGTTTACATTCGTGGCAGAACTGTAATGCCTCCCCAGCTGTAAACTGTGTTTCTCTAACATTATCTGTTACTATCATTATGTTTATGTGTAAACTACTAAAGGCTGCAATAAAATATAGCAATTATGTGAAATCTTGATACAAATTTCAAATCAAAAGCATATCCTATAATATTGAGGTTTTAAAAACCTTTCATTTGGGTTTCTCAGAATAGCTGAAGAGACACCAATATTATATTTCCTTGCCTCTACAGAATATTTCCTACAGACAGAATATATAAAAGCAAATTCTCTAAACATACTGCAGTCATCATAATTCAACCTGCAGGATATATTGTAGTAAAAGGTCATTATATTATCTGAAACTTGTTGGTTGTCACTTTCTGTGATTTGTTAGGTGTGTTACTGTAGCCCACACAGCCCACACGTGTGGCAGATTAGCAGTGTAAAGTAACAAATGCTAGTTTTCAGATAAAATAAGGCCTCTGTACTTTTATGTACCCGACTGTCTTCCTTTTACTGGACTGTTTTTCTTGCTGGATGGTTCCGTGTGCACACTGTGATGTCACAGGCTTCAAGGGTACCAGCAAGCTATTTATATCAGCCTCTTGCCTTGCTTAGTGTTGCGTTACCTGCAGCTAAATTTGGAGTGAGCTATGTATGAGAGGAGAGCCTGCCACCTCCTGCCTTCCTGCCTCCTGCCCAGTTGAAATCCCTTGCAGGAAACAAATGTAGCAACGTATCTTCTGTGCTGCTTATTCTTAATATCTTAGTACAGAATTTTTGTACTTATAAGACACCATGGCATCAGCAGGGGCAGAATAATTTTAATATGGTTTTAGATTGAAAACAAATGAAGTATATTATTGGCTGAATGTAGTGGGATAGCTGATTTTTATTTGCCAGTCTGGTTTACTTTCTGTTATTCCTCAACTGAAATATGATATGAGTAGCTTGAGATAGATGCTTTCATTTTGCTCTGTTTAATAATGTATCAGTTTCAGGAACTGATTGTGTTTCATTGCTTCATATTAAGTTTACTCCTGGACAGCAGAGTAATATTCAGGAATATATTTTGTGTACATTCTAGAAGTGCAAAACTGAGACTGATGGTTTTCTTCACATTCCCCCAGAGATTATTAAACTGGAGATTCTGACAATTTTGTCTAGCAGTGAACCACCCAACATCTTAGATTATGCCTGTTCTCAGAGGTGCGAAGATGGAAATGTGAATGAGTTACAGAACATGCAAGGGGGATGAAAGTTTTCATAAAGTATAATGATTCACATAGGAAAACTTTAATGTTTAGTGGATTTTAATTCTAAATAAAATTCATGTTATTCATTGTTTTGGAGTGGGAGTGTTATTTAATGGATCTGCCCTTGTTAAAGACTGTGTGCTGTCAAATGATTGATCAACTGAAATGGATTGGAAAGGAACTGGTCATGGCCTAATTCAGTTACTGTCACAGCATTTGACATGTGTCATGATCATATTCACCATGAGAATTGCTTATGGCCTGCATATGCTATTAGGAGCGTGAGATTCCCAACATTTGACAGTTGAGAAACATGACAGTGTGAATGGTACAATGTATCATGGGGATTTTCTTATTTAATTTCTGTATTGCACTTTAATAGGCAAACACAAAACATCATGTGTGACCTCCATTCTAAGTATTTCACCAAGTGCATACTGTAAAATTAAAAACAGTGATTGTTGTTTCCACCTCAGATTATTGTAGTTCTTGGGTTTAGTGCAAGCAGTTGAGCTGTCACTTTACTTTTAATTTGTGTGTTTTCCTGAGAAGTACATCATTCAGTATGTTAGGCATTAAAATAATTACATGATTGTAAAAGATACTATTTTTGTATTTATTACAAAGTTCTTTGGTCTTACGTGTTATTATTAGCCCAGTAAGATCAGAATATGTTGTGGCTTAAGAAAGTATGTATAGAGTTTGCTAAGGTGTTTAATCAACCAACCAGTCAGTTTCACAATCAATCAATTAATCACTTGATCCATTCATGTTAATAGTTGTCATATTGTATAGAAAACACCCAGCTTTTGCGGCAGTCGATCCTTGTATCTGATTTTACAAAGAGTATTATTTAATGACCAGTCCTTCTATCTAAGAGCCAGATTTTCTAGCACTGAAACATCCTCCCACTTCTGTAGTCTGGGCTTGTAATGTAATTGCTGGCTTCCTTGCTTAAGATTGTGCTGATGGCACCTGAATTAATAGTTTGGGTTTTTTTGTGCCACAGATGCCATTGCTGTAAGTGGGTAGGAAAGGAAATAATATCCTAATAATGGGCAGAAACTGATGATGAAAACAACAAGAAGAAGGTTCACTTGGGCTTAAGCTTGTTTCAAATGTGTATCAAAGTATGGAATTACAAATTTTTATATATTTAATGACTCCTGTAATTGTAAGGCTATCAAATGAAAACTGCAGTTACATCAATTTGCAGGCTTTAGAAATTAAAATTATGTTGTTAATTGGGACTGTAACTGTCATAAATAGGGCTATAGCAGGTTTATGCCTGTGCCTATTGTAGTATGTATACCGACTTCAGTTTTAATCAATTTTAATGTCGTGTTCCATCTTCATTTAGATTTGCCAAATGGCGTCTCTGTTCCAGGTTTTCCCACAAAAACCTTATATACATATCTCTTCTTCATACATGGTACATGCCCCTTCTATCACAGCCTTTGTGATTTGATCACCTGAATAATTTTTGGTGAATACACACTGTGAAGCTCACCATTATGCAGTTTTCTTGACTCCATTGCTACTTCCTCCCTCTTAGTCCCAGATATCTTTCTCGGCACCCTGTTCTTGAACACATTCGGCCTATGTTCATCCCTTAATGTGAGACACTAAGTGTATACCCCTACAAAACAACAGGCAACTTTATATTTTGATAAACATTGACAGCTCATAATAGTTGCTGTAAATAAATTGGCAAGCACAGAAGTCCTTAAATTCATCTGAAGGATTCCAGCTGGGATTTATTTCTTGGGAACATTTTCAGCCCTTTTAAACTTAGAGGCAGGATGTTTTGAAGTCACTGTAGATGAGTTGGTTTTCATTTTTTTTTGCAGTCAGTATCTTAGTGAACCACATTTCTATTCAGTGGGTACTGGTGGCTTTTTCCTGGGGGGGGGAGTGGGGGTGTGAAAGTGACCTTCTCCATCTAGTGTTGAGGTTAAGAATGTATGGACCTACACCTCCACCTCCTCATATGTCTTCATGGAATAGTTCTCAATTTATCACAGGGATAACTTTAGCTTTACAATCCTGGAATATATTAAACTTAAATTAAACAGTTGTTAAACCTTGTACACATAAAGTTCAGATAAGTTTATTATTCTTGTATGTTGGTCAGACACCGGACTGAGAACACATCACAGCTGGCAAATTACAACTGCATACGGTTATGTAGATCTGCATAAATACCTTTACATTAGTACATGACAAGCTGTCAGTTACAGTCTGATGTCAACCACATTTACAACATGCACATCTAAAATATATGCTTTAAGAGGAAGGATCTTAACTGCGTCTTAAATGACGCTGGTTCTTTTTTTTATCTCTTATATGACTTGGTAATGTTCTGTTACCGCACTGGAACACAATCAGCACTTTATGAAACAGACTGGGTAGGCACAATATTGGTATAGATATGTTTTTGGGTCTTTAAATAAATACATAAATATGGGTTCTCTCTATCTTGCAAAAAGAAAGGATGTAAATTACATCATTCTGTAAAAGTTTCCAGTAGGAGGTTAGGGCATTTGAGAGGAATAATTAATTGGTGTATATGTGAATGGCATTCTGTTGAAGTGACGTTATGGACAGCGAAGTGACAGATAAATTCCAAATTGTATCCTTTGAGGTGGAAGAACATATGTTCGTGAGACTTCGATAGACAAGCATGTAATATTTTTCATTCTGTCCTTCAGATTTCTTTTGCAAGCAGATCTCTGGTGTCATTAGTGTAACAGTGGATGGCTTAATTGGGAAATTTGAGGTTCTGACAACGGTTTGGCTGAAGATTGAAACCATCTGGAATGTGATGCTTTGTTGTTGGGTGAGCGCTTCCTGAATGTTTTGAAGGAGAAAGATGGAAGCCCAGCGTTCCTACAAAATGTCAGGAAACACTCACCCAGTGACACACTGTCACATCACAGAAGACTGGACCATCAGTGGCCGTACTTCTGAGGTGTAACTTGCTGTATGAGGAAGTGTTCCTCCTCCAGAATACAAGGCATGAAGGTGACAGTGTTACCGGCACTATAGTAGAAGGGAAGAATATCATGTAGTCCAAAACTTGCCATAAATGTAGCAGAATTCTGAAGCATAATGATAAGATTGTACTTCCCCCAATCCCCATTCTCCATTTGGCATTTGAATAAAGTCCTGGATCTGTTATTTGTATTTGTAATTATTTTGTCCATGCCTGGATATCTTTTTTGTAACCTGCATCTGAAGTGTGCAGTGTAGGTATGAAATTAAAACTTCTTATTGCAGTGATACAATTTAATTAATGCATTGAAACAGTTGATTTCAATACAGAAATTAACAGAGCTGTATTTCAAAGTTTTAATGCATGACATTCACGTATAACATATAAAATACTTTTCCCCATCTGACGTCCAAGGTTTAATGAGGATGAAAGGCTGCAGACGAAGTGTCCATTGACATTCTGTGCTGAAGTAGAATACTGTGTGTCAGAGATGATTTACCATGAAAGAAGAGTGTACCTGACCTAATATCTGTAACCCACGTGAGCGGCAACTTAAACCTGAGATGTCATTTGATCATTAATTAACTGTACCTATACATAAAGCAGAATTTGTAGTGGACCAGCAAACTGACAAACTTCAGGCAGCAACATCCTTCAGAAACTAACAGTTTCCCAGCCAGTCGCCTATGTACCACGGAGCCTGCCCATCTCTTCCTCCTCCATATAACCGCCCTAATAACATGTGATGAGGTGTACCATGAAGCCCCTCAGTGCTCACTTTTTCTTCAGTCTCCTGTCTAGGGGATAAGTTGAAACCAAATTGAAGTATTTCACACAATTCCTAGGGTCATACACTTACCATTCCTAATATCTTCCTGTTATGTGTGTGAAAATATGCAGAGGGAACATTTCTTTCCCATATCGTAATCTTCATTTCATGATGATTCAAATGTTCTGAGATGTGGCACTGTGTGACTGGGCAAACAGCAAATTACTCACCAAGCAACACAGTGTCACATCCCAGGAGACTTGAATCTTCAGCAGCACCGCTGTGTGAAAGTCAAAACTTGCAATCTTCATTTCACTGTGTTATGTACCGATTTATGATATCTCAAATTAAACCATATTTCTGAACAACTGAACCTTGTCCATTCTGTAATAGGTCCAGTTTTAATTATGAAGAAGTTCTGAGTAAAAATGTACAAATTTTTGTCTTGTCGGATTTAAATTTGGTGTATTGCAAGGTCAGGGTGGATGTGTACCTTATGGCAGCAAATGGAACCAAGCGTTCAGGTTTTCACAGTGGTGCAGCTGAGAGTTCTGTTTTTCTGGTATATGACACTGTGCCAAAGGGTAGTCAGATCCAAAATTCTCAAAGAAACCTGCTACAGTCATCTTCATGGGCCATTATGTCCCAGAAGAATAACCTATTGACCCTTGAACATGACCACAGCATGTTCCTTCAAAACATCAGAATATGATTACTGTATGTTGCAGCGTCATCTCCCAGAAGAATGGAGGCCTCATATTCAACTAATTTAATAACTGCACCAAGTAATGTTATGTAAGGGATTCCTGAACAAACTCTTAGTATGAAAAAGACTGGTTTATTTAAAAGGTGCTTACTGTAAACAGTGTTGCTTATTTTGGGTATTCTGGTAGGCTGTGGTACAGTAGTTTGAGTTAGCTGCCAACTCTGCCCATTTAGTCTATGCCCATTCCTCTCCCTCCCACTCACTTTGTCCTCATGATGAAGACGTAGTGAGTCAGTACGTTATAAGCAGTTTGGTTCGTTTAACTGTGTGGCGTGTCTGTGTGGTATTTTGGAATGAGCTTCTTGTGTGTACTCAAAGCCAACTTGGCTTCATGTGAGTTATGGCATAAGGCCATGTCCATCATAATTCATCATGAATGTTAAGCCTCCTGAACAAATTAAGAACTTAGCACAGCTCATTCCATACCTCCATATATTTTACCTACAGTATGTGAAGTATTCACTGGTGTGTTCAATAAAGGTATCAATTCTCACACAATTGATTATTTGTTTTATTAGTCTGTTATGTTGCAAGTATTGTACATTATAGTTCATTAAATATTCTCTTACGAATGGCATGCTGGAGGCTTCTTGGTGAGTGTGGCTATCGTTCGGTGTCCACAGTGGCTGGCAGTGTTCTTCCTCCCACTAGACGTTGTATATCCCTGTAGGCGGAAAGCAAACCTGTTATTGGCAACTGTCACGTTATTTATGGTCTAAATGTGTAAGCGTGCTACTAGCCCCCTTCTGCCTAATTGGCTGGCTGTAGAGGAGGAGAACCATACTCATTTTTTGTACCTGCCCACTCCATGTGAGTCATCTGGGTCACTGGGTCTACAGGAATGTGCCAGTAGGATGGTGCACCTTTGCCTTATAAGGTGTTGTGATACAAACATACATTTACATGCTGAAGCTCTGTTTGCCTAGAATTCAGGACAGCATGCAGGAACTTCTCTGTACTCTACGTTACACATTAATTGGAAAGCCTGTGGTTATAAATTGAAACTTTAAAATATGTCTGATTCTTTAGTTTGCAGCAGTTAATTTTATCTGTCATGTTGTTTGAATTATATTTTGTTAGTAGAGACATCATTCTCTTTTTGTGAAGTTGTCAGTTTGCTGAGAGAGTCAAGCAGATGGAATTGTGTTGTTCTAATTTAATAAGCAGGACAATTCTTGTCTGTCTTCCACACCCATCCCATCCCATAGCTCATCTGTTACACACAAGACATTGTTCCATAACAAGATATATGGAAGCTGCATTAGACATAATGCTACTTTGTCAGTGCAACATATTATGTGTTTTCTGCAATTTTATTACCTTGCCAAATTTTCTAGAGTACATTGCAAGAAATATTTGTATGTCAGTTTAAGGACAGGTTCCCAGTCTCTAGTGATATGTTTCTTAATGTGTGCATAAATGAAACACAGTTTACAGCTGGTGGATCATTATTTAATAATTCTGTGACTATTTTGTTTGTTAAATTAATGTTACTGGTTTTTTACTTGAATAGCAGTTACAACTACCTTCCCTTTCTGCAGCTATCAGAATGCTGTTATTCAGATATTTTGGTCATGTGAAATTTAACATTTGTAAAATGAGTTACCCAATGTAACAGGTTTTAGACCATTAAAATAACACTTAATACTTAGGTGTTAACTTGTTTTGAAATGCCAAAATTAAGAAAGGTGACAGTGTGGGTGAACATTTTTTAATTTGGATGAGAAAAAAACTGTAAATTATTGAGTTGTAGATGCTTATTGAGGTATGTGTAACACATGTAATGGTTCGAATACTGCATTTTGAACGGGAGATTTAATTCTACTATGAATTGTTTAGTGCGCATACCATAGTCATATTAATTGGTAATGGTGCTTCTTATGCAGTACTTCAACATATGCATGAGGTGTAATTTTATATGAGATTTCTAGTACAGGTTGCCTTGTAATTCAAATGTAGAGAATGAAATGGAAGTCAAATGTTAAAAAAATAAAATTACAAGTTATATCTTAATTTGCTTGTAAGGAGCTGCAGTGTGTAAATTTCACATGGCCTGTTTTATATTACTTGGAGTTTTACTTAATATTAAACCAACTAATTACACATTTGTATGTGGGGAACAACTGTTTTTATTTTTCTGACTCCTTTGTGGTTTGACCAGGCTTAGTCATCATTGGGAGTTCATATGTGTTTGAATGGACATTACCAAAATTTACATAAACATTTTTGTGTTCATTTAACTGTTGCAGGTTAAAATGATTCAATAATATAGTATTCTAGTGCTTTTAGGATTTGGTATGTTGTATCCTAGATTAAAATGCCTAGCATTTATCTTAAATGTGTTTTTTTTTTAAATTAATGCCCATTCATGCTCAGATACATACAAAACTGGGCCATGGAGTCTTAAGATAACATTATGATTACTTTAACATTTCTACTTGGTGACATGGTTTAATATTGATTGATTTAAACTGTAGGTTAATGCTCTTTCAGAGTAAGACTTAATGGTTACTTAGATGTAAAAGATTCTGTGTGCTTGTTGTCCTGTGTTGTATATCTGTAGAGTTGTCTCATCCTGCTGTTATGATGCACCAGTTCCAATCAGATCACTGTCTTGAATGTACTGAACAGAACAGTTAACCCAGCTCACTATGCACCAGAGCAGTTTACCACACACTGTGGTAGCTCGCCACACACTAACCACACTCCACCCACAGCAGTTTACCACACACTGTGGTAGCTCACCACACACTAACCACACACCACACCACACAACATACTCAGAAGCAACTGCTGCATCATTTCCCTTTCTGTTCAGGCCCAGCTTCTCTGCTTCCACTCTATCTCTCTCCTACTATAAACGCCCAAGATAAGAGGGAGAGGAGGGGTATGGCATGATGTCATAGCACCTCTTCTCCCTTCTGCATCCTCCTATTCTGAGTTCCCCTCTCTTTTCTCTGTCTTTGATTCCCAAGCTTCCCTTCCCCCCCCCCCCCCCCCCCCCCCCCCTTTTCCCCCCCT